>Ga0224483_100094_pt1 | contig 21838 bp, 16 predicted proteins | sample hydfratestSal1_FD_181453 | JGI IMG/M metagenome (GOLD analysis project Ga0224483, IMG submission 181453) | Metatranscriptome of mouse feces microbial communities from Columbus University, Ohio, United States - Sal1 (Metagenome Metatranscriptome) ... | reverse complement strand
TTGCTTCCGATTTTACTGTTCATGGGCTTTTTGGTGTATTGTTGAGTGAGTAAAGGGCCGAGGTTGTCGTGATGCCAGTCAGAGAAGGGAAGGATCTGTCTCCTTGTAATGGAAAGCAATATCAAGATTCCGTTCTTCCGTAGATCAGGGTATTTGGGATTTTTATGTTCGTATACACCCACTGATACTCCGCAACTTGCTTTATCATACTGAAAACTATAGAAAGACCGCATTTTCCGGGATTTTTACTTGTATGATTAAAATTTGGCACTGATCAGTGATCATGTTGGCCGCCGTATTTTGACCATATAAAAAGATCATGATTACAGCATTTGCAGACTCGGACAACGTACTTTTGGGCTGCCCCCAAACATGACAGGCAAGATCTGCTCCAATAAATATAACGCATAAACCTTGCGACTGATAAAACAGATATCTTACCACTGTGGAGTCGAAACCGCAACCCTACCGGAACCACCTAAAGTGAGCAAATCCCGACCAAATCCGCCCCTTTGCTCACTCAATTATACACCAATTCAGCTCCCCTCCCTGAGAATCTGAAACATCCTCAATCCTCAGAGCCTGAAAAACAACCCCGCCTTTTTAAGCACCGGCCTCACCGCCATATACACCGCCACCACCACCACGGTCCCTGCCACGGCGTTGATAAACGTAACTCCCGCCGCCCAGGTGGACATGATCTTTGCCGCCGAGGACTCCACCCCCAACACATAGTTCTTATAAAAGAACCCGGCAATAGGATCCATGACCACGTTAAATCCCAACCCGGCAATGGAGGAAATCAGGGTCCATTTAAACACATATTTGCTGTCATGGTTGTCTGTAATGTGGGCGATCCTGTGAGCCACAAATCCAGCGATCAGGCCGATGCACAATTTCAACACAAAGGTCTTTGGCGCGCTGGTCACATAGGCCGGGTCAATGAGATCCGCGATGGTCATCCCCAGGGAACCGGCCAGGCCGCCGTAAAATCCTCCCAGAAGAAGCGCCGCCAGAACACAGAACGCGTTGCCGATGTGAAGAGCCACCATATCCCCGCCAAATGTGGGAATGGGGATCTTCAGATACGTAAACGCTACATAACTCAGCGCGGCCATCAGCCCTGTAAGGACCATTTTATGCACCCGCTCGGATCCGCGGTCTCCTGTCACTCCCGCTGTGGACGCTGCCCTCAATGTCTTTGTGCCATTCTCTTTACTGTTCATAACCTTCACTCCTTTATGTTCCTCGTAAAATTTCCATTATCATAGCACAGAGGTGGAGTGATAGAAATAGCCACTTTTTATATTTTTAACCAGTCCAGTTTGCCTGCTGTCCCATTCCGGAACTAAACACATAATAGTCTCTCATCATTTGAACATAGTTATTTCAGCATCTCCATCCGCATTATTCATGATGCCAGAACCACTTCGTTTATTATCTACTAAAACCAGCGCCTTATGCCTAAACGACTCTATCAGATCATTTAACTTCCCAGGGAACATATCATATCTGTCTATTAAAACAATAACGCTATCCTCTGAAATTTTTGATAATGGTACTTCTTTCTCATAGTCAAAATAAGAATACGCCGCTACCGGTTCACCGCGCCGCCTCATCTCATCTAATATATGGTAAAGTCTGGTCTTTCCCGCTGCGGAGTCAGACTCTAATAAATATAATCCCTTATCCTCATTGCACTCAACTTCGTAATCTAAACTTTGTATCTTCATTTATGACCATATTTCCTCCACTTACTTAATTCCGCTATATTATTGAACTCCTCGTCATTATAATATAATTTGTGCTGCACTTCATATGCCGGAATACTGATCACTCTATATATCGAATCAACATAAATCAGTCCGGATTGTTTGCGACAATGAGCGCGCCTTTACTGCCTGAAGATAAAAAGGACCAATAAAGTCTGCCTCCAAATCGATCATAAAAATACTCCGTATCGCAATAACTGCCTTTCTCAGCATCTCTTAAAATACCATCAACATCTAAGGTTCTATTCTTTGGCGCAGAAAACCAGGTCTCAACATCTTCAATATACTTCTTATCTCCAGGTAATCCTGTAAACTTATCGTAAATATACAACATAGCTTCTACCCCTTTCAATCCCTGGACTCCACACAAATCAAGATCCCGCTCTCAAAGCTTATAAAAGCCTCCTCCTCCTTCACCTCATTGCTGACGCACAGCCCCGCCTCCACGCCCACAGTAAGATCCTTACCGGTCAGCGGATACTTAAACCCTCTCAGAGTGATCCCTCTCACCCGCTCGGTCAGAGGAATAAAGGAGACGTACGTTCCGTACGTCTCCCCTCTTACAAAGCGCTTTCCCCCATCCAGAAGATACACCTTGTTCCAGGCATCGTAGAGAAACGCCTCTACCCCCAGGTCCAGGCACAGCTTTAACAGGTGGATGTTGGACAGTTCATGGTCCAGCCGTCCCCCTGTAGCCCCCAGGATCATAAGCCGGGCGCAGCCCAGCTTTATGGCCGTGTTGATGGCCAGCTCCGTGTCCGTCTCATCCTTCTCCGGCCTGTGGACATCCCACAGGATCTCCGGGTTCTTTCGGTACTCCTCAAGGATCTCCTGGTGTACCGAGTCAAAATCCCCCACAATGGCGTCCGGCACAAGGCCAAGGGCCTTTGTCACCTCCAGCCCGCCGTCCACGGACACTACACAGTCCGCCAAAGCCCCTTTCTCCCTCAAAAAATCCCGGGCAAAGGCCAGATCGATCTTTCCACCGGTAATAATAAGCCCGCTCTTCATTCCAGTCCTCTCTCATACCGGTCGAAAACATCCAGAAACTTCCTGACATTCTCCCCCGCATCCCCTTTAAATACCGATGTGCCGGCCACGATCACATTGGCCCCTGCCTCCAAAAGCTGCTCTGCATTGGTCAGTGTCACGCCGCCGTCCACCTGGATATCCGTGTTAAGCCCCAGCTCGTCCAGCTTCTGCCGAAGAGCCTTCACCTTGTCAACCGTGTAGGGGATAAACTGCTGTCCCCCGAATCCCGGGTTCACGGACATCACCAACACCATGTCCACCATTGGCAGCACAAGCTCCACTGCCGACAGAGGCGTGGCCGGGTTTAAGGCCACCCCCGCCTTTGCTCCGGCAGCGCGTATCTGCCGCAGCGTGGAGTCCAGGTGTTTGCACGCCTCGGCGTGGACGCAGATCAGATCCGCCCCGCAGGCTCTCACAGCGTCCACGTATCTGGCAGGCTCCTCCACCATCATGTGTACGTCAAACACCATGTCCGTGCAGCTTCTCAGCGCCTTTATGACCGGCATCCCAAAGGAAATGCTGGGCACAAAGGCCCCGTCCATCACATCCAGGTGGAGATACATTGCCCCGGCCTGCTCCACAGCCTTTATGTCCTGCTCCAAATGTTTAAAATCCGCTCCCAGAAGGGAGGGCGCAAGTACGATCATATCAATATCTCCTTTTTTCCTTAAGCTCCTCATAAAACAGCCTGTAGTTCTTGTAGCGGCTCCTGCTGATGTGGCCTGCCTTTGCCGCCTCCTTCACCCCGCAGACCTGTTCCCCCATGTGGACGCACCCCAAAAATTTGCAGGAATCCTCATAGGGCCTAAACTCCGGAAAATACGTTTTCAGCTCCTCTGGCTCCATGTCAAACACGAACACAGAGCTGAACCCCGGCGTATCCATCAGATACGTGCCGGGCTTTAAGCAAAACAGCTCCGAGTGCCTGGTGGTGTGCCTTCCTCTCCGGATCTTCTCGCTGACTGTTCCGGTCTCCATGTTGGCGTCAGGCATGAGAAGATTGGTCAGGGATGACTTGCCCACCCCCGACGGCCCGGCAAGGGCCGTAGTCCTGCCCTCCAGGTAAGCCCTAATCTCCCCAAGGCCCCCTCCCTCCCGCGCCGCCGCAAACAGCACCGGATACCCGGCCGCCTCATAGATCCTTCGGTATCGGCTCCTTTCCTCCTCCCCCGCCAGATCCGTCTTGTTAAACAGAATGGCAGCGGGGATATGGCTCTTTTCCATCAGCACCAGATACCGGTCTAACAGGTTTAAATTAGGCTGTGGGTCTGCCATGGCAAACACCACCAGCGCCTGGTCTATATTGGCCACTGCCGGACGGATCAGCTCCCCTGTCCGGGGCAGGATCTCATCAATACTGCCCTCCCCCGAATCCTGCCCCAGAACGGTAACTATCACATTATCCCCCACCAAAGGCTTAATATTCCGGTTGCGAAAGATACCCTTTGCCTTGCATTCATAGATCACGCCGTCGCTGCCGTACACATAGTAAAAGCCCGCAATTCCTTTTATGATCTTTCCTGTCACGTAACCCCCTCTTTTTGCCGTGTCAAAATACTCTTAATGGGTCTGGGTAAACGTCACCGGATAAATAGCCAGCACCTGATCCGTGTCCGCGTTGACTACCTCCACCTCGCCGCTGCTTACGCCCGGTTCCCCCTCGATCTCCGAAAAACTGATGGGGACATCCTCGGTTCCGTTGTAGACCATGGTGTCCATAAGCGTCTGGTATACCACCTGACCGTTAACCACCTGTTTCAGCCGGATCATGACCCGCACATCCGCGGCCACAGCCCCGGGGCCGATGCTTCCCCCCAGGTTATAGTGCTCGTTGATGGAGGTCACATACCGCCTCTCCTCCGGCCCCAGGCTCACCGTATAGGGAACGGCTGTACCCTCCTTTACCTGAGTCTCCGGCGCGATGCCCTGGCGGATCACATACCCAATCTCCAAAGTGTCGCTGTACTCCTCGGACACATCTCCAGGTTCCAGCCCGGCAGCCGCCAGAGTCCCCACGGCGTCCTCCTCAAACAGCCCGTCAATGGCAGGCACAATCCTCATGGCGGAGGCCGGCCCGGCGCTGATGTACAAAGTCACCGTCTCCCCCGGCCTTGCCTGGTGGGGCTCAACCCGGATCACCGATCCCTCGGCCACCGTGTCGTGATACTCCGGTTTCTCCTGAACCACCAGCTTGTTCTGCTCCAGAAGAAGCCTTGCCGCCTCCCCGGTCATGCCGTCCAGAGACATCTCCGACACCTTTACCAGGTCGCTGCCATTGCTCACCACCACGTTCACCGCTGTATATTTCTTCACAATCGTCCCCTCCGGAACCTGCTGGGAGATGACGCAGCCCTTGTCCACAGTATCGGAATCCTCATACCCGCTGACCTTTAAGATCAGCGTGCTCTCCTTTAACTTGGCCTCGGCCAGATCCACCGGCAGCCCTAAAACATCCGGAGCCGGAACCTCCATGTCATTGAGGGATTCCGTGGGAGCCACAGTCTCGGTCTGGATCTCTGTCTCCGTCCCTCCGGAACCGAATTTAAACAGACCTCCCAGCCTGGCAAACACCACCACCAGGATAATGACAATGATGACAGCAGCCAGTACGCCCAGAGCAGCCAGAAGTTTCTCAAAACCGCCGGACACATGGTCCCCGCCGGAAGATCTTCTCCCCTGGTTCTGCCCCCGTCCCTGGGCTCTTGCCTGATTTCTGTGGTGGTCCTGGGGCCAGTCCTCATCCTCCTCCCACTCCCAGTCCCTGACAGCCGATCGTTCCTCCCCAGGCTCACGGTCCCAGTTTCTGGCGCCTGACCGCTCCTCCCCAGGCTCACGGTCCCAGTTTCTGGCGCCGGGTCGCTCCTCCCCGGGCTCACGGTCCCAGTTTCTCACACCCGGCCGCTCCTCTGCCGCCTCCCGGTCTCTCCGGTACTCCCGGTCCCGGTACCCTCCGGCCTGGCGCAGGTCCTGGCCGTTCCAGTCCCGGTCATCCTCCCAGTCCTGGCCGTTCTCATCCAAAACAGGCTCCTCCCAGTTCCCCGCGCCTGCCCTGGGTTCCCCAGACCGATCATCCTCCCAGTCCCTTAAACTATCCGCCCCGCGCTTGATCTCCTCCAGCTCCTCCTTGCGCAGGATCACAGTCCCGGCTTCCATATCCACCTCCGGGGCCAGCTGGACAAAATCCTCGTCCGGGTACACCAAAACCCGCCGAAGGTCCGCGATCACCTCCGAGATCTGGCTGTAGCGGTACTCCGGCTTTTTCTCCGTACACTTTAAGATGACGCCCTCCAGGCTCACCGGTATCTCCGGGTTAAAATAGGTCGGCCTGGAGATGGGCTCCTGGAGCTGAGCCAGGGCAACCGCCACTGTGCTCTCCCCCTCAAAGGGAAGCCGTCCCGTGACCATCTCAAAGATGGTGATACCCAGGGAATAGATATCGCTGCGGGTGTCGCTGTACCCGCCTCTGGCCTGTTCCGGCGCCATGTAGTGTACAGACCCCATGGCCTCTGAGGTCATGGTCTGGGTGGACGCTGCCCTGGCAATACCGAAATCCGCCACCTTCACCTTTCCGTCCTTGGAAATAAGCATGTTCTGGGGCTTGATATCTCTATGTACAATATTCTGTTCGTGAGCGGCTCCGATGCCTTGAGCCACCTGAATGGCGATCCCCACGGCCTCCTTCACGTCCAGAAATCCTTTTTTTCCAATGTAGCTTTTTAAGGTGATCCCTTCGATCAGCTCCATGACAATATAGTGGATGCTTCCCTCATCCACAACGTCGTACACATTGACAATGTTTGGGTGGGACAGCCTGGCCGCTGCCTGGGCCTCCATCTGAAACTTGTCCACAAACCCGTCCTCATTGCTGAACTCCTCTTTTAACACCTTGATCGCCACCAGGCGGTTGAGCTTATGGCACTTTGCCCTGTACACATCCGACATTCCGCCTGAACCGATCAGCCCTAATATTTCATACCGACCCTGTAAATAAATCCCTGTTCTCAGCATGAACCCACCTCGCCTATCTGCGGGTCTATGACGATCACCGCAATATTGTCGTAACCTCCCCGGTCATTGGCCTGACTGATCAGCCGCTCTGTCTTCTGTTTCAGAGAACCTCTCTGTCCCAGAACGGCCGCCGTCTCCTCATCCTCAAGCATATTGCAAAGCCCGTCAGAACACATGAGGATCAGATCCTCAGGGAGAAGCTCCTCCTCAAAAAAATCCGCCTCCACATGTTCTGCCACCCCAATGGCTCTGGTGATAATGTTTTTCTTGCGCTGATAATCCCTGCTGTTTCTCTCCATCTGCCCCAGTGCCACCAGCTCCTCCACATAGGAGTGGTCCCTGGTAATCTGGAACAGACGTTTATCCCTGAACAGATAGAGCCTGCTGTCCCCTACATTGGCCGCGTACAGGGTATTCCCCTCAACAGACGCAGCCACAAGGGTAGTTCCCATGCCGTGGAGGGTGCTGTTTTTCAGGGAGGCCTCATAGAGTTTGCCGTTAATCTGGCGGAGCCCCTCCTGTATCACCTGGACCGCCGTGCCGTCCTCGCGCCGGCCCGCGTAGGCGGCCAGACCTTCCACCAGAAAGCGGGACGCGTAATCCCCAGCCCTGTGGCCTCCCATTCCGTCGGCCACCAGAAACAGATTGTCCAAGCCCCCCACAGGATCTGATGAACAGTAAATATAGTCCTGATTGCGGTCCCTGACCATCCCCACATCAGTCATCCCATAGGCTCTCATTTTCATCAATCCTCCCTTTTGTCGCGGCTTCCATAAACCTTCTCCGCAGCTGCCCGCAGGCCCCGCTGATGTCCCGCCCCATCTCTCTCCTGACCGTAACGTTGATCCCGCTTTTTTCCAGACAATGCTTAAACTCCTCCACAGCCTTGCTGCCGGACTGGACATAGTCCCGCTCCTTAATGGGGTTTACAGGAATCAGGTTCACATGGCCCTGCTGGTCCTTCAAAAGCTTTGCCAGGGCTCTGGCATGACTAAGATCATCATTGACTCCCTTTACCAGGCTGTACTCAAAGGTCAGACGCCTGCCGGTCTTCAGAAAATAACCGCGGCAGGCCAAAAGGACCTCCGAAAGGCCGTACCGGTTGGCCACAGGCATCAGCTCTCTCCTTACCTGGTCATTTGGGGCGTGAAGGGACAGGGCCAGGGTGACGGGGAGCCCCTCCCCGGTAAGCCGTTCAATGCCCGGCACAATGCCGCAGGTGGACACCGTGATATTTCTCTGGCTGATGTTTTGGCCCTTCTCGTGACAGATCAGCCTGATAAACTTTACAAGATTGTCGTAGTTGTCCAGAGGCTCCCCGGAGCCCATAACCACCACATGGCTCACCCGCTCCCCGGTGTCCTTCTGGATTTGGTAGATCTGGTCCGCCATCTCCGAAGGCCGCAGACTGCGCACCAGTCCGTCCAGGGTGGATGCGCAGAAACGGCACCCCATACGGCATCCCACCTGGGAGGATACGCACACGGAATTGCCGTGTTTATATTTCATCCACACGCTCTCGATCACATGGCCGTCATCCAGACCAAACAGGTATTTCCTGGTACCGTCTATCTTCGAAATCCTCACATCCTCTGTGGTCAGAGTCACCAGGTCATACTCCTTAGAAAGCTGCTGCCGCAGATCCCTTGACAGGTTGGTCATGTCCTCAAAAGAATCCGCCGTCTTTTCGTGGATCCACTGAAAGACCTGCCTGGCCCGAAAGGCCTTAAGCCCCTTCCCGGTCAGCTCTTCCTCCAGTTCTTCCAAAGACAGGGATTTTATATCTCTCTTCTCTTCCATCATCGTCACTCTCTCCGCCTGAACACTGCCAGGAAAAACCCGTCGCAGGGGTGGACCCCCGGCAAAAGCTGGACGTATCCCTGCTTTAAGGTCTCCTCCCTGATCCGCTCTCCCAGCCTTCCCTGGATGTGTACAGGCTCAAAGGGAAACTGTTTCAAAAACCAGGCCCTGTTTTCCTCATTTTCTCTTCTGCTTATGGTGCAGGTGCTGTACACCAGGATCCCTCCCGGCTTCACATACCGCCACACCACGGACAAAATGTCCCTCTGAAGTCCTGCCAGAGCCTCCATGGACTCCCGCGTCGCCCGCAGCTTAATATCCGGCTTGCGCCCCAGGACCCCAAGGCCGGAACAGGGCAGATCTGCCAGCACCAGATCCGCCGTCTCCACAGACTGCTCATCTTCACAGAGGGCGTCCATAACTCTGACCTTTACATTGGCATACCCCAGCCGTCTGACATTCTCCTGGATGAGATCCGCCTTGCGCTGGCTGATATCCCGCACCTCCACCATGCCTGTGCCCTCAAGAAGGTCTGCCAGGTAAAGGCTCTTTCCCCCCGGAGCCCCGCAGACGTCAATGCAGCGCCATCCCTTCCTGGGGCCTGCCGCCCTGACCGCCATGGCGGAGCTTAGATCCTGGATTTGGATCCATCCCTTCTGAAAAGCCTCCAGCTTCTCCAGATAATCCACACGGTCCAAAAACACGATGTCATCCCCATACCCGCTGTCTTCCACCACAACGCCCTGCCGGCTTAAACTGTCCCGGATCTGCCCTGGGTCCGATTTGCTTCCCCGGCAGCGGACGCAAAGACGGCGTTTCTCCAAAAACGCCTGAAGCATCCCTCTCACAGTCTCCTGGGGATACTCTTCCATCCACATATCGTAAATCCACCGGGGGATGGAATAGCGGACACTTTCATCGGGAAATGTCAGACGCCCCTTTTCCCTGGAAATGGCGCGAAGCACCCCGTTGACAAACCCTTTAAGCCCAAAAAAGCGCCGCTTCGCGGCCAGTTTCACCGCCTCGTTGCACACCGCGCTGTCAGGGATCCTGTCCATATACAGGATCTGGTACACGGACATCCGAAGCAGCGTACGGATCACAGGCTTCATTCCGGAAAGCTTCACGCTGGAATACCGCTCGATCACGTCGTCGATCTGGATCAGATACTCCAGAGTCCCCTCGGTGACCCTGGTGATAAATGCCCGGTCCTGTTTTTCCAGGTACTGATACTTGGACAGGGCCTGGGTCAAAACCACGTGGCTCAGCCCGCCCCGCTCCACGATCTCCAGAAGAATGTCCAGAGTCAGCTCTCTGGCGTTCATCTTATTTTTCTCTCCACCCTTAGTCATCCCGCCGCCTGTTGCCTCCAAACAAGATCACCAGACGCAAAAGCTGTAAGATGGACGCCGCGGCAGCCGCCACATAGGTCAGGGCCGCAGCACCAAGCACGCTCCTTGTCTGCCCTACCTCCTGACCGCTTAAGATCCCCAGCTGGTCCAAAAGCCGCACCGCCCGCCTGGAGGCGTTGATCTCCACCGGAAGGGTGATCAGCTGAAACAGCACCACAGCAGCGAACATCCAGATCCCGATGCGGGTCAGCATATTGGTGCCGCCCATAAGAAGCCCCACCAGGATCAGGGGCCAGGATAACCTGCTGCCAAAATTGGCCACGGGCACAAAAGCCGCGCGCATCCGAAGAGGCACATACCCTACATTGTCCTGTATGGCGTGGCCGCACTCGTGGGCCGCCACCCCCAGGGACGCCACCGAGGCGGACCGGTACACGCTCTCCGACAGATTCACCGTCCTGGTTCTGGGGTCATAGTGATCTGTCAGATTCCCCGCCACAGGCCTGACCGTCACGTCATAGATGCCCTGGGAGTTCAAAAGCCGCCTGGCCGCCTCCTCCCCGGTCATCCCTGTCATGCTGCGGACCTTCGAATATCTGGCAAACGTACTGTTTACCATAGACGACGCCGCCAAAGACAGCAAAGTACCGATAACAAGCAATATCATGGTAGGATCAAAAAACCCCATCCCGTACCTGTAATAACCGCCATACATACGCGTCAGCTCCTTTCTACACGTTCCTTTCCTTCTGACTCTGAAATACGGTGTGCAAATCCACCGGATATCCCCGCAAAAAGGCGTCTGCCGCCATCCTCTTCTTGCCCTCAGGCTGCAGCTCCAGAAGAGACAGACACCCTTTCCCGGTCTTTACCAGGATCGTCTCCTTATCTACATAGACTGCCTCGCCCAAGGCTCCCTCATACTCCCGGTCCACTGCTTTTGCCTTCCAGATTTTCACAGTCTTTCCATTCCATTTTGTGTAGGTCCCGGGCCAGGAATTTAAGCCTCTCACCAGCCGCTCGATCGCATGGGCGTCCAGGCTCCAGTCAACATCCCCCATATCCTTTTTCAGCATCCTGGCATAGCAGGTCTCCTCATCGGTTTGAGGCGTCCGCTCTATGGTGCCGTCCTGGATCTTTTTCAGGGTTGACACAATGAGCCTGGCCCCTGCCGCCATCAGCTTGTCGTGGAGACTGTCCCCGGTCTCCTCATCCTCAATGGGTACGATCTCCTTTTCCAGCATATCCCCTGTGTCAATGCCCTCATCCATCATCATGGTGGTAACCCCGGTCTCCTTCTCACCGTCAATAACCGCCCACTGGATCGGCGCCGCCCCCCGGTACTTGGGGAGCAGGGACGCGTGGACATTGACGCACCCCAGAGGCGGGATATCCAGCACTTCCTTTGTCAGAATCTGGCCAAAGGCCACCACCACCATCACATCCGGCTTCAGCTCCCTAAGGACCTGGACAAACTCAGGGGTCCGCACCTTCAAGGGCTGATACACCGAAAGGCCATGCTCCAGGGCCTTCTCCTTTACCGGGGTCATGGCCACTGCCTTTCCTCTGCCCTTCGGCTTATCCGGCTGGGTCACCACGCCCGCGATCTCATGGCCTGCCTCTATAAGGGCGTCAAGCACCGGCACGGAAAAATCCGGCGTTCCCATAAATACGATCCTCATCTACTCCATGTCCTCCTCTGTCAGCTCCGACGCGTCCTTAAGCTCTCCCTCCACCATGTCCACATACAGCTTTCCCGACAAATGGTCGCACTCATGGCAGATGGCCCTGGCCAGCATGCCCTCCGCCTCCATAACATATTCGTCCATGTTCTCATCATGAAACCGGACCTTCACCCAGTCGGGCCTGGTAACCTTCCCTGTCTTTCCCGGCACGCTTAGGCACCCCTCGTAGGCCGTGGAACTTCCGCTGCTCTCCAGGATCTCAGGGTTTATGAACACATACTGGTTCCGCTCCTCGTCGGGCACATCCTCGTCATCCACGTCAATGACTACGATCTGCTTTAAGATCCCCACCTGAGGCGCCGCCAGCCCCACGCCGCTGTTGGTGTACATCGTCTCAAACATATCCTCTATAAGCTGCGCAAGCCTGGGCGTCATGTCCTTCACCGGTTTGCACTTCTTATACAAAATATCGTCTCCCAAGGTCCTTACATGTCTAATCGCCATTTCACTCTGCCCTCTCTCACTTTAATTTATCATCGCCGCCAAAGGCCGCTCTGACCATATCCCGCCGATTGCCGTACTACGCGAAATCATACTGGATCATCACCTGCTGATGCCACCAGGCATTCTGCCGCTGCTGTTCCATAAAGCTTTTCAATTGTATCAGTATATCATAGTTTTCCTGTTTCAAGTATAAAATTTTTCTATAGATATCATTAACTTTATAAACGGTGGCCTGAGCCGGACCGATCATCTCCACTTCCCCTCCTCCAAGATCCTGACGCCGGGCCTGGGCGGCATGGGCGGCCCACCGGCTTAAATCCGCCATGGCCTGCCCTAGAGTCTCCTGAGACCGGCAGGAAGCCATCACCGCCAGAAGCTGAAATCCCGGCGGATAGTGAAGCAGATTTCGGTATACCATCTCCTGCCTGTAAAAGGCTTCGTAGTCCTGGCTGGCAGCACAGGCAATGCTGTAGTGCTCCGGATTGTAGGTCTGTATCACCACGTCCCCGGAAAGCTCCCCCCGCCCAGCCCGCCCCGCTGCCTGGGTCAGAAGCTGGAACGTCCGCTCCCCGCACCGAAAATCCGAAGTGTACAGAGACAGATCCGCTGCCAGAACCCCCACCAGGGTCACCTTTGGAAAATCGTGGCCCTTTACGATCATCTGGGTTCCGATCAGGATGTCGGCCCTGCCCTCCCCAAAGGCGGACAAGATCTCCTCATGTCCCCCTTTTTTCGACGTGGTGTCCATGTCCATGCGCAGCACCCTGGCCTTTGGGAACATTTTCTTTGTCATCTCCTCCACCTTCTGGGTTCCGGTGCCGAATCCGGCGATGTAGGGGGAATTGCACACCGGGCACCGATTCGGGTTTTTCGTCTCATAACCGCAGTAATGGCACACCAGCTTCTGCCCGAAATGCAGTGTCAGAGTCACATCGCAGTGAGGGCATTTTACCGCCTCCCCGCAGGAGCGGCAGGATACAAAGCTGGCATAGCCCCGCCGGTTCATAAACAGCATGGTCTGCTGCCCCGCCTTAAGCCTCTCTTCCATGGCAGAAAGAAGGACGCGGCTGAACATAGATTTGTTGCCCTCCCGCAGCTCCTGCCTAAGGTCGATTACATGGACCCGGGCCATGCAGCTGTCCTTCTTTGCCCTCTGAGTCAGGCGGTACAGCCGCCATTTTCCCTCTAAAGCCCTGGTGTAGGCCTCCAGAGACGGCGTGGCCGACCCCAGCACCACCGATGCCCGGCACATCTCTCCCAGATACACGGCCACCTCCCTGGCGTGATATCTAGGGGACAGCTCGCTTTTGTAGGCAGTCTCGTGCTCCTCGTCCATGATAATAAGCCCAAGGTCGGGAAATGGCGTAAACAGGGCGGACCTGGGGCCGATCATGATGGTTACCTCCCCGCTTTTTGCCCTCTCGAACTGGTCATAGCGCTCCCCGGGAGACATGCGGGAATTGATGAGGGATACCAGGCTTCCGAACCTCCTGTAAAACCGCAGCACGGTCTGGTACGTCAGGGCGATCTCCGGGATCAGCACAATAACCTGCCGGCCGGCCTTTAGCACATGGGCAATCATCTCCATGTAAACCTCCGTCTTGCCGCTGCCTGTCACCCCGCACACAAGAGCCGTCTCCCTGATTCCCTGGTCATAGCGGCGGGCAAAGTCCTCCGCCGCTGCCCTCTGCTCCTCGTTAAGCTCCACCGCCTTGTTTTTAAGGTCCCCCCGGATCTGGGGCGTTCTGGCCACAGTCTCTGACTCCAGGGCGATCACGCCCTTTTCAGCCAGAGGCTTTATGGAGGCCATGGCCACGTTCATCTGGTTCACAGCTACCTGGCAGGGGATCTCGTCCGCGTCCACAAGAGCCCTCAAAAGCCGCTCCCTGGCCACATAATGCTTTCTGGCCGCCTCGTCGGCCGCTTCAAGGATCTGCTCCCTTGTCCAGAGACGCCGGATAAATCTGGCCTGCTTTTGCTTCACCTTCTGTTTTACCGGCAGCACGGTCTTTAGGGCCTGGTTCATGGTGGAGCCGTACCGCTCCTTCAACCACCACGCAAGCCGGATCAGCCGGGTCTGCGCCGTCACCCCGTGAACAGCCACCCCGGCTATGTCCTTTATCTTCTGAATATCAAATTCGGCCCGCTCTGTCAGATCAACCACATACCCTCTGCGCAGGTGGTTTCCCGCGCCGAAAGGGATCTGCACCTGACTGCCCACCTGGATCTCCCCCTGAAGATTGGGCGGAACCCGGTACTGAAACGGCCTGTCAACCATCTCGTGGGAGATATCAATGATGATGTTGGCGTACATACTCTGCTCCCTGTCCCGCGATCACTTCCTCGATGACCTGTCTGTCCAAAAACGGCTTTCTCACCCCGTTCTCCTCCTGGTAATCCTCATGGCCCTTCCCAATCACCGCGATCATGTCCCCGGGCCGGGCGTTAAGGATGCTGTAGGCAATGGCCTCCCGCCTGTCAGGGATCTCCACATAGGTTCCCCCCGCCTTCTCAACGCTGCCCCTGATGTCGGCGATAATGTCCTCCGTCTTTTCGTACCGGGAATTGTCCGCGGTCAGGATACACAGATCCGCCAGCCGTCCTCCGATTTCTCCCATAGAGTACCGCCGGTCTTTGGACCGGTTTCCCCCGCACCCAAAGACACAGACCAGCCGCCCGGGCTTATACTCCCTCAATGTCCCAAGAAGGCTTTCCATGCTGACCCCGTTGTGGGCATAGTCCACGATCACCGTACACTTAGCCGACGAGTGGACGATCTCCATCCGCCCGTTGACATACAGATGCTCCAGGGCGTGGCTCACCCGCTCCCTGGGAAGATCAAGAAAGCTGCACACACTTAATGCCGCCATGGCGTTGTACACATTAAACCGTCCGGGGATATTGACCTTCACATCCATATCCCAAAAGCCCTCCGCAAAAAATTCCACGCCCACAAAATCCTCTTTAGATACATACCGGATATCCCTGGCCCGAAAATCCCCTTCCCCCTCCAGCCCGTAGGTATACAGCCTGCAGGAATGGTCTTTCGCGATCTCCTCAAAATGGTCGTCGTCCCGGTTGGCGATTCCCACTTGGCACCGCTTTAAGATCTGGGACTTATAATACAGATACTCTTCAAAATCCTTGTGTTCATCCGGCCCGATGTGATCATTGGAAATGTTGGTGAAAATGCCGTAGTCAAAGGTGATCCCGTCCACCCGGTGCATCTTAAGCCCCTGGGACGACACCTCCATGATCATATACTGACAGCCCTCCTCCACCATCCGGGCAAAATACTGCTGCAATTCATAGGACTCCGGCGTGGTGTTCAAGGTAGGATAGGTCGCCTCCCCGATGACAGCCCCCGCCGTGCCGATAAGCCCTACCTTCTTCCCCGCGGCCTCCAAAATGGCCTTTATCATGTAGGTGGTGGTGGTCTTCCCCTTGGTTCCCGTGACGCCGATACAGACCATCTTCCCTGCCGGATACCCGAACCTGGCAGCCGCCAGATAAGCAAGCGCCTGCCGCCCGTTTGGAACCCGAATCACCGTTACATCCTCCGGCAGTCCCAGGACCCTGGCAGTAATCTCATCCAAACTCTCCTCCACCACCAGACACCGGCACCCGGCACTCAACACCTGCCCCACAAAATCATGGGAATCCACCTTCGTGCCTTTCATGAACACAAACACACATCCCCTGGCAGCCTTCCTGGAATCGTACGCCACCCCATCCACTTCAGTCCCCGGCTCCCCCAGAAGCAAATCCCCGCCAATCCCTTTCAGACATTCCAACACCTTCATGCTATTCTCTCCAACTTCTATAATTTAAAACAGCCCCGTAATAACCCCTCTCTCATCCACATCGATCCCGTCCGCCGCCGGCCTCTTCGGAAGTCCCGGCATGGTCATGATGGCCCCTGTAAGCACCACCACAAATCCCGCTCCCGCGGACACATAGGCGTCCCTGACGCTGATCTCAAAGCCCTTTGGCCTTCCCAGCTTGTTCTGATCATCAGACAGAGAATACTGAGTCTTGGCCATGCACACCGGCAGATTCCCAAATCCCATATCCGTGATCTTTGCCAGCGCCCTCTTCGCCGCAGGCGCGTAGCTGACCCCGTCAGCCCCGTAGATCTCCTTTGCCACAGTGGCGATCTTATCCTCCAGGCTCATGTCGTCGGGATAGATGGGCTTATAATGGCTCTCCTTTGTCTCAAGGGTATTGAGAACCTTTTTCGCCAGAGCCTCGCCGCCCTCGCCGCCCTTTGCCCAAACCTCTGACAATGCGAACTCGCAGCCTTTCTCCTCACAGAACTCCCTGATATATGCATATTCCGCCTCTGTATCCGAGGTGAAGGAATTCAGAGTCACCACCACGGGAACTTTGTACTTCTGGATGTTCTCAATGTGTTTTTCCAGGTTCACGATGCCTTTTTTAAGGGCGTCCAGGTTCTCCGTCCCAAGGTCCGCCTTTGCCACGCCGCCATTGTACTTGAGAGCCCGCACCGTAGCCACCAAGACAACGGCATCCGGTTTCAGCCCCGCCTTCCTGCACTTGATGTCAAGGAACTTCTCCGCCCCCAGGTCCGCGCCGAACCCGGCTTCTGTCACCACGATATCCGCCAGCTTAAGGGCTGTCTTTGTGGCCCTGACGCTGTTGCACCCATGGGCAATGTTGGCAAATGGCCCGCCGTGGACCACAGCCCCTGTGTGCTCCAGAGTCTGGATCAGGTTTGGCTTGATGGCGTCCTTAAGGAGAGCCGCCATAGCCCCCACCGCGTTTAAGTCTTTGGCTGTCACCGGCTCACCGGCAAAATTGTAAGCCACGATGATCCGCCCCAGCCGCTCCTTCAGATCCGCCATGTTGTCCGCCAGACACAAGATCGCCATGATCTCCGACGCCACGGTGATGACAAAATGGTCCTCCCGCACCACTCCGTCCGCCTTGGCCCCAAGGCCAACCACCACATTGCGCAGAACCCGGTCATTCATGTCCAGACACCGCTTCCACAAAATCTGCCTGGTGTCGATCTGAAGAGAGTTGCCCTGCTGAATATGGTTGTCCAAAAGCGCGGCCAGAAGGTTGTTGGCAGAAGTGATGGCGTGGAAATCTCCGGTAAAATGAAGGTTCAGATCCTCCATAGGCACCACTTGGGCGTATCCGCCTCCTGCAGCCCCGCCCTTGATCCCAAAACAAGGCCCAAGAGACGGCTCCCGAAGGGCGATCAGCGTCTTCTTTCCAAGCCTTGACAGGGCGTCCCCCAATCCCACGCTGGTGGTGGTCTTTCCCTCTCCCGCCGGCGTCGGGTTGATGGCTGTCACCAACACCAGCTTAGCGTCCGGCCGGTCCTTTACCTCCTCCCACAGCTCATCCGTCAGCTTTGCCTTGTACTTTCCGTAAAGCTCTAAGTCATCCTCCCGGATCCCATAAGCAGCCGCCACATCCTTGATGGGCATCATCTTCGCCTCCTGAGCGATCTGGATATCTGTCTTCATGCGCGATCTTCCTCCTTGTAAATGTGTTCAACAAACTACTCCTGTGACAACAGGTTCTCAAATTCCTCCACAGTCATCAGCACTTTCCTGGGCTTTGTGCCCTCCTCCTCGCCGACCACCCCGAACTCTGCCAGCTGATCCATGATCCTGGCGGCCCGGTTAAATCCGATCTTGTACATTCTCTGGAGCATGCCGATGGAAGCCTTGTCCTTCTCTATGATAAATTTTCCCGCCTGTTCAAAATATTCGTCCCTGCCGTTATTCCCCCGCGCGTCTCCTCCGCCTCCAAGGGCCGGAGCCGCCATCTTGCTCTCAATGTCCGGCTGGTACTGGGTCTCCATGCCCTGGGCCGCCAGAAATTCCACCACGTCCGCCACCTCCTGGTCAGACACAAATGCCCCCTGAACCCTCTGTGGCTTGGGAACTCCCGATGGGTAAAACAGCATATCGCCTTTCCCCAAAAGCTTTTCCGCCCCGTACATGTCGATGATGGTTCTGGAATCCACCCCCGAGGACACGGCAAAAGCGATCCTGGAGGGAACATTGGCCTTGATCAGGCCTGTGATAACGTTGACCGAAGGCCTCTGGGTGGCAATGACCAGATGGATGCCCGCCGCCCTGGCCAGCTGGGCCAGACGGCAGATGGCGTCCTCCACCTCCCCCGGCGACACCATCATCAGATCCGCCAGCTCGTCGATGATGATGACGATCTGGGGCATCTTTTCAGGCTTGTCCTCATCCTCAATGTCTTTTATAGTCTCAATCTTGGCATTATAGCCTTTCAGATTCCTTACATTATATTTCGCAAATTTGTCGTACCGGCTCATCATCTCCGCCACCGCCCAGTTGAGCGCCCCTGACGCCTTCTTTGGGTCCGTGACCACAGGGATCAGCAGATGGGGAATGCCGTTGTAGGCGCTTAACTCCACCACCTTTGGATCCACCATGATCATCTTCACGTCATCCGGGCTGGCCTTGAAGATGATGCTCATGATCAGCGTGTTGATACACACCGATTTACCCGAGCCTGTGGCGCCGGCAATGAGAAGGTGGGGCATCTTCGCAATGTCCGTCACCACCACCTGGCCGCCGATATCCTTACCCACAGCAAAACTTAAGCTGGAGGAGGCTTTCTTAAAGTCCTCCGACTCAAAGATCTCCCGCAGGTAGACCGTGATATTCTCCTTGTTAGGCACCTCGATGCCAACGGCGGACCGCCCGGGAATGGGGGCCTCGATGCGGATATCCGCCGCCGCAAGGCTTAACTTGATGTCATCCGCCAGCCCCACGATCTTGCTCACCTTTACCCCCTGCTCCGGCCGAAGCTCATACCGGGTCACCGACGGGCCGCAGCTGATGTTGGTCACTGTCACGCCCACGCCGAAATTCTTCAGGGTCTGCTGGAGCTTGATAGCCGTATCCTTGTACTCCTGCTCGGAAAATGCCCCCGCAGGCTTACTCCCCCTCTTTAACAGGGTCACCGGAGGGAACTGGTACTCCTTTTTCACCATCTCCCGCTCTTTGATCTGGGCCGCCACCCCAAGGGCGTCGTCCCCGTGTTCTTCCCGGACCTCCTTGCGGCGGCTTTCCACCTTCTTCTTTAACTCCTCCGTGTCGCTTTCTATGATCTTTCCGGAAGCCGTCACCACCCGCTTGCTCTCCTCGGGAATTCGAAAGTCCTCCGGATCCTCAAAGTCCTCATCCTGTGAGGACGTATCCTCCCGGCCAAAAGAAGAAAGCTCCCTGTCAAACACAGAACCTCCCCCGCCAATGCGCTCGTCGGCCCCTGCTTTCGGCACCCGGAGGATCCTCTCCTCCTTAAGTTCCGGTACCCAGTGGGTGATGCTCTCCGGCATGGGGTCGTCCCCATAGTCACGGCCATGATCTGTCCTGTACTCCTGTCTCTGATCCTGATCCGGGTTCTGGCTGACTGCATGATGGCGGCCCTGTCCCGGGGCATAACCCTGGCCATAGCCTTGACCCGATTCCGGTTCGTATCCCCGGCCATAGCCTTGACCGGTTTCCGTTCCACAGCTCTCACCACTGCTTCGCCCTGGCTCTGCCCCATATCCCTGCGGCCCATAAGGCTGTTCTTCCTGTCCATAAACCGACTGATCATCCGGCCGGGGTTCTTTCAACGGCTTTGCGAAAAAAGCCTCCTCATTCCTTCCTCCGCCGGCATGGCCTCCATACCGGCTATGCTCTGTCGCCCTGCCGGCCATGCTGCCATTTTCCCGCTGATCTCCATCCCCGGTCTGGCCTCTCAATCCGTCTTCGGCCGCATAGGCCCCCTGGGCGTCCAGAGTATCCCACTCCTCCTCCGAGACAGCCTCATCGGCAACGTCCTGCCATACGGTACGCAGGGCATCCTGGACCGCCATCACGTCCTCCTCGTCAAAGGGCGAGTCCTCATCCTCCTCTATGTACTGAGGCGGCAGGGAGATCTGGCCGGTAAAGACATCCTCTCTATGTTCCTCAGGCATATCCCCGGACGCGGTCCTGGGGACGCCCTTTCTCACCGGCCCCCGCCTTGTGCGGATCTCCTGATCTCTGTCATCATATTCCTCATCGCAGCCTTCGCCGTCATACCCCCTGTCGTCATCCATCTGCCTGCCGTCATACCCGTCATCATAATACCCGTCGTCCTCAAATCCGCTGTCATCATAGCCATCCTCTGGTTCCTGACCGTATTCCTCCGGGTACTGGTCCTCATATCCCCCAAGCTTGGTGGCATCCAGATTAACGCCCCGCACTCTCTGCTCCTGCCTGCGGCGCTCTTCCTCCTCGCGAAGGCGAAGTCTCTCCTCCCTCCGCTCTTCATGGATCTCCCTTCTGCGGCGGGCATCCTCCTTGGCGTACTGGTACGCCCGCCCCCCGCCTCTCTTCACCAGGGCCACCAAAGATCTCTCGGTGACGCACACGCAGCAGATGGCAAACACCACCAGAAGCACCAGATAAGTCCCCACCACGCCCAGGACCGTCCCCAGCCCCTGGGCCAGGACGCCTCCCACCAGACCGCCGCCAAGACCGTTCTCCGAGGAGCGGACATAGGCGTCCAAGATCTTCTGTCCCGCCTTATAGCCGCCGCCAAACACCATCTCCGCCAGCCCGCACAAGATCAGCATCCCAGCCACAGCCGCCGCCATCTTCAAGGCAGCGATGGGATTGCCCTGGTTGGACATGGCAAAGCATGTTCCCACAAACAAAAAAACAGGAACGAGAAAACCCATCATCCCAAAAATCCCCAGCTGCATCTTCCGCAGATAATCCCCGGCCACGCCGCACAGGTGAAAATTGCTTAAAAACAGCAAAACCGCCAGGGCAAAGGAAGCGATCAGTAACACTTCCCCCCGCATAAACCCTGTTTCGCTCTCCTGCTGCTTTACCTGATTCTTATTTTTTGCTTTTGATGACGATGACTTTTTCGCCGCCGTCTTCCCGCCTTTTGCCGTTTTCGCCACCAGTTTCGCGCCTCCTTACTATCTGCCGGCAGAGTACAAATGTTCCCCCTGCCGTTTCCACTTAGAACAGTATACATAAAAACCGGTGAAAATGCAAGGTGTTGCGAAAAGTGAACAGGGGGAGGAGGGGCAAAGGAGTTCAATTATGGTTCTTGGGGCGAGGATTTTATTGTATGGTTTAGTGAGCAAGGGCGGGGATTGTCGTGAAGCATTCTTCATCATGTGAAACATCTGGGATCCTGTCAGATAGTACATCCCGTTTTTGGGTTCCCTGTCCACCCGGATCTTAATATATGGAAGCGGCTGTGTGGCGTACGTGGAACGTACGTTGATTAAATTTGGGCGCTTCTGGCGGAAAATCAGCCACAAAGATGGGTGCAAGGGAGTTTCCGAGAGCGCTCAAATAAAGATCCTGTTTCTGCTATGATAATCAAGAAATTCTTACTTCCCCTCCACCACAATTGCCGTCCGATTTAAAAACCGGTCATAAGCCACCGCCACAACCTCATGTTCCTCTGTGGACAGCCCCGGCACAGTCAGGTCGATGCGGCCTTCCTCTGTCCCTTCCTCCACAGCCAGCAGCGCCTGAAACAGTCCGTCAATGTACACCTCCACCTTCCTGGCCCCCTGGCCAGCCCGATACTTGATAACCGCGCTGTCCCCGTCCGTCACCATATCCGCCCACAGCTTAGGACCCTGTTTTATTTCCGCCGCCTTTCCTCCCAG
>Ga0224483_100093_pt1 | contig 21850 bp, 2 predicted proteins | sample hydfratestSal1_FD_181453 | JGI IMG/M metagenome (GOLD analysis project Ga0224483, IMG submission 181453) | Metatranscriptome of mouse feces microbial communities from Columbus University, Ohio, United States - Sal1 (Metagenome Metatranscriptome) ... | reverse complement strand
GTTTTGTTTTATTGCATTTTACATCAGAATCCGCCGAAGCCGTCGCCGTTACCGTCATTCTTCGAAGCGTCGCCGCCCGGATTCAGTCCTATCGCTCCCGAAGGAGGAGGCGCGGGATTGGCACCCGGCATAGGTCCGCCCTGCCCGAGCATAGGCGCATTCGGGGTCTGCTGCGTCGGAGGCATATAACCGAAGCTCTGGTAATACGGGTTGACTCCCGCGCTGTTTCCGGAGGAAAGTTTGAGCATTTGTTCTTCCATCTCCATTTCGGAAACGAGCAGCGCCTCGATTTCTTTGCGCATCTTACGCTTTTTCTTGACGACGATTATGATTATCAGCAGTATGATTATCAGAAGTATCAGCAAGCCGAAGCCGACGGAGAATGCCAACGGGTTACGCGATATGAAGATTATCGCGGACGACACGAAGTTGAGGTTGGGTTTTGTGATGCACTGAACCGTCACAGTAGCCCTCGTATCTTCTTCCGTTTCGTCCCAAACGACTATCGTCAATTCCACGGGACGGTTTGCCTTGAACTGCAACAGAAGTTCGTTCGTGTTCATATCCACGGTGGCTTCGCAAACGCTCTTCATATTGCTGCTTACGGAGCGGAACTTCATTACCATTTTTCCGATAGGCTGGTCGGGGTCGCTGAATATCTCTTCGGGAGACACTCTTATGAAACCGTCTTTCTCCTTGTTCTCGTCGAAGTTGAACGGATTGTTCACGTTCTTGAACTCGTCGAGAAGCACGGGTTTAAGGTTTTCCTCTATGCTTATGCGGAACGGAATGGATATTTCGGAAACCAATGCGCCGATGCTGCATATCGCATTCACTTCGACTGTCTGCGCTTCTTTCGCCGTTGCCTTGATTCTGAACACAGTGTTATTGTTGTTGCCCGTGGTCACGGTCTTGGCAAGTTTATTGTTTGCGGATTCGGGAAGCTGAATGTCGTTGAGAGTATAACCGCCGCTGTAATTTCCGACTATGATATCGTTTTCGTCTCTCTTGTCGAGAATATCGCTTATGTCAATCGGCTCGTCTCTGCCGCGCACGATGGACACGGTATTGCCTACCTGGTCCTCATAGTCGCGGGCAATGAACACTCTCAAATCGACGGGAACGGGTGCGCCTACGCCGGGCGCATAGATGTTTCCGCCGTCGTCTATGACGTATACGCGAAGCATCTGCCAGCCGTAGTATCCCGACATAGGAACCACGAAGAATTCCTGCGGGTTATCGTCGCTTATGCCTGCCATAAACAGGTTCTCGCCGAGGCTGTCTGCGTCGGGTCCCTGCCAAATCTCGCCGTTTTCCTTGTCCTCGCTGCTTATCGGAAGCAGGGATATCGACGAAATGCGCAGGTACGTACCGGAGTTCTCTCCGCCCGGCACATACTCACTATAATCGCCAGGGTTTGCGTCGGTAACATAATCGAGAATATTGAACGATACGGAGTCGAGGGAAGCACCGGCGTTTTCCGAGCCGCCGCGACCGGGGATATCGATACGTCTTTGAGCCTGGTCCACCGCAACGGGAGCGGAGTTTGCCACCGTGAAGTGCATTTCTATGACCTTTGTTTCTTTCTTTGCGCTGTCACGGATTTGAAGCAGTGCCACGCCGCTCTCGCCGCGAGCAAAGCTGACGCATTCTATGGAAAGCGAAGTATTCTTCATATCCATAGAGGACTTGACTTTAAACAGCAGTTTGCGCTGCGCTATGCTGCCTTGGCTGTACACGTCGTGCACCGAATACGGTTTTGCGCTTATATCCGAAAGGTATCCGTTCGAAGCGTCGCCGAAGAATTCGGTTACGTCGCAGTTATCCGTCGTCGCGCCGCTGATGTCGGGGTCGTCGTAGATGTCGGACAGGAGCACGGTTTTGCTTGTGCCGCCCTCAATCGACATTTCGAAGATATATCTCTCGGTCTCTGCGTTGTATCTTATCGTAAAGCCCTTGCCCTCGTCTGCGGTAACTTCTTTGACCGTCGGAGCGGAGTTTTGAATATCGAGCATTATAACCGTGCTCGAAACCGCGCCCTGACTGTCGGTACCGAAGATTTCCACGGGGATTTTCATTCCGTCCACACCGTTTATTTCGCCTGCGTCGACCTTTCTGTTTATCGTTATGTCAACGGCAGTACCGTTCAAAGCGGACTCGATTGTGAATGCGGGACCTATGCCCTTGACGGCGTTTGCATCCCACCAAGGCGAAGTATTGACGATTTTGCCGTCTTCCTCATACGTCGGTTTGACGGACCAACCGCGCTTGTCGCCCGCAGTCGTTGCAAATACGACGGTATCGTTGGTGTCGGAATCGGCGAACAGACCAGCCTGTTCCTGCATTTCGCCGCCTATGTCGACGCTCTTTCCGTCGTGCAGGTAGTAACGGCGTTTTGCGCCTATACCGCCCACGAAGTGAAGGAACGTTCCGCCGTCCGAGAAGTACGTGTCGTTGGACAAATCTTCTTGAACTGCCGTCGGCGCGCTGTTCTTGACCGTTATGTTGAAGAACGCGTATGCCGTGGACACGACGTCTCTGCCGACGCCGAGTTTTGTGACTTCGACGCAGAGCGGAACTCTGACGTTAAGCGTCGTATCGAGAGGTCTGAAATCAAGCTTGGAGCCGTCGGCGCTGAAATCGAAGGAGAAGTAGCGTCCGATATACTCGCAAAGCGAGGTATTCTCTCCGTCCGCGGACTCGGACAACATTCCGTCCGCAGTGGACACGTAACGTTTAATCTCGTAACGCGTGAACAGCGCGGAAGCGTCAACTTTGTCATCCATATGAGACGGGAAGTCTTTCGGAGCAATCGGAGACGCGGTTATCGTTCCGTCTTCGCCTACCGTCGTGTTGAGCATTCCGTATACAGTCACCGCATATGCCGTACGGCTTGCACCGTAGTCGGCGTCTATTATCTTGCCGCGGGCGTTATTTGCCGTGGCAGACTTCGCAATGAGTTCCAGAGCGCTAGGCAACGAATCCGCCGCAAACTCGTCCTTTGACTTAACTTCATAAGAGACGACCGTCGGGTTCTGTCCCGTCGCCGCGGCGTTGGACACGTCGCTCGGCGCAATGTAAACGTTTATTATTATCTTCTGCGCGTCGGCAAGCGACTGACCGCTTGCGTCCATAACGTAGAATACTATCTGTTCGAACTTGCGGGTATTGTTCTCGCCGCTCAAAAAGTTCAACGGAGTTATCGAGAACGACCTCGATTTGCCGTCGCTTGCGTTGACGTTTTCTTTAAGCGACACATATGCGGATTCGGTTATACCCGTTTCGTTGCCGCCTATCGAGAACGCCGAACCTGCAAACGCTTTGTACAAGTACATATTTGCGGTTTCGCCTGCATCGGGGTCATAGCACAATGCGCGCAAGTCAATGGTTCTCGGAGCGCTGTCGAGTTTCATATCGACTCTGAACACGCGACCTTCGCGAAGTTCGGATTCCGTAACGCCTGCATTGTTTGCTCCTGCCTCGTAATCGCCGTCGGGCACTTCCTCTCTGGATACGCCCGTCACGCCTTCGGGAAGGGACGCTCCGTCCGCCAAAAGCTGCGGAGGCGTGCTTTCGACGGTGACAAGCAACGTTATCGTTAGAGTCAGGGTGCCGTCGGTGACGGTGAAACGAAGAGGCATTCTCGTGCACACGCCCTTTGCCACTATGTGATAGGTCAGCGGCGTGGGATTGTGCCCGTAGTTATACTCGTTTTTGCGCACCACTTCTATTCTGCGGTTCGTGGAACTCTCGTCAAAGTCTCTGAAATACAGCGAGCTGGGAGTGTCGTCCTGCGCCACGGCGAAGGCACCGAGATAGGTGTTCTTTCCGCTGAACTGCTCGGTAGTGCTGTCGTTTATGAATCTGGGATTTCCGTTTTCGTCCACCAGATTGGAATACGAAGTCGTATTCCGACCGAAAGCGTTCGTATCCGCGTTCTGAATGTGGTTGGCAAAGTTATTCTGCTGTTCCGGCGTAAGGTCGTCGTAGAAGAAGTCGTAAGGCGTGACAATCAAGTCAAAGCTGTCGCCGGTCTTCATCTTGATTTCGAGTTTGGACGAATCGTATACGAGCGTGCTCGTTCCCGGCTGTTTGAGCAGCTCGGGCGCTTTGTTGCTGACGTGAACCAGCACTCTGAAATCCACATAGTCACCGCGGTTGTCGCTGAAACGAATGAGTACGTAGGAATATGCGGGCGACTTCTTGTTTGCGTGGAATTTTATCGTCGTTCCGTCTATCGTGACGTCAACGAGTCTGTCGGCTTCCGCATACATAGTATTGCCTATTTCGTAGCTGTTGGAATTGGGAATATAGTTTGCGGGATAGTTGCCGTAGCCCTGTTTGATTCCGTCGCCGGAATTCTGGACGTCCACGTAATTGTCGCCGCAGACGAGCCAATCCAGCGTGTCTACGTCGGGCTGTTTCTTTATGTCTTCTTCCGACATATACTTATCCGCACCCGTAGGAAGCACGAAGTCGTTGTCTCGAATCGTATCGATGATACGCATCGAATAATCGTCCTGCAAAGTTACGGAAATGTTGAAACTGCTGTCCGAACCGTAAAGCGAAGGATTGACGGAAGGTTTCGAGTTGTTGATGAACACCTTTATCGTCAAAAGCTGCCACGTGGAACTCATAAAGTCCGTACCGCCGTAAGTATCGTAAACGATTACTTTAAGCGGGAAATAGAACGAATACTTACCGCCCACTTTTTCAAACGCAAGGTTCGCACTCTGCGCCTTGGCTTCTATCTGCGCATCGGTCAAGCCGTCGATATTTATTGTCGTCTTTCTCTTCGGCGTTATCGAGAACGATTCGGAATCGAAACCGCCCGTTATCGAGAAATATTTGTCGTAGCCCTTATTCGGTTCCACATTGGCAAGATATGCGTCGTCCTTATCGTAAATCGTACGCGACATCGTTTTGCCTGTGTCCTGCTGCTCTATTCCGAGATATGCCGCAAGGTCATACAGACTGTTGCCCTTGCCCGAATTTTTCAAAGCGTCGTTTTCGACATTGACCATATAATGCAAGCGGTCCTGCGTAAGCACGGGAGTGCCGGCGACGCTTCCGAGAGAGTCGAACATAAACCGTGCGCTGTCGCGGTAAGTCTTTCCGTAATCGGTCTCGCTCTCATTCAAACGGTTGTTGTCTTGATAGCTTATACGCAGCACGTCGGAACCCGTATTGGAAGACTGCATATTTTTGTCGACGAGAAGGAACGTGTATGTGCTGATGTTCTCTTGCGGAATTACGTTGCCCGTGGAGAACTCGACTTTGTCCGAATCCGAACCGTCTATCTGCAAAGACTCGTTCAATATCGTAAGGTCTACGGTAACCTTTGCCGTAATGAGGCTGTCGCCCGACGGAACAATCGAAGGGTCCGTCGAATTCCAGTCGCTATACAGCGCCAAGTCGAGCGTGAGTTTCAGCGGAGAAGTTCCGTTTCTCGGACCTTTTTTGACGAAACGTATAAACTGCTTATTCTCGTGGAGAGTATTATCACCTACCGGCCAAGGAGATATAACCGTGCCGTCATCTTTTGTGAACGCATTGCTCGAAATGAAACTGTTCACATATTCGCTGTTCAAACCGATTTCACTGACATTATTGCTGTATCCGGCAAGAATTTCCACGAAAGGATTGTCGTTGAGCGTCTCGCCCGACCAAACGGTCACGCCGTCCGTCAAAGAAATGCGCTCGGCTATTTTGCTCGGCATAGTAGGGGTCAGTCCTACATACTTCTTTATGAAAGCGTCGTTAAAGCTGACAACGGAACCGTAAGTTGCCGCCTGCCCCGCATCGCTGGGCAAGCTCTGCGTGAACGCAAAGTAGCTTAACGGAATGTTTGTTGCCGTAGTCAGGTTTATGCCCCTGTAACGGAAATCGTAATATTCGTATTTTACTTCTTTGGAAGTAGTGTCGATATTTTTGACATAGTATTTGTCGGTCCACTCGCCGCCCATAGCCGGGTCTTTGCTGGCGGAGTTGAATACGCTGTGAGTTATCGTCATACCCGTGGAACCGATATTCACGGAGAACTTCAAATCCGTCGAACCTATAACGTCTTTCGTGGAGCCGTCGCGCTTGCCGTCGTAGCCCGTTTCCGTGCTCTTCTGCGTATCGGACGTATCGCGAACGCGGACGGTAAAGTTCATTGCGCTGGTAAACGACTGTCTTGCCGTTATCTTTATCGCCCAACGGGGATTATCCACGTAATCGGCGGCATTCAAATCGTTGTCGAAAGAGGAAATGAACACGTCTTTTGTGCCGTGATTATATACTTTTTGTGCAAGCAACTCATAGGATGTGTCGTAGAACGCGATATCCACAAGCTCAATGGGGTCGGTATACGCTCTCGGCGCGGTGAAAAGCACCGCAACGTCGTTTACATCCGTGCCGACTGTGCTGCCTTCCGTGTTTACCGCATACAAAGGCACTTTGTCCTCGCCCGTCGCATATTTGCCCGCATACAAAAGCAAGCCGTCGCGGGTGTCGTTGTCGGAAGAAATAATCTTGATGTCCTTCGCATTAACGGGAGATTTGGAGTTGGTCGTCAGGTGGTTATACAGTCCCGGGTCGGAAACGATATACTTCGTGCTCGTGACATCGGACGAATCGTCGGGAGAATACTTCCATTCGTAAGAAACGGTCTTGTTTCCGGAAGAGTCCTCCGCCGTCTCCACGCCGAAGCCCGTGTCGGCATCGACGTTTACCTGCGGCAAGCTGTTCACGACTTCTATCTGGAAGGTTATCGCGGAGAAGTTTGCCGTTGCGTCAAAGCCGTAGTTATCGGTTATATAGACCTGAATGAACAGTCCGTATTCGAGTTGCTGCGTACAGCTCTTTGCCGTCACTTTCAAAACCTGACCGTTTCTGCCGCCCGAAGCCAGAGTGAAGATGGCGTCTACGTAGTCGTCGCCGTTTATGGGAACGAGCTCCCCGTCCTCATTCTTCGTGAAGAATTTTCTGTCCGTATTTGCGAAATACAGGTTGGCATCTTCATAGTCGGACGCCAAATCGGTGGCTCTGAACTCGCGGACGTTATAGCCCGTGTTGAACAGCGCGCCTTCGGGAAGAGAATTCGTCGGGTCGTATACGTCGCCGTTGTAGTCGTCGGACGAGTTCGTGGTCGTCGCGTTCAAGCCGTTGAAGTTACTCGACAGATAGAACACGTTCGTCGCGGCTTCGCTCAAAAACGGAAGGTTATCGGTCACGTGGACGCGAACCTGAACGTTGACGGAAGAACCCTCGCCGTCGGAAATCTTGACCGTGAAAGCCATAGGGTTGCTCTGCGCGGTACGGCTTCTCGTCTTGACGGTCAAGCGATTGCCGTCCGAAGAGAGCTGCAACTCGCCGCCGCTGACATTGCTGACCTGCGGGTCGCCGTCGAATATGAGCTGATTGAGTTTGACTGCCTGTTTTGCCGTGGAAAGCGTGAGAAGGTCGGTCGTGTAATGATACATCAAATCCTTACCCGCTTCCGCAAGCTGCACGGCATATTTGTCGTTTTTATCCACGACCGAAGTAAGACTTTCTCTGCCCTTATTCGGGTTCGTGTTCGTACCCGCTATCCACCCTGCCGCCATATCAACGTCATTTGCAAGGTCGTACGGGGTTATATCGAAGTCATAGCCCGACGGGATGCTGTACGAAACTATACCGCCGTTGTATTCGACTTTCACTATTCCGTCTTCGAGAGCGTTCGAGCCGCCGTAGTTTTCGGGTTCGTTACGCGCGCCCGTTATTTTGCCGTCGGTGGCTTTTACGTCCGCCTCTTTGAGAGCGGTTACGGAATGGTTCTCCACCTTTATGAGAAGGTTTATGATTCCGTTAAGCGAACCCGTATTCTCGCCGCCCGTAACGCTGTTCGGCTCGCCGCGGGTATCCTTGACCATTATCGGCTGCTGAATATAGTTGCCTCTCGTGGAGCGCAGGAAAGTCACTTTTATACCTATGAAACGAATGGTTTCCGTGCCGCTTCCGGCAAACACTATATCGCTGCCCCACTCGTCGTAGCGTTCCCAACCGAGGTCGGCCGTCGTGCCCGTTATATGTTTGTTCTTGCCTATTTTCGCCGCCGTTATCGCGGATGCGTAGAGGTTGACGGGTTCTATTCTGTAAAACTCCGTCTCGATTTTGTTTTCGCTTCCGAACTGCGACTTGTCGAACAAGAGAAATTCGTTGTACATAGACGTGGATACTTGCGCGCTTTCCGACGACAAGTTATCGAGGAACACGCGGTAAGAATCTCTGTCTTCCGCAACGCCCTTGACCATACCCGCGTCGTTTTTGTAATCTTTCGAATCGAGCGCGCCTATGCCCATAGGGCTGAAATACATAACTTTATTGCCGTCCGCATCCATTTCGGTCACTGCCGAAGAGTCGGCAACGGCAACGGACGTCGGCTGCGTCGGCTGCGAGTTGTTTACCGTCACGCCGATTGGATACCACACGCCCTTGTCGGAAGGGTCGCCCTTATCTTCGACACGCACAAGGAAATAGAAATGGCAGAACGTTCTGTTTGCTTCCGTGGTCGCGTTGTCGTTGGTTATGAACTGCGAGCGGGTCGCGCGCAACGGCGTCAGATTGATTGTCTGTCCGTCTGCGGAAATCGTATAGGAAACGTATGCCTCCGAAGTATCCGTCGTGGCTTCTTTTATGCTGTTAGGTTCGAAATACAGGCGTTTGGAGCCCATACCCGAATCTTTGGACAGCGTACCGCTGTTGACTATGTTATTTCCGTTTGCGTTGTTGAAGTTCGCATAAACGGAACCCGCGCGCAAAGCGCGAACTGCGTTGTAACCGTCCACCGAAATATATTCGTTTGTGGGGACCTTGACTTCCTTTATTTCCATTCTGTTGCCGTCGGGGTCGGTCAAGAACTGCGAGAGATTGACTGCCGTCGCGCCAGCGCCGACCGAGGAAACAAAGTGATAGTCCGCCGTGTAATTCGGACGGGTATTGTCTATTTTGAATACGACGTTGACCGTCTTTTCCGTGCCCATAAGCGTGGACGTAGCTTTTTCCACGGCACGCACGCGCAGCGTCACTGTGTTTATATAGTTCGTGGAAGTGGCTGCGGCAACGTGTTCGATTTTAACGCGCATATATCCTTTGCCGTACGCATAATCCGCAGCGGGAGTCACAACTCTGTAAGAGCCCGAGGTCGGGTTCACGACCGATGTGATAAGCACCTGGTCGTAAGTCGTGGCGTCGTCGTCGCTGAACAAATCGGCGGCATTTATATAGACATTGTTTGAATTGTAAGTTATGGGTTTGGGAATTATGACGGTATGCACCGCACCGCTCGGGTTATATATTCCCGTCTTGGGGTCTGCCGTCGCCGAACCCGTACCTACCCTATAACCGTAACCGTTCGTAACATCGCCGAACGTACCCGACTTGGGCTTTATGTCGCGGTCCGTGGAAGAGAACTTGAACGGAATAACGCTTTGCATTCCGCCGTTGTCTTTTATTCTCACATAGAATGTTTTGGTGGTGAAATAGCGCGTGGGAGTCAAAACCATTCCCCCTTTTGCGTTTGCCGTCATACCGGAAACGGAGAAATATTTGACGTTTGCCGCGCCCTGGTCGGCTCTCACCGTGCAAGCCGCGTCCGTGAATACCGCATTCGTATCCACCCAAAGAAGGTCTTTATAGAAGCTGTCCGTGTCTTTTGCAAGTACGGTCGGAACAGTCGCCGCGGAGTTTGCGCCGCGGTTCACGCCCGTTATCGTCGCGCCGCCGCTTACTATAACCTGCGGAGGAGTGTTCAAAGCCGTTATGCGGGCATAGCCGTTTGCACGGATATTGCTCGTCTTTTGGTTGTATGTGACATTGCCGTACGACGTAGGATGAGGCATATTCGCATTGCCGTTTATATAACGGTATGCGTCGGTGCTTACGTTTACGCCGCCGTAAGAAGTTTCCACCTTGACATTGCTTGTGTTTACGTTGTTGACGTTGCTGTAACCGCCGCCGCCGTTGCCGTCGCAAGCCGCGCCTTTGCCTCCGAACCAACCGCCCGCGCCGCCGCCGCCGTCGCCGTTGCCGGCAGTGCCGCGGTCGGTACCTTTGCCGAATACCGTGCCGCCGCTGTTGTAAGCGATGCCCGTGCTTGCGTTGGTGTTACACGCGGGCTGGGGGCTTCTTCCGCCGTAGCCCGCTTTATGTCCGAAGTTGCCGTAAGTATAGGAGTTGCCCGCGCCGCCGCCGCCGCCTGCCGCCATTATGACTTCGCTCTGATAGCTCGCATATGACGTCAGCACGCCTCTGTTTGTGGAGTGCGCGATGTGCGTTGCGCCGCCGCCGCCGCCCGAGCTTCCGCTGGGTCCCGCCTTTCCGCCGCCGTTATAGCCGCCGCCGCTGTTTGTGCCCGTACCGCCCGCGCCGCCGATACCGATATATATCGCCTTATCCGCGGTGAGCGTGACGATGGCTCTGGTATAGCCTGCCGCGCCGCCTTTATACTGACCGTCGTCGCCGCCGCTTGCTCCCCAGGTCTCGAAACAGTACGTACCCTTGGGAAGAGTGACGCCCTGTATTCCGCCGTTATAATTGTAGAGCTTATAGCGACCGCCGTTGACGTTCGTTATACCCGTAACGTTTTTGACGTTTGCCGAATTCGCCGCCGTCCACGCGGTTATATTTTCCGCCGTTTCCGACGTTTCCACGTTTTCGCCGTCGGTTACGACCGCGGACCTGTTCAACGCATTCGCCGTCGAAAGCACGGCGACGCTTCCGCTGCCGAGAGCGACAGCGAATACCAGCGTCAAAATTACATATAGGAACTTCTTTTTCATTTGACTCCTCCGAAAGGCGTCCTTCGCCTTGAAGCAAGAGCGGCGAAGCGTTTTTTTGCCGACATTTGCCGCAACTTACGCCGCTTATGGTTTACGATTATATTTTAATACGATATGCCCGAAATGTAAAGCAATTTAAGAGTTAATTATGAACAAAATATGAAGAAATTATATATTTTGTTACAATATCGGGCATTTATATGAACAAAATGTGAACAATACGTTATTTTAGAAGCCGTTGCCGTCATAGCCGCCGCCGTTGCCTCCGGGAGGCAATTGGTTAATGCCGTTCTGTTCGGGCGGTGCGCCGAGCGCGGCGGGAGGCGTTCCCTGCACGGGAGGAGGCAAACCGATTCCGCCCTGCATATACCCCTGCGAATACGGCGGAAGCATATTATTGCAGTTCATTTCCGCCTGACGCTGCTGCGCCTGCGCGATGCGAAGCATTTGTTCTTCCAACTGCATTTCGGACACGAGCAGAGCTTCTACTTCGGCACGTTCGCGCTGTTTCTTTCTGCGCAATCCGACAAGGAATATTATCAGCAGCAGCAGCAATATCACGAGAGCCACGACTCCGATATAGCTCCACGGGTGGAGAACCATACTCTGTATCACGCCGAGGAAGAAATTCAGTTCGGGCAACGTCGTGTTGGTGACGGTCACCGTATAGCCGTACTCCTGCCCCGTTGCGTCGGTCAGCGTTACGTCTACGGACGAGCTGCCGCGGGCTTTGAACTTCAAGACGATTTCATTCGACTCTTTATTCAATTCCGCAGTCACCACGAACGAATGCGAGGACTTCACGTCCAACAGAGTCATATTGTCCTCTTCGGGGTCTATGAACCAATCTTCCGCCTTTATCGATATGCTTCTCTCGTCGCTCAAAACGTCGGTTTCGTAACCGTACTCTTTGACTTCGGCGCCGTTTGCCGTTATATAGCGCGGCGCGTCGTTGGGAAGAATGGTCAAATCGAACATCAGGTCTTTGGGTGCGGTATTGCCCGCCACGAGCGTGGCTATCATACCCACTCTGAATCCCGACGAACCCGGACGCTTCATAGCCTTGACCCAATACGTACCGTTTTCCTCGTCATATCTTATGTTTACCGCGCCCCTCTCGTAATTTGCGACTTCGACGTCCTGACGGATATTCGTGATGTTATATCCGAGAGCGAATGCCTTCGGGATTATCTTTTCCACGGTTATCTCGTCTTCTCTCATCCAAGGCACGGTTCTGTCTATGAGTTCCAAAGAGTTCAAATCGCGCGCTACGATGACGGTAAGCTCCAATATGAGGCTGTACGCGTCAGCCGCGCCCGTCGCGCCGTCGTCGGTGACATAAATGACAAGCTGTTGCGAGCCGTATCTGTTGGCTCTCGGCATTATGCGAAGTTTCTGCAAATGCGCATTATTGTCCGTAGGGTAAGTCGCAACGAACAGATTCGGGTCGTTATCGGTGTTCGGGTCGTCGCCCTCGACCGTATCGCCGTAGGAATATATGTCGCCGAGCTGATATGCATAGATACGCATATAGGTCTTGCTGTCGGGATATTGTTCGCCGCCGTTATCCGCGGGGTTGGGGTCTTCGAACCAATCCGCAATGGAAATTTCCACCTGCGACGAAGCCACCACGGACAAATCGTCCGAACCCATCAGCGTTATCGTGCTTTCCTCTTTTACTCTCACGGGCGCGCTGTTGCCCACCACGAGGCGTATTCTCAACAGTTTCTCGGTCTGCACGAGCGAGGAGTCCTGCAATATGACTATCACGTCCGCAGTCAAGCCGCGGTTTGACGACAGCCCTTCCACAGAGAACTTCAAGTTGTTTTCGCTTGCCAATCTGACGGCGAACATACGGGCTTCGGCAGACGTTCCGGCATAGTGAACGTTGCCCATTCCCGCATTGTTTGCGTAGTCCAAATCGTGAAGCGACAGTCTGCTGTCCTTTGTGTACTCCGCAAGCGCGAACTTTTCGCCGCCTGCCATATCGTCGTCGGAAAGGAACTCGGACAAATCGATTTGCTTGGTCTCACCGAAGCGCACCGCCATTTCCAGCAGGTATTCTTCGCCTGCGTCCGTGACCGAGTATTTATTGCGGTCGTAGCCTTCGCTGCCAGACAGGTTGAACTCCGTGAACGTCGGAGCGGAATTGTGAATTTCAAAGGTTATGACGGTGGAAGCCGTCGCGCCCGTCTTATCCTTGACGGTAACTTTTACGGGTATGACAAACGCCTTATCCGCACCGTCGGGATTGACCACCTTTCTGACTATAATCGCGCGGAGGCTGCCGTTGCTCACTATTATATTGAATGCCTGCGGCAATCCCGCCGTCTTGTCTTCCCGCCAACCGTCTGCCGGCATAACCACGTTGCCCGCGCCGTCGTCCGAGCCGACCACTTCGTAGTCCACGAACGACAATTCGTCTTCGTCGTCATAGTCCGCGAACAGACCGCGGTCGTTGTCGTCGCGGTTCCACAGGCGATATTCCTGCGCATAGCCCGCACAGCCGCGCACCGTCAGATAGTTTGCCGAAGGTTTTACGGCAAGGCTGTCGTTTGCGAACGAACCCGAGTTGGTCGCCGTTTCGCCTATCGAATACGGCGCGGAGTTCTTGACAGTCACGTTGACGGTGACGCCGCCGACGCGGTTGACAGATTCGTCGTAGTTGCCCGCTCCCACCGTCTTGGTAACTTTGAAGTACAGAGGAAGCGCGCCGCTTATGCGCATACCCGTGGGCACGAACGACACCGACGCATCGTCGGAAGCGATGTCGAAGTCGAAATATTTACGGATGAACTCGAATTTTTTGAGAGCCGTTTCGTTGACGGTTTCCGTCGATTTGCCCGTATCGGTGCTGTAATTCAGAAGCTCGTAAGCCTCCGAATTTACGCCCGTCGCGTTTGCCGGAGTCACGGTTCTCAAAGCGCCGCTGCCGAGGATATCGAACAGAGCATAGACCTGCACGCCGTAACGGACGGGTGCGCCGAAGTCGCCGTCTTTGACCTTATCCGTCGCCGCGCTTCCGCCGACGAGATTCAGCACGCTCGGATTGTTGTCGAGTGCGTCGTAGTATTCTTCCACGGACTTCACTTCGAAATTGTTTGTATTTGCCGCATCAGTCAGCGGACTGTATTTCGTCGATATGCGAATGGTTATCTGCAACGGTTTCGTCGCCAGAGGGTCGACCACGCGGAAGCGCACCACCGTGTCGGTTTTATCGCCCAAAAGCACGCCGGTACAGCGCAAAGTTATGCGTGACAACCCGTCTTCCGCGGAAATATAATCGTTGGAAGAGATACCGCCGAAGCCGTCTATCTCGAACGCCGAGCCGTTGTATGCGCGCTGCGTTCTCAAATTGTATCTGTCGTTGAGGTCGTTATCGAAAGCCAATGCGGACACGGGGATTTCCAGAACCTGACCGTAAGTCATCGTCAAGCGGTACTCGCCCGTCTCGAATCTGATTCCGCCGTATTTTTCCGACTCCACGTTCTCGCCCACGAGTTCGGGGTCGGAGTTTTCCACGGTTATGCGGAACGTGAACTGTATGCTCTTGCCCTCCGCGTCGTATGCGCGCAGAGTTATGGGCACGTTGTTACAGCCGCTGTTTGCCTTGAACTGATATGCCACCGCATAGCTGTCGCCCAACGTGTTGAGCGGCATTGCGCTTATCGCGTCGGTCGCCACGCCTATGACGCTGTCGGTTATTCTGAACTTCAAGCCCCAAGGCAGGTCGTCGTCGGCAAGCGCGAGATAGCCGAGGTTGCCCGATGCGTAATGATTGCCGCGTCCGTCCTCGTATGCGTAAGTTCCCGAAACCTTCGTGGAGTCGAAGATAAACTCCGTGCGTCTGTCTTTCAATTTGGATTCGAGACCGACGTCGGAGAAATCGAACCTCGCATACGATTCCGTATAGGAATTGCTCTTTTTGTTTCTGTTCGAGAACTGCTCGTAGTCGCTGAATCTGCCGATTGCGTATTTATTCGTTATTTCCGTCTTCTGTGCCTGATTGAGTTCCACGGTTCTGCCGTTGTCGACGTAACCTTTCGTGTAGAAGTCGTCGCCGAACTCCGCGTTCGGGGATACGCCCGTTATCGCATACATACCGCCGATGAACTTATCCCAGCTTGTGGCGAGCATTGTGAACACCTCGCCCGTGCGCATTTTTATATCCGAAGTCTTGACGTAGGTCTGACCGCCGTCGGCAATCAAAGCCACGGGCGCTTGGTTGCTTATCGTTATTCTGAACTCGATGCTGACGCTGACGCGGGCATTGTCGGAGAACGTAAGCGTGAACTTGCTGACGTTCTTCGCGCGGTTGACCGCCGTGAAGCGTATGCTTCCTATCATCGCGTTATCGTAATAATAACCCGTTTTCGCGGCGTCTTCCACGTTCTGTTTCGCCGGTACGTCATATTTGCCGTTGAACTCTATCGCTACGTTTTCGACATCAGTAGCCGCGGTCAGGCGCAAAGTGCTGAACACGTTGCCCGTCGTGCCTGCGGGCGGTGCGACGTAGTAATCGGACGTATTTATGTCTATGACACTGTTGCCCGACTTTTCCAATTCCTCGCGGGTCTTATATGCGTACACGTTGTTCAGGCGCATATCGTTGTCGCCGAAGAAATCGCTTATACGCATCATATACGAATCGCCCTTTGCGATGTCGAGGTTGTAATAATATCTGCCGTCCGCGCTGTCCGTGGAAATCATAGCCTTATTGGCGTACGGGTTGGAGTTGCCGATGTACACATCTATCTCCAACATCTGGTAGGAACCTTCGAAGAAGCCGCTTCCCTCGTAATCGTCGTATACGACCACTCGGAACGGATAGTACACCACAACGGAATTATTCACCATTTTGACGGCAAGGCCTTTAAGCTGTTCTTCCGAAGCGATATACCGCTCGTAGACAGAAAGCATATCGTCCGCGCTCGGCTCTACGCCTCCGTTCATCTTATCGAACACGGTTTCGGCGTCCAAAGATATGCGGCGAACCGCGCGGAAAGACAGGTTTGCGTCGTCTCTGCCCATAGGCGAAACAGTGAAGAAATTCGTGTAACCGGGGTTGATTACCGCCTGCCTCGAACCGTCTCTTATCTTATTCAGCTCGTCGGCAAGATTGACGGCATTGCCGCTTGCGTCCTTTTCCTTTATGCCGAAATAAGCCGCAAGCTGTGCGTCCGTGACGTTTTTGCCGTAAGTGCGGTTGCCGCTCGTGCCGTCGAGCAGACGGTCGATATAGTCCTGCGACAAGCCCGTTACGGATTGATTCAAGAAGTATGCGCGTTCCTTATACGTGCGAGTCGTAACGCTGCCCGTTATCGGAGATTTATAAGGCGCGGTCAAATAGTCTCTCGGCAAGCTCGAATCATAGTCGTACTCCGCGAACAAGCGGTAGTTCGTGCGGCTCAACGCATTTTTAGCCGCGTCGTCGCCCACCAGCGAGATTATGGCGTTTTGCGAACCGATGGTGAATTCCGCCGCATTCGAACCCGACGACGGGTTTGCCTTGTTGAGCGCCGCAGTGGAAAGCTCCATAACGCTGTTGCTCAACTGCATATTGTCGTTGGGAACTTCTATATACAGCGTGACGGTTTCTATCGGGTCTACCTTACTCGTATCGGCGTTTACGGAACGCTGTCCCTTTGCGCCGCTTACCGTCGTATTGTTGCTGCCAGAATCGTATTGATATTTAGCCAACGAAACGTTGAGTTCCAGACGGCCCTTGCTTCTGACGGACTTTTTGGTGAGTTTGAAGCCGAACAAATCTTCGCGCAATGCCGCGTCCGACGACCTGTTTTCCTCTCCGTCGTTCCAGAAATACAGCGGCGTGTTAAGATATTTGTCCGCAGATATAGCCGAGTAATCTTCGGTATATTCTATATTGACATACGGGTTGTTGGCTATTTCGTCACCCGTCCAGGACAAGCCCGTCACGGGGTCGAGAAGCGTCATACTCGCCCACATATTTTTTGTCAAGTCTGTCGGATTCGCGGGATTGACAATGCCGTGTTCGTCCCTCAAATAGCGGCTGAACGCAAAGTCGACCGTATATGTCATAGAGTGCGCGATTTCCTGCGGCACAGCCAAATAGCTGACGGGTATATACGCCGGCGTATCCGCACCCGTATTCGCGTTGTTTTCGAGCTCCACGGAGTCGTAATAGAACGGGTCGCCGGCGGGATAGCGGTTGTCGGTTCCGTCGCTGTACGAATAGCGGTTGTCGTTTGCCTCGTTATTCGGGTCGGCGAAAGCAACGAGGTTTTTGGTTATGCCGAGACTGCCTATCGAATAGTTGAAAGTTGCCGAGGCGCGGGAATTCAGCGTCGTCGTATTCGGGCGTTTGCCGACATAGACGGGAAGATTCAGCGACGTCGTGCAACCGCCGTCGGGCGAGCTGTCGCGGTAACGCACGGTTATTTCCAAACCGCTCGTGCCGAAGCTTGCCGCGGGGGTTATCTTTATCGCCCAGCGCAGAGAATCCTTTTCCAGGCACTCCTGCAAAGTCGTGGAATATTTATTCAAATCCGCGGGGTCGCTCGGGTCTACGAGATGATAGCTGCCCGCGCTGTTTATGAACCACACTATTTTTACGGTGTTTTCAACTTCCGCGCTCTCGTTGGTGTATTCCGAATAGGGGTTCGTGAACGTCACCGCCGTTGCGGGAGTCGTCTTATCGAAATAGCCGCCGCCGACTGCGGGAGTTTTCAAAGACGCTACGGGAAGCATATTTGCCGCGTCGTTATCGGGCATTATATGCTGCAAAGCGTCGTAATCGAGCGCGAAGAATTTGACCTTGTTTGCGGTCACTTTCGCCGCCTGCGAAGGATTCTTCGAGTCCAAACCGACGATACCGACGTTTGTCAGAAGTTCCGTCGTGAACGAATCGGGCGCAATATATCTCGGAGCGAGAATGTCCGCATTGTTGGACGGCTGCGAGAACCAATAGTTCACAGAGTCGTCGGGGTCTTTTTCGTTCTTTTCGAACTGCGTCGAGCCTACGAACACGGGGTTGCTGTTCAAGACCTCGACCTGTATCTGCAAATACGAAAATTCCGTGCTGTTATTGAAACCGTCGGTTACTTTGAACTGAACGAAAAGTCCGTGCTGTAAAGACTGCGTGGAACTCTTTCCCGTAATTCTTATTACCGAATAGTTGGAACGCGTTCCCGAGCCTATCACGTTATAATCCACGGTGACATATTGAGAATAGTCTGCGACTTCCGTGAAAACTCCGCCGCTCATATAGCCGAGCTGCGGCTGTTGCATTATCGCAAGCGAAGAGAGGTCCGCCGTGTCGGCATCCGTCACAATCTCTCTCAAAGCGAACTCGCGGACGTTGTATCCCGTATCGGGAGACCAAGTCGTTTCGTAATCGCTTCCGACGCTTTCACCGCCCTTGTCGGGGTTGCTGCTGTTCGGGAAAGAATAGCTGCCGTCGTAGTTTGCGGAAAGATAGAACACGTCGGGTATATCCGATTTCAGCGTCGGTTTCGTGTTGACTACTCTGACGTAAATATTGAACGTTACCGTAGCTCCAGAGCTGTCGGTCACTTGTACGTTATCGAAAGTATAGGCGTTGTCGCCGTTGTTGCGAAGCAGCGGCGTAATTTGGAAACAGTCCATCGTTCCGCCGCTTGCGGAAGCCGAGGAAGGCACGTAAGCCATACTCAATTCGCCGATATATCTGCTTTGCGTATAGCTCGAACCGTCATAATTGAAAGGCAGAGAGGACGTCACGAAAGAAAGCGTGTCGCCGCCGAGTACGCCTGCCGTGCCCGCCGCGCCGAGCGTGCTCAAATCGGTACGGCTGCGAACGCGGTTCGGGGTCGAGTAAATCGCGTCGGAAAGCGCCGCATTGCCGCTGTTTGCGGGGTTGGAGTTATTTGCCGCGCCCGTCGAAGTGTTGTTTATCGTGGGCTGCGAAGCCAGGTCCGCATCGTAAACGAGGTCGTACGGAGTTATTCTGAACATATTGCGCAGATTGTTCGGAACGCTGTACGTCACGGTTACGACTTTCTCCGACGAACCGTCGGGCTGCGTCACCGTTTCTTCCGTGCGCTCGGCTATGTTCTGCAAATACATATTGTCTCTGACCTGCGGCGCGCGGTTATTGACTTTAACCGCGATTACCGCCGAAGCGGAGTTGCCGAATGTGTCCGTCAAGCGCACGGGAACGTCCAACCACAAGTCGAGCGTGGAACGTATTGCCGTGAGTTTGATGCCGTAGAAAGTCGCCACGTCGCCGTTTACAGTTATTTCCGCCGCCGTTTTCTGTGCGGCGGTCAAGCGCGAGAAGCGGTTTGCCGGCGCATAGAGAGGCACTTTCTCGGCTTTTATATACCGAGTGAAGCCTATCGAATCGGCATTGTCGGTCGCATAGTCGGAACTTGACAGCGTGGAACCGAAGTCGGTGTTTATGTGCAAAAAGTCATTGAAGAAGAACGAGCTTGTGGACAGCGCAAACTCCGAAGAATCGATGCCGAGCGCGTTTTCGACATAGTTTGCGGGGGTGTTGTAGTCTGCCGCGGAAAGCGCGCCGATACCTACCGAGGGGTCGGTTGCGACATAGTACGGAGCGATGACCGCGCTTTCACCTGCGGCGGTCACTCCGCCCTCTCCTTCCGTCGGCGCGTCGAGCTCGTAGGAAAGCGAACGAACGGTGGGCGCACTCGTATCCGTCACGCGTATTGCAATCGGATACCATATACCCGTGTCGCGGGTATCGCCGCTGTCGGTTATATGCACAAGGACATAGAAGTCGCCGAGACCGGCTTTTGCTCTGCTTGCGGAATACTGCGAGCGAGTGGCTCTTATTGCAGTGAACGTTATGCCCGTGCTGTCGAGGGTATACGAAACGAACGCCTCGTTATACACGCTCGACGACATACTCGCATTGAAAATGCTGTTTTGACTGAAACCCGTCGCCGTTCCCGACTCCGCGCTTGTGACGACGTCGGACTTTGCCGAGCCGACGTTATAGTTCGTCGTAACGCTTGTTGCGGTGTATGCCGTGCCGAACTTATTGACGCCGAAATACTCGTATTGCGGAACTTTGACGACATCGGTCAAGTTGCTGCCCGCAAAGAAAGAGAGGTCGTTGCCGTTTCTGTCCGTAACGAGCTGCGACAAAGTGACTTTTTGCGTGAGTTTGCCTGTGGTGTTCAGGTCTACGAGCGTCGCCGCGTTCTGCGTCGGACGTTCGTTGCCTATTCTGAACACTATATCGACGGCAAGTCTGCCCGACGACGCCGACGTCAATTCCGTATTCGTCGAATTTTCGAACAGTCCTATCGTGACAGGTATTCTGAACCAACCTGCTCTGTTGGCAAGCAGCGGGCTTATCGTGAACGACGCGGCTTTCGACGCGTTTGCGTTGCCGCCGCTGTAACTTATGTTATAATAAGTTCCCGACCCCGACAGAGTAAACGTCGTGAAGAACACCGTGTCGAGATAGGTACCTGCGGGATATTGGTCGCTTCCGCGAGCCAACTCGGACGCGGTTATCGTCACCGAAGTATAGCCGCCGCGAGAGTATGCGTTCAATTCGAGCGGCTTTGTTATCATATACGTGAGTCTGCCCGTTCCGGCGTCGTTATAGATTTCCGACGCGCCCCAACTTGCCGAAGAGCTTACCGCAGACAGAAGCGGATAGTTCGTGCTTGTTTTGACGGAATTGCCGTATATACCCGTGCCGCCGCCTTTCGAGCCGTCGCCGAGTTTGGTTATCGCACCGAAACCCGAACCGTTAATCGTAAACGAAGTCACGACGCTGGTTCCAGCGGCATCCTTGACGTTGGCATAGAAAGTCGTGCTTGCAAAAACTTTTTTTGCTCTGACAGCCAACGTATTCGTGGTACCCGAAACAAGCGAGTACTCCAAATACGAAGTAGCCGCCGTCGTACAAGCCGAGTTTGTGTATATCGCGTTATTTATGAAAACGTGTCCGCTTTCCAAATACGGGCAAGCGTCGTTTACGAGAGAGCTTGCGGTTATATTCGTCTTTGCCGTTCTGTTTATCGTGTACGAGACTCCGCTTTTCGCCGTGGGCGGAAGGTTGGTACACACTATTCTCGCATAGCCGTTGAGTCCGCTATTGCCCGTTCCCTTCGTATAGTTTGCTCCGTAGGAAGTCGGATTAGGCATTGCCACGTTGCCGTTGTAGAACGTGCGCGAAGCAAGCGAAGTCGCAACAAACGACAGACCGCCGGCTCCCTGCGAGTCGGTAGTAGAACCGTAGCCGCCGTAATAACCGCCGCCGCCGCCGCCGCCGTCTACATTAGTACCGGGATTTATACAGTCCTGCCCCTGACCGAAATAAGAATCGTTATTGTTTATATAAGTATTTCCGGCCGCATTGGCTCCGGGAGTAAGTCCGCCCCATCCGCCGCAAGGAGTACCGCCGCTGCCGCCGCCGCCGCCGCCGCCGCCGACCACGAGCACCGAACCCTTATTGTTTTTCAGCGCATTCAAAACGCCCGTGGCTTTGGCAAAGTGCGTCGCGCCGCCGCCGCCGCCCGAGGTTCCGTACGTTCCGGCGCTGCCGCCGCCGTTATAACCGCGAGTCGCCGCGCCCGCTCCGTTTTTGCCTACGCCGCCGACGACAATATATATAGTGGTATCAGCAGTCACCGTCAAAGTGCCCGCCGCGTAACCGCCGTGACCGCCCACACCCGACGAGTCGTTGCCGCCCTGCGCGCCCCACGCTTCCAGCTTATACGTGCCTTTCGGCAAAGTCACCGACTGCACGCCGCCCGTATAAGCATAATTCTTGTAATAATACGCGCCTGCGGACGTAGAGGTCTTCGTCCAACCGGCGACGTTTTCCGCCGTTTGCGACGTCGAGGTCTGCTCCCCTTCCGTAGCCGCGTTTTGCACGCTTTGCGAAGTTTCCGCCACGGCAAGCATTGCGCCGCCGCCGAAACAGAGCGTCACCGTCATAATCAATGTCAATATCGTGCAAACCAATTTGCTTTTGTTCATTATGAAAGCCTCCGAAAACGGACTTTTATGAAACGTATACTCTACGAAGGCATACGTTTACC
>Ga0224483_100091_pt1 | contig 21960 bp, 18 predicted proteins | sample hydfratestSal1_FD_181453 | JGI IMG/M metagenome (GOLD analysis project Ga0224483, IMG submission 181453) | Metatranscriptome of mouse feces microbial communities from Columbus University, Ohio, United States - Sal1 (Metagenome Metatranscriptome) ... | reverse complement strand
GGGAATTGATTTCGCGAAAAAAGCGGCCTTGACGCCGCTCTTTTTTCCGTCAAAACCGCCTTTATCCCAACAACCCCAAAATCTCCGACTGGCTCAGACTCCCCAGGGACACCGTCCCCTCTGTCACCACCTGCTCTGCCAGGCTCTCCTTGGCCTTTTGCAGCTTTACAATATTCTCCTCAATGGTATCCCTGGTGATCAGTCTAAACACCACCACCTGTTTTTCCTGGCCGATGCGGTGAGCCCGGTCCGTAGCCTGGTTTTGCGCCGCCACGTTCCACCAGGGGTCATAGTGGATCACCATGTCCGCAGCCGTCAGGTTAAGCCCTGTGCCGCCGGCTTTCAGGGAGATGAGAAACACATATCTGTCGTCCTTTCCGAACCGGTTGGCCATGTCTATCCGCTCCTCCTTGGGAGTCTCCCCGGTCAGCATGTAAAAGGCCACGCCCTCTCTTGTCATCCGCTCCCCGATGAGCTGCAGCATGGAGGTAAACTGGGAAAACAGAAGGATCCTGTGGCCTGCCGAGATGCCGGAGATCACAAGCTCCATGCAGGTCTCCAGCTTGGCGGACCCGCCACGGTAATCCTCATAGATCAGCCTGGGATCGCAGCAGACCTGGCGGAGCCTTGTAAGACCGGCCAGAATTTGGATCTTGTTCTGCTGCTCAAGCTGCTTTTTAAGGTGCCAAGCGTTTGCCGTGTAAAGCTGTTTCTGTTCCTCCTCCATGCGGGAATACACCACAGACTCCAGTTTTCCCGGAAGCTCGCCCAGAACATCCCGCTTCAGCCGACGCAGCATAAAGGGGCCGGTCATCCGCAAAAGCCGCTCCAGGGCCGCCTGGTCCCCCTCCTTCACAATGGGAACCTCATACTCTTTCTTAAATCGCTGATAAGAGTACAAAAATCCAGGCATCAAGTAATCAAAAATACTCCACAGCTCCCCCAGCCGGTTCTCCACCGGGGTCCCGGTCAGGGCGTATCTTGTCACGGCCCGGACCGATTTCACGGCCCTGGCATTTTGAGTCCCCGGATTCTTGATATACTGGGCCTCGTCAATAACCTGAAAACGGAAGTTAAGCTTTTCGTACAGAGGCAGATCCCGGCGAAGCAGGTCGTAGGAAGTGATCACCACATCGTACTCCCCGGCGCGCCCAAGAAGCTCCTCCCTTTCCCTGGACGGCCCTGCCACCACCACAGTCTTTAGAGACGGCGCAAACCGCTCGATCTCGCTCTCCCAGTTGTAAACCAGAGACGCCGGGCAGATGATCAGGGAAGTCTCATTAGATTTCGGTTCATGTTTCCCGGATATATCCCCGGCCTTATCCAGTCCGACCGCCCCTGTCGCGTTATTGGCCGTCCCCGCCGCCGTTTCAATCGGTTCGGCCAAACCCGCGGCGCTTCCGCTCCTTTCCGCTATGTCCAGCAGAACGCTGATCACCTGAATGGTCTTCCCCAGCCCCATCTCGTCTGCCAGGATCCCTCCAAACCCCCAGGCGTCCAAAGTCTTCAGCCACTGAAATCCCGCTTTCTGGTACTCCCTCAACACAAAGCCTATCTTCTCCGGCACGGCATAGAGCCCATCCCCGGACCGCCTCATGCCCCGTATGAGAGCCTTGTAAGTGTAGTCCTTTGTAAAGACCATATCCCGCCGTCTGTTGCACATCTCATCCAGGTACAGAGCCCGGTATCTGGGAATCCTCATCTTTGCCTGTAAAAGCTCCTTTTTGGACAAGGCCAGACCGTCCACCACCTGGGCCACCGCCAAAAGCCCGTTGTCCTCCAGCTGCAAAAATTCCCCGGTCTTTAACCGGTAATAGGGCTTTCTTAAGCGGTAGGCCTCCAGGATCTTCACCAGATCCCTGCCGCTTAAATCCCCCGCGTCAATGGTCAGGTCAAACCACTGCCCCGCCGCCTGCACGCCCACAGACACTTTCGGCGGCTGAAAAAGGGTAAAGGTCCGGTCTCCGCCTGGAAAGTATACCTCCCCCAACTCCTGCAGCCTGGGGATTCCCTGAGACAGAAGCAAAAACAGGGCGTCCTCGTCATCCTGGAGCATCAAATCATGGGTTATGGGGTCCCGGTATTTAAAATATTTGGTAAGCGCCTGGCTGATCCGGTACTCCCCCGGCACGTCCCGGCACACGGTCTTTGGGGCCTTGTCCTCCTCCAGGGGATGAAAAGAGAGATCCCCGTAGCTCAAAGTCGGATGACATACCACGGTTCCCGGCGACGGATTCATAAGCTCAAACCGGGCCGTAAGCTTCACAGGGCTAAAACGTCCAAGATCCATATCCCCGGCATCCAAAAGACGGCGTCTGTCTAGCTTTCTCAAAACCCGGTCATAAAACAGGGGAGCGTCCTTCCCACTGACCGTTACCTGGTAAGGCGCCTGGTATCCCTGGGTCATCTGGCTGAAAAACACGGCTCCGTCCCTGGAAAATCCCTCGTCGCACACATAGAGATATTCGCCCTTCACCACAAACAGAGCCCGATCCCCGGAAAAGCTGAAGACATCCTTGTCCACGGAAACCCTCATGCCGCCGCCTTCTTCCGCCACTGTCACGATCCCCTCCGGATTCCCGCAGGCCACCAAAAGCCGCCTCGTCTCCCCTGTAGGCGTCTGGGCCTCCACCTGACGGTCTGTCAGCAGTTCAAAAAACCGGTCCCTGCAGCTGCGGCTGATGTTCAGCTCCCGAAACGGCGCCATTGGGGCGTAAATGCTTTTGTGAAACTGCTGATAATGCTCCCTGTAGGTACTCACCATCTCAAGGACCAGCCCTAAAAGCTCTCTGGAATCCGGCTCAAAGGCATCCATGGTGTGGACAAAGGCCAGGTTCTTTCCGTACTCCACAAACTCTCCCTGTTCCACGGCCCTGGCAAATGCCCCCAGATCCTTTATGACATACTGCCGCTCCCTGGCCAGACGAAACTCCGCCTTCACCTCCTGCCGCCCTATAAGGATCCTGGGAAGAAACGTTACGCCGCCCTCCCGCTCCTCCCCCAGCACATGGGCCAGATCAAGGTTGGTATACTCCCGTATCATGGCTCTCACCTGGGAAGATGTGGTCACAGCCTTGTCCTGGCTTTTTTGAGCTCGGGCCAGATAGTGATCGAGAAGCGCCTTCTCGTGAGGACACAGCCCCTTGTAAGAATTTCCCTTGAAACAGGAACAAGAGCAGCTGTTGACAAAGCTGTCCTTAACCTCAAGCTTCACCTTATAGATCATACCGCCGTCCCGGACCTGGCCGGTGACTCCCACCTCGCCTTTCCAGAACGCCTTTGTCTCCATCGCGGAAACTTCCATCCATTTTCCCCCTTGACAATACTGGCCGCCGTGTTATCGGCGTCAGATCATTACATCCGCTCAGGAGCCTCAAACCCCAGAAGGTCAATGCAGGTCTCCAAAACGCCTTTGGTCAGGCCGATCAGCCCGATATAGCTTGCCTGGCGCTCCCCATCCTCCTCCTTTAAGATCATGGTGCTGTTATAAAATTTGTTAAACGCGTCCGACAATTCATAGATAAACTGGCAGATCTTGTGAGGCGCAGTCTCCCCAAAGCTGCCTGGAATGACCTCATGGTACTTTGTGATCTGCAGCATCAGGTTTTTCTCCGCCTCCGAGGCAGCGCCCAGGATCTTTCCCTTAATCCCGGCCTGGCCCCCCGTCTCTTTGTATTTTGCCAGAATGGACTTGATGCGCACAATGGTGTAGAGAATATAGGGCCCGGTATTTCCCTCAAAGGAGATGAACCGGTCCATGTCAAACACATAGTCCTTGGACGCCTGGTTGGACAGATCCCCGTATTTTAACGCCGCCAGCCCGATGATCCCCGCCGTAGCTCTGGCCTCGTCGTCGGAAACCGTGCGGTTCTCCATGATCCGCTCATACACCGCGTCATTAATATCCGCCACCAGGTTCTCCAGCCGCATGACACCGCCCTCCCTGGTCTTAAAAGGCTTCCCGTCCTTGCCGTTCATGGTACCAAACATGAGATGGACCATAGGCGTGCTTTCCTTAACATAGCCCGCCATCTTGGCCACCCGAAACACCTGGATAAAGTGCAGCTCCTGCCGCTTGTCCGTGATGTAAATGTATTTGGAGGGGCTGTACTTCTTCTCCCGGTCCAGAATGGTTCCCAGATCCGAGGTGGCGTACAGCGCCGCCCCGTCGGACTTGCGGATGATGCAGGGGGGAAGCTCCTTGGAATCCCCCTCCCGGGCGATATCCACCACCAAAGCCCCCTGGCTCTCGTAGGCCAGCCCCTTGTTCTCCAGGTCCTCAATCAGCCCCGGGATGTACTCCTGGGCATCGCTCTCCCCCTTCCAAAGGTCAAAAGTCACTCCCAGGCTGCCGTAATTCTTCTTAAGATCAGCCAGGGACACGCTCATGATGTGACGCCAGATGGCCCGGTACGCCCTGTGGCCGTTTTGCAGCTGGAAGGTGGCCTCCTGGGCCCTGACCTTAAAACTGTCGTCCTCCTTGGATTTGGCGCTGGCTGTCGGGTAGATGTCTTCCAGCTCCGAGATGGTAAAGGGCGGCTCTTTCGGATATTCCCCCTGGAAGGTCTCGTCAAAATAGGGAAGGTCCGGCTTCCGATCCCGCAGCTCCTCGATGATCAGTCCCATCTGCAGGCCCCAGTCCCCTAAATGCACGTCCCCGATCATGCGATAGCCCAGGAAACGCCCCAGACGTTTCACACTCTCCCCGATAATGGCGGACCGAAGATGGCCCACATGGAGAGGCTTGGCCACATTGGCTCCGCCGTAGTCCACGATGATGGTCTCGTCCTTTCCGATCTCCTCCATACCGTACTTTGGTTCCTTGTCCATGGCGTTTAAAAACTCCGCCACATAACTTTCGCCAAGGCGGATGTTGATAAACCCGGGCATCACCGCCGTTATCTGGGAGAACATATCCCTGTGGGGACCGTTCATCACCCGCTCTGCCACATCATTTGCAATGTCAATGGGTTTCTTTTTATAGGTCTTCGCCGCCGCCATGGCGCCGTTGCACTGGTACTCGCACAGATCCGGCCGGTTGGACAGCGTGATCCGGGCAAAACTCTCGTCGTACCCGCTGTCCGTAAACGCCGGTTTTATGGCATCTGCAATGCAGTCAAGAATCTTTTTCATCGATCATCTTCTCCTCATCGTTCATCTGCTTTTTCGCTTCAATTATACTAGAGATCAGGGATGAAATCAATCATAAATTGCGGGCCTTTGCCCCTGCCGGCCTGTCCTCTTTCAATGTTTCAAAGTTTAAGTAAACATCAGAACAATTACTCAACACTAACTTGCACTATTTTTCGAAACTTCTAAAAGATTCTTTATATCCGATCGTTTTTGGCGGATACGGTTTTCCTATTGACTTATTACAAAGTATATAGTGAAGGACAACCGCTACCCCTCATACTTAAACTTAAAATCAACACCAATACTATACAACGCTTTTATTACATAATATTCGGTACACGGTATCGGGATTATATTAATATTTCTATCAGCATATGCGTCATAAGTTCCTAATATACGGTTGTAGTCACCAACAAACTTCTTATTATCCGGCACAACATCCAGATAGACGTTATAGTCGCTAAAATTCTTATCATTTAGGAGTCTCAGGATATGTCAACCCCATCTAAGTTATAGATAACGTCAGGATAAGCATTACCCGTTTTTAGATTCTTCAGATCCGTCAAAGCATTTCTACCACATTCCAATGTATCAAAACAGCAATCTTGATTATAGAATACATTCAATACAGTCATGCCGCCAGCACTCAGATCTAACCATGAACCCCCCATCCCCCTCTTCAAGAAAAAACGCCTTCTTGCCGCCATGCTAAAGACTCACCTGGACTGGAAGCTGTTTTTAGATGATAAGTCGGCGTCAAAACTGTTTGGGTGCTGATATCAAAAGCCACAGGGCCATTATACACATCGCCCTGTGGCTTTCCCATATCAAGATCCCCCGGTGATTACCAGGTCTTCTCCAGCGTCATCTTAAAGTCTACCGCGTAAGGGTTATCCTGCGCCCCTTTCAGCTCCTCATAGACGGCTCTCCGCTCGTCGCTGGTCTCCTCGCCCCAGTACTCATAGCCGACCATGTAGCTGTCGATCAGCTCATCCCAGGAACCAAACTCCTCCTGAACCTTCTGGGCGATCTCCAGAGATTTGTCCAAAGCCTCCACATCCGTGTAGTACCCAGCGGTATAATAGTATCCCAGCAGATTCAGAGCCCGGCAGTAATCCCAGCCGTCGATGGCCTTCTCGCCCATGGTCTCATAGGCGCCATAGCATCTGGCGTAGATCTCCGCGGTGGCCTCGTCCATCTCGTACACGCCCAGGATAGCAGCCGCCCGCTCCTCCGGGGATTTGTCTCCCACCCCTTCGCTCTGCAGATCCTTCATCTCCTCCACAAAGCCGGTTCTGTGGCCCTCGGTCAGGATCCAGTCAAGAGTCTCGTCCGCGCTGGCGCGGTCGGAAACATCCCACCAGCTCTTTAACATCTCCTGCACAACGGCCTTGTTGTCATCATTTACCGCCAGACCGCCGAACAGGTTGTAGTTCCACCCGTTTAACTTGGTCAGCACTGCGTAGGAAGCGTTAAACCACTTAACCGTGTCGGAAACCTGGATGGTGGAGTTGTCCTCAACCTCAGGAGGAGTCTCCTTAAAGGTGCCGTAGGAAGCGACGGCAGAAGCGATAATGTCGTCGGTCATCTTGTCCTCTGTCACATACATCAGGGAATAGTAGGCGTAATCTGTCTCGCCGTACACCAGATAGGTCTCCGCCTTCTCGCCGTCCGCGTTGACTGTGCAGGTGCTTGCCTTAATACCTGTCATGCCCGGAATGGTGGGCGCCTGGGCGTCCGCCTCATCCGCGATACCGTAGCTCTCCACCACCATGGCGGTCATGGAATCCATGCTGTCAACGGGAAGAATGGAACCCATTTTGGGGAACTGCATCACGATCACAGCCTCCTTCCCGTTCTTGCTCTGGGCGCCCAGCCAGAAATCCACCCCAAGGTCCTCTGTGGTCCAGTCCTTGTTCAGCATAATGGACATGGAACCGTCCTTTATGGTAAATTCCGTCATGTCCTTTGTCAAATCGGCTTTGGTCTCCTCAGCCTTTGTGGTCTCCTGGGCAGCTTTTGTGTTCCCGGCGTCCGCGCCGTCCGACCCGCTGTCCTTTCCGCCGCCGCACCCCTGCAGAGCGGAAGCTGCCAGCACCGCGGCCATGCCGGTTACAGCCAGCATCCTCCTGATCTTTTTGTCATTCATACTCGTCTCTCCTTTTCTTTTTATAATTTGTCTCCAACCGTTAGGCTGCAGACCTGCGCACGCATCGGCGTGCTTCCTTTGTAAATCTGTCTCCAACCGTCAGGCTGCAGACCTGTACACACGTCAGCGTGCTTCTTATTTATATTCCCGGCCTTTTGTGTCTTTGAGACGATCCAAAAGACTGCCGTTGGAATCATCTTTCGTCCCTGCCCTCAAAAAAACGCCCTGAAAGTCGATTCCACACTCTCAGGACGCTTAAAAACGTGATGTCTATACTCTGGACAGATACTCTCCTGTGCGGGTGTCAATCTTGATCTTGTCTCCCTGATCCACAAACAGCGGAACATACACCGTAGCCCCGGTCTCCACAACCGCCGGTTTCGTCGCGCCTGTGGCCGTGTCCCCCTTGAAGCCCGGCTCTGTGTCCGTGATCTCTAACTCCACAAACAGAGGCGGCTCCACGGAAAATACCTTTCCGTTGTAAGAGCAGACCTTGCAGGTCTCGTTTTCCTTCACAAACTTTAAGGCATCGCCAATGGTTTCCTTGCTCAGGGCCACCTGCTCATAGGTGTTTGAATCCATAAAATTGTACAGATCGCCGTCCGCGTAGAGATACTGCATGTCCACCCGGTCGATCCTGGCCGCCGGAAACTTCTCCGTAGGGCGGAACGTCTTCTCCACCACGCCGCCGCTGATAACATTTTTGATCTTTGTCCTGACAAACGCGGCGCCCTTTCCCGGTTTTACATGCTGAAACTCCAGGATCTGGTACACATTCCCCTCAATCTCCAAAGTGACGCCGTTTCTAAAATCGCCCGCTGATATCATAAATGATATTCCTCCTTGTAAATTCGCCTTAATCAATCGCTTCTATTCTATACTATATGTCCGCTAATTTCAACCACTTTTTCAGTTCTGTTACAATGGCGTCCGGTGTTTTTTCATCCACGTCCACCACAAGGTCTGCCCCGTTCTCATAGAGAGGCCCCCGGACCTTTAAAAGGGAGTCCACCCGCCCCTTCACGTCGCCGCCAAGAAGCAGAGGCCGGGATGTGTCGCCGGCAAGGCGCTGCAGCACCGTATCCCTACGCACCCGAAGGTATGCCACCCTGCCGATGGATTTTAGCAGCTTCCGGTTTTCCTCCCTCATGGGGAGTCCGCCTCCCACGGACAGGACCCAGTCCTCTTGTTGAGTCCACGGTTTCTTTAAGATGGCTGTCTCCAGACCGCGAAAAGCCTCCTCTCCCTGGGTCTCAAAGATCTGGCTGACGCTCATGCCCGCTTCCTCTTCGATCAGCCGGTCCGTGTCAAAGAAGGCGCAGCCCAGCCTCCGGGCCAGAAGCTCTCCCACCGTGGTCTTGCCCGCTCCCATAAATCCGGTTAAGATCACATGTTTCATCTTTTGCCGCTCCGTTCCTCTAGTGTATTTCTCATCAGCTCTCTGGCTTCCCTGATCACATCCCCAGGAACCTTCCTGTCCGGATTCCACAGCTCAAAGGCGTCAACTCCCTGGTAGATCAGCATGTCCAGGCCGTTTACCGCTCTGCCGCCTGCCTCCTCTACAAACTCCATGAATCTGGTTCTGGCAGGAGTGTAGACCGCGTCCATGGCCTGGGAAATACAGGCATAAAATCCTTTGTCCTCAATGACTGCCCTGTCCGCCTGCGGGGCCATGCCCACGCTGGTGGTCTGAAGGGCCTGCCACTGTCTGTCAGGAAGCTTTCTGTAATCCTCCAGAGCCAAAGGTGTCATAAATTCCCGCTGAAACTTATGATTCATCACTTGGGCCAGTTCCTTTGCCCGGTCCTCGCCCCGGTTGAGGATTGTCACCGAGGCGGCTTTCCGGCTTCCGAGAACAAAAGCAGCCGCCTTGGCCGCGCCTCCGGCTCCGAAAAGCAGCCAATCCCTTCCCTCAATCTCCAAATCCGCCTCCCTCATGGCCCTGAGAAGGCCGGTGGCGTCCGTATTGTACCCCTTGTAGCCCCCTTCTGTCCGCACCAGAGTGTTGACCGCGCCGATAAACCGGGCGCCTTCGTCCAGCTCCTTTAACCAGGGGATCACGCTCTGCTTGTGGGGGATCGTCACATTCATCCCCGCGATATTTAAGGCGTAAGCGCCTTTTAAAGCCGCTTCCACGTCACCTGCTTCCGCCCGAAAAGGCCCGTAGACAAGATCCATGTTCATCTTACGGGCAAAAAAATTATGCATCAGCGGGGACAGGGAGTGTTCCACAGGACACCCAATGATCCCGCATACCTTTGCTTTACCGCTTATCATGTTCTGCTTCCTTCTTTATGATTATTCTTCGTAACCCTTCAGACAGGTCTGCGCGTTTACCGCGCTGACCGCGCGAAAGCGTAATGGCAGCAGGCAGCCGTCCACCGCCAAAGGCGATTCTAATTGGCCGGATGCGCAGCAGTTCAAGGGTTATCTCAACTGTCACGATTCTTCCCCAGGCTTTCCCCGCCCCGCTTCTTCCTGTAAAAATACAGCACCGCCTTCTCAGGCCACCGCTTTAACACGATCTGGATCTCCTCCTTTGGGTCTATCGGCATTGTCAGGTAGCTGACAATGCCGGCCCGGTTAGCTCCCCAGATGTCCGTGAACAGCTGATCCCCCACAAAGACGGTGGTGTCCGGGCTTGTCCCCATAAGCTCCATGGCCCGGACATAGCCTTTGACAAAGGGCTTATTTCCTTTATAAATGTATTTTGTCCCCACCTCCGCGGCAAACCCGGCTACCCGGGGCTCTCTGTTGTTGGACAGAAGACAGGTCTCCATACCCATGGTGTGGAATTCCTGAAAGAGCCTTTTGGCCCTGTTATCCGCCGGGGCGTCGTGAGGAACCAGGGTGTTATCCACATCGAAAATAACACCCCGGACTCCGCTGTCATACAGCTTCCTGTAGTCAATGGCGTAAGCAGAGCTTACATAGTAGTCAGGGTAAAACGGCTCAAACATGGGATCCACCTACTTTTTTAATAATTTGCCCAGCTCTTCCATAAAAGTATTCACATCCTTAAACTCCCGGTACACGGACGCGAACCGGACATAGGCCACCTCGTCCAGCTCCTTTAACCGTTCCATTACCAGCTCTCCGATCATGTTGGTGGACACTTCCCGCTCTTCCATGTTAAAGATCTGATTCTCGATCTCATCGATCATGGAATCAATCTGCTGGGTGGACACGGGCCTCTTGTGGCAGGAGCGTATGACGCCGGACTCGATCTTAGAGCGATCGTACGTCTCCCTGGAATTATCCTTTTTGATCACCATCAGGGGCATGGTCTCCAGCTTCTCATAGGTGGTAAAACGTCTGCCGCACTTCTCGCACTGACGCCGCCTGCGGATGGAACAGTTGTCATCCACAGGCCTTGAATCGATCACTTTTGTCTCATCTTCATTGCAGTAAGGACACTTCATCCCCATACCTCCTCTCCCAGTCTTTTCCATTTTACCTTACTATCTGAAAACTTGCAAGAAAATATTTTTATTATAGTGAGCGAGGGGGCGGGGATTGTCGTGGGGCAAGGAAGGGAGGGCAGGCTGTGTGCCGTCCCCCTCTCACACCTTACAAGCCTCTTCCACATCCTTTTTCTTCACATCCACCAGAATAATATCATCTCCCACCTGGCAGATATCCTTAAAGGGGATCACAAATTCCTTCTCCCGGCCGAGAAACCCGCAGAAGCATCCCGGTCCCGGAACGATGATGGCCACCATACACCCGTTTTTCATGTCAAAATCCACATCGCCCACAAACCCAAGACGTTTGCAGTCCTTTGCGTTGATAACTTCCTTCTGTTTTAATTCTGAGATCCGCACCTGGGACCCTCCCGGTCTTTTGGTGTATATCTATGATGGGAATCCCCCGTCCTATGCCTTCGCTCTCCTCAGATCCAGATAAAAGCAGCAGAACGAGCAGCAGATGTATGGCCACAGCCACAGAGAGCCCATGCCCATGGTGAGATAGGACACAAAAGCCAAGCCCAGAAAGCTAAAGGCAAGCAGGGTTATGCGCCATCGGTTCCCGCTCATCAGCTTCCTGCTCTCCCTCAAGGCCTCTCCCATGGACAGCCCCGGGTTATCCGCCAGGACAAAATAAAACAGCCCGTAGGTCAGAATCAGGTAAATAAAGCCCGCTGACCAGAGCAGGTTGTAGATCACTACAAACAGATTGGCATAGTATTCTGCGTCTATGAAAAAGGCTGTTGCCGTGAGAAAAACAGAGAGTATGGTTGTGACAAATTCAATGGCCACCAGCCGCAGACCGATCCCCCAGAATTTCCCTCCCGGGTATCGAAATCCCCACAACAGATCGCCGACGCCGGCAGGCCTGCCCTGACAGATATTCAGATAAAACCGGCTGATGCCGGGAAATAACATGGCATAAAACAGCGTGAGCAGGATGCAGTCCAGATAGAAGCCCACCAACATAGTGACAGCGCCCACATCCTCCCCCATCACATTCATCATGGCTCCGCCCAAAAGAAGCGTGCCCAAAAAAAGCACCACCAACATGGCTAACATGGAACAGACAGCCACAAAAGTTATCCCTACCGCCGCCGGATATCTGCCCAAAAGGGCTCTTCTGGCCTGCAGCTTTAATTCTTTCCTGCTTTTGTGCATGACGCCACCCCCTATCGCTCCGACAAATTCAGGATTACTATAAAGACAAAAACAGCAATGATCCCAATGATACCTGTAATAAGCCCGGCCAGAGCCTGGCCGCTCATCTTCTCCTCCACCCTGGAAAGGCAGGCAAAAAGGACAGCCAGTCCTCCAAACACAAGACCGGGAACAAAACAGCAGGCTGACACGATCCCCATAATCCCCATGACCAGAGAGGCCAAAGCCATATTATTTTTTGTGCCGGGCCTTCCATCCATTCCCATCCCCCAGTTATTTCTCTCGTCCATTCGATTCTTCCCTCCCCCATATGGGTCTTTTATGATACGACAAATAGGAATCTCCACAAAATCGAAGATTCCTATTATACGCTCAGATTTCTGACAGCGTTTCCTGCGGCTTAATCCAGCGGCACCACAGCCCCCTCATAAGTGGTCTCCATAAACTGTTTCACCTCATCGCTCTTAAGAGCTTCCACCAGGGCCTTGATGGCCTCGTCATTTTCCTTGCCCTCCTGCACCGCGATTACATTGCCGTAGGTGGTAGCCGCGATGGACTGGGAATCCTCCACTGCCAGGGCGTCGGACATCTTAAATCCCGCGTCAATGGCATAATTGCCGTTGATGACAGCCACGTCCACATCGTCGATGGACCTGGGAATCTGAGCTGCCTCCACCTCGTACAGCTTGATATTTTTGGGGTTCTCCACAATATCGTTTTTGGTAGCCGTAAGGCCTGCGCCCTCTTTCAGCTTGATCAGACCCTGAGCCTCCAGAAGAAGAAGAGCTCTGGCCTCGTTGCTGGTGTCGTTGGGCACTGCCACTGTGGCCCCGTCTGCCAGGTCCTCCAGAGATTTTGTCTTGCCCGCGTAGATGCCAAATGGCTCATAGTGGATGGACGCCGCGGACACCAGCTTTGTGCCGTTCTCCTCATTAAAGGACTCCAGATAGGGAAGGTGCTGGAAGTAGTTGGCATCCAGATCCCCGGACTCTAAAGCCAGATTTGGCTGGATGTAGTCCACGTACTCCTTGATATCCAGCTCATACCCCTTCTGGGCCAGAACCTCACCTGCGGCTCTTAGGATCTCCGCGTGGGGAGCCGGGCTGGCGCCGATGACGATCTTCTTTAAGTCGCCCGACGGGGCGGCGGGGCTCTCCTCCTTGTTTTCCTCGCTCTGCTCCGCACCGGATGCTGCCTCCGTCTTGGTCTGGGCAGCTGTAGTCTCGCCTTTGCTGTTTGAGGAACACCCTGCCAGGGTCCCCGCAAACAGGGCTGTTACTGCTAAAAGACAAATCGTTTTTCTCATAATCATGTTCTCCTCTTTTTTAAATTTATCATAAAGACCTGCAGGCCTCTACAATCATCCCTTATCCGTCACCGGATCCGCTTGTCCCCTTTTCTGGACATCCGCATCCCCACCTCCTGGATGATCTGCACCATCACCACAAGGAGCACTACGGACACCCACATCAGGCCCGCCTCATACCGATAATACCCGTAATTGATGGCAATGGCCCCAACGCCGCCGCCGCCTACAAAGCCGGCCATAGCCGAATAGCTTAAGATGGTGGTCACCGCCAGGGCGCCGCCTACCAAAAGGGAGGGACGGCACTCCGGAAGAAGCACCTTCCATATGATCTGCCAGTCCGAAGCGCCCATGGACTTGGCCGCCTCGATGACTCCTCCGTCGATCTCCCGCAGGGAGGATTCCACCACCCTGGCCACGTAGGGCCCCGCCGCGATGGTCAGGGGTATCACCATGGCCGGAGATCCGATCCTGGTGCCGATGACGATCTTTGATAGAGGCAGCACAATGAACAGAAGAATCAAAAACGGAACGGACCTTAAAAGATTGATCACCGTGCCCAGGACCTTCTGAACCATGGGCATGGGATGGATGCCGTCGGTGTCCGTACACACCAGCACAATGCCAAGGGGAAGCCCTATGACATAGGCAAAAAGCGAAGAAAGAAATACCATGTAAAAAGTCTCCCAGATGCCTGTTTTCAGCATCTGCAGGGTAGCTGCATCAAAGGTCATGTTCTGTTACCTCCTCATAAGGGATCTTCACTGTCTCCAGATAGCGGAGCGCTCTGTCAGCCTCCGTCTTGTCAGCGGGAAGCTGGACGATCATCTGCCCCATGGCGGTTCCCCCCACGTCCCTGGTCTGGGCGTACATGATGTTTACCGGCGTCTTGCAGGCCAGCACCATGTTGGAGATCACCGGCTCCGTGGACTCCCTTCCGTCAAAGATGATGCGGATCTGCCTGGAATCCCCAAACTTCACCTGCCTGGCAGCGTCCCCCAGGATCAGCTGACGTCCGATCTTTGACTTTGGCTCGGAGAAGATCTCCGAAACCTTCCCCACTTCCGCAATGCGGCTCTTGTCGATAATGGCCACCCGGTCGCAGATGGCCTCGATAACCGCCATCTCGTGGGTGATGACAATAACGGTCACGCCCATGGTCTTGTTGATCTCCTTAAGGAGGCTGAGGATGGACTTAGTGGTGTTTGGGTCCAGGGCGCTGGTGGCCTCGTCGCAGAGGATCACCTTGGGGCTGGTGGCAAGAGCTCTTGCAATAGCCACTCTCTGCTTCTGCCCTCCTGACAGCTGAGCCGGATAGGCTCCCGCCTTGTCCCCAAGCCCTACGGTCTTTAGAAGCTCCATAGCCCTCTTTCTCCCCTCGTCCCTGGGCGTGTCCCCAAGCTCCAGGGGAAAACACACATTTCGCAGCACATTCCTCTGGGCTAAAAGGTTAAACTGCTGAAAAATCATACCCATGGACTGCCTGGTCTTCCGAAGCCGGGCCGGGCTCATGTTCCCTAAGCTCTCCCCCTCAAACAGTACCTCCCCCTCCGTAGGCACCTCCAAAAAATTCATGCATCTTACCAGAGTGCTCTTCCCGGCGCCGCTTAAGCCAATGATGCCAAACACTTCACCCGGACGGATCTCCAGGTTAATGTCCTCCAGAGCCCGGACCTTGCCCTCCGTTGTCTGAAACTCTTTTCCCAGACCTTTGATCTGGATGATCGGCTGTTCCATAATACCCTCCATTCCTGTCAAACCCTGCAAAAACAAAAAGCCGTAAGTCCCATAGACCTACGGCTGACACTTCATCACACGGAGAAAAACATCCGGGCAAATCCTTCCCGCCCTGTTCGCTCTTCTTCCGTAAGCACTGTCGTCCCTACAAGACTTTCAAATTCCACTAGATTGTACGCGCATGAACAGACGGCACATGACCATCATGCCGCTTGCCATACACATATTCATCATCATGGACTTTGAATTGTACATTGTAGTTCCTCCAACATTTTTCTATGTGTGGTATTCTACTCCCTTAAAGCGGTCTTGTCAAGTTCTTTTTGGGAAACTTGGCGGTTATGCCTTAGGGAACTACTGTTTATGGGGGCTAGTACATCGTTGCATTAATAACTGAGTAATAGTGCTTGATATCTGCATCAGGTGTGCGTCTGCGAAGCGACGGTGTAGTGGACCCTGCATCTAGCTTCGCAGACGTGCTCCTGACGTAGAGAGCGAGTACTATTGCTTAGGAATTAATGCAATGATGTACTAGTTAAGTCGAAGTTGTTGTGAGCCCGAGAGAAAATCTGTGTGCTGTCCGGGTTCAGGTTTCCCATATCTGAACCCGAACGGGACATCGCTCCTTTTCTGACTGGTTCTGCGACAATCCCCGCCCTTTGCTCACTCAACTCATGAACACAGATCCACGATTACCTGGGCAAAGATCTTGGCGCTGATCACCAGCTCCTCAAGGATGGCAAACTCGTCCGCCCCATGCATATGGTTGTCTGTCCCCGGCATGGCGGCTCCGAAGGCCACCCCGTTTTTCAGCTCATGGACATAGGTGCCGCCTCCGGTGTAGAGACACTTGCCCTCTCTCCCGGTGTAGTCCTCATAAGCCTTCAAAAGGGTCTGCACAAACACGCCGTTGCCGTCCACATGGTGGGGCGGCTTCATGGCCTCATTGTGAAGCACAAGGCCGATGGACTTAAGCTTCTCCTTCACCACCAAAAGCACATTTTCCTTTGTAGAACAGATAGGGCAGCGGCTGTCAAAATGCCCTTCCAGCCGGTCTTCGGTCACGGTGAGCATGCTAAAGGCCAGGGTCAGCCGCCCGGAAATCTCATCCTCCATGTCAATGCCAAGAGCCTTTCCATGCAGATCCCCGTGAGGGATCAGCCCCAGAACCCCTCTTAGGCACCGAACCAGCTGACAGTCTCCAAGAGGCAGCCTGCTGATGTACTCAAGCAGCCCTGTAAGGGCATTGTTGCCGCCTTCCGGGTGGGCCGCGTGGGCGTTGACTCCCTCAGCCGTGATCTTCACCAGACTCCCCTCACATGCAAAGGTAAAGCGGATGCCCGTCTCAGCGCTTACGGCTGCGGCCATATTTTCCATCACCTGCAAAGACACGCCCTCCACCGCGGCATAAGCCTTTGCCGGAACCACGTTGATCTTGATCCCCGCGTCCAGGGAAACCAGCCTGGCAGGTTCCTGGGACCTCTCAAAGGAGCCGGTAAAATGGGCCGCCAGACCGCCTTTCTCCACATTGATCACCGGAAACTCCGCGTCCGGCGAGAAGGTCATGGGCGCTTCTTTCTCTATCTTGTAATAATGCTCGATATCCGAACTTCCGCACTCCTCGTCCGTGCCCACGATGAGCCGCACGTTTTTCTTTAGAGGAATGCCCAACTCTTTCACTGCCCTCATGGCGTAGAGCGCCGCCACAGCGGGCCCCTTGTCGTCAGCCGTCCCTCTGCCGTAGAGGCGTCCGTCCCGTTCCACAGGCTCAAAAGGCCCTGTCTCCTGCCATCCCTCTCCTGCCGGGACCACGTCCAGATGGGCCAGAATGTCCAGCTGCTTTTCCTTATCGTTAAGATCCGCGGTCCCCACGTAGTTGTCATAATTGCGCACTGCGAAGCCATAGCCCTCAGCCATCTTAAGAGCAGCATCCAGGGCCTTCTTCGGGCCCTCCCCGTAGGGCATCCCCTCCTTTGGGGCCGTCCTCTCGCTGTTGATCCTGCAGAGGGTAAAAATATCCTCCACCATCTCCCGGGTGTGGCTGTCAAGATACGCTTCAATCTCTTTTCTATACATCAATGTTTCCTCAACTTTCCTTTTACTTTGCTGCCATTCTAATATCAGGCAAGGGTAAACTGATCCACCAGCTTCTTAAGGCCCTCCGCCTCTGCGGAAAGCTCCTGGCTGGCAGCGGCGCTTTTCTCCGCGGTGGCGCTGTTGTTCTGCACCACATCCGAGATCTGACTGATCCCCTCCGTCACCTGGTTCACCGCGTTGGACTGCTCTGCGGACACCCCGGCGATCTTGTCAATGGAGCTGACCACGTCCTCCATGCTGCTTACAATGCTCAGAAGGGTGTCCGCCGTGTGGCTGGCAATCTCGGTTCCGGTCCGCACAGCCATGGCGGAATTCTCAATAAGCTGTGAAGTGCTCTTGGACGCGTCCGCGGACTTGCCTGCCAGATTGCGCACCTCATCTGCCACAACGGCAAAGCCTTTGCCCGCGCTGCCCGCCCTGGCAGCCTCCACAGCCGCGTTCAAAGCCAGGATATTGGTCTGGAAAGCAATATCCTCTATGGTCTTGATGATCTTCCCGATCTCATCGGAGCTGGAGCGGATACGCTCCATAGCTTCCATAAGTTCCTGCATCTGTTTATTGCAGGCAGCCACCGCCTCCCCGGCCCGGTGGGTCTGTTCCCTGGCATCCTGAGCGCCCCTGGCCGTGTCCCTGGCCTGGTCGGAGATCTCGTGGATCTGGGATGCCAGCTCCTCCACGGAACTGGTCTGCTCCACCGCCCCCTGACTTAGGGACTGGGCGCTTATGGAGACATGGTCGCTGGCTGAGGACACCTGATCCGCCGAGCGGTTGATCTGCCGCATGGTATCGCTTAGCTTGCCTTTCATGTTGCGTATAGACAGAAGGATATTGCGAAAGCTTCCCACATAGGCCTCCTCGTGGCCTGTCTTCACGTTCAGGTTCTGACCGGCCATCTCGTCAAGGAGATAGTCAATATCATTGATGATGATCCTGAGCCCCTCCACCAGCTCCTGGGTGGACCGGGCCAGCATGCCTGTCTCGTCATTGCTCTTCACCCGAGGAACCGGGGAATCCAAATCTCCCTCCACCAGAAGCCGCATGCGGTCCGCGCAGGCTTTCATAGGAACGCTGATGTTTCCGGCCAGCCAGAACGCCACCGCGCTGGAGACCAGCACCGACACCGCGATCACCGCGATATTGATGTAAATGCCGCCGATGGTCCCTGCCAGGTAGTCGGACTGGGGCGCCGTGATGGCCACGCTCCAGCCGTCGGTGCCGCCCACAGGAGCGTAGGCCGCAAACATGGGATGGCCGCCGCTTTTGTACCGGCCAAATCCCACCTCTCCCCGGCTCATGGCCTCATGGATCCTGGCCAGCTCCTCCAAAGACGGGTCGCTTAACGCCTCCTGTCCGATGTTCTGGGTCATGACCGTGTCAAGGGTAATGTCCGCGATGGTGTCGCCGGATCTGTTGATCATGTAAGCCCGGCTGTTTTCACTGACTTTGATGGAGGACACGATATCATTGAGAAAAGTCTCAGGCGGGACGAAATACACCACCCCCGAAACGTCGGAGCCGTAGCTTCCGCCGGAATACAGAGGGGCAGCCACCATGATGGTCAGCTCTCCTGTGATCTTGCTGACCAGCGGCTCGGACACATAGATATTGCCCGCCATTGCCTGCTTTACATACTCTCTGTCAGAGTAATCCTTCCCGTCAAAGATGCTGATGCCGAAGGGGTCGATAATATTGCCCCTCTGGAATCCGTGCATGGCCACCCGCTGGTCAATGATCGCCTGTTTTTTGCCGAGGGTAGTGGTTCCCGCGGCCAGTTGGGAGATGCATCCTGTATTCAGAGCCACGTTCTTGTAGGCAGTCAGTTCCTGTTCCACCCGCCCCGCCGCCAGCACCGCGCTCTGGGTCATCATCTGCTCCACGGTATCAATGGTGCTCTTATAGTTTAAGGCCATGCTGAATATGCCCACAGCCGCCACAGCCGCCAGCACAGACAGGATCAGGCATCTGGTGATCTTTCCGCGAATACTTTTCTTTTTTATCTTCATGGTTTATCTTTCCCTCATCTGGTATTCCACATCTTCATCAATCATCTCGATCATCTTGTCAGCAAAAAGCGGATCGAACTGGGTTCCTTTCCCCTTCTCGATCTCTCCCCGGACCACGCTCTGAGGCAATACGCTGCGGTAGCTGCGGTTGGAGGTCATGGCGTCATAGGCGTCCGCCACCCCGATGATGCGGGCCATCTCCGGGATCTCCTCCCCTTTAAGGTGGTCCGGATATCCCCTGCCGTCGTACCGCTCATGATGCCATCTGGCACCAAAGGCCAGCTCCGGAAGCTCGGAGATATTCTCCAGGATCTCCGCCCCGATGGCTGGGTGGGTCTTGATGACCTCGTACTCGTCGTCCGTAAGTCTGCTGGTCTTGTTGATGATGCCGTCCGGAATGCCGATCTTGCCGATGTCGTGGAGCAGGCCTAAGTAGTAGATGTCCTGCTGCTCCTTCTCGCTCTTTCCCAGTTTTTCCGCGATCTTCAGTGCGTACTCAGCCACTCTGGAGGAATGGCCTTTGGTGTACTTATCCTTGGCGTCGATGGTGCCTGCCAAGGTCTCCATGATCTGGCTGGAAAGCCGCTCCACCTTCTGGCGCCGCTCCTCCGCGGTCCTTGTCTGTTTCCTAACCTCTGTCTGCAGATCTTTTTGGAGACGGCTTAACTCCAGGATACGGTTAACCCTGGAAATGGCGATATCCGCGATAAAAGGCTTGGTGATAAAGTCCAGGGCACCCTCCCGAAATCCCTTGATCTCCGTGTCCCTGTCATTGTCCGCGGTCAGGAAGATCACAGGGATCTCCCGGAACTTTTCCTGAGCCCGCAGGGCTGCGATGACCTGAAAACCGTCCATGCCCGGCATGTGGAGATCCAGAAGGATCAAGTTGGGAATGACCCGCTCCACAAACTCCAGGGCCTCCCTGCCCGACTTGACGCACTCGATACGGAACTGGGATTCCAGCATCTTCTCCGCGATCCGCAGGTTCATGGCGTCGTCATCCACCACAAGGATGGTAGCTTTATCCTCCTGCACAGAGAGTGTCTCTTCCTTCTCCTGCCTGGTATCTCCAAGGGCCAGGCGAATATCCTCCAAAAGCTGGTGGAACCGCTCCATCATCACGTCGTGGTCTCTCTTTATATCGTCTATGCGGTTTTCCTTGGCAGCCATCTCCAGGACTTTTGCCTGACCGGAAAGCTCCACCGCGCCGATGGACAGAGATGTGCTCTTCAGCGCGTGAACCAGGATGCGGTAATTCTCCCAGTCCTCCTCCTCGTAAGCTTTGCGGATGTCCTCAAAGGAACTGTTGTCCAGATAGCACCGAATCATATCGCCGTAAAATTCTTCATTGTCCGCAAAATAGGACATGCCCACAGAAGTGTCCAAAAAGGAGAACTTCTGTAAAAACGGAGACTGCTCCTGAGGCGTCTCGTTCTCCGGCTTTTCCTCGGTCAAACCGCCCCGCTCCCACCGCTCCAGAATCAGGCGCTTTGGCAGGTGCCGTTTAATGGCCGACTCTAACTGCTGGGGAATCACAGGTTTTGTCAGGTAGTCGTCAAATCCGGCTTTTAAATATTCTTCCTTAGCGCCAGGCGCCACGTTGGCAGTCAGCACCACCACCGGGACTCCCTGGCACAGATTCCTCTCCTTGATCAGCTTTAACGCTTCCATCCCGTCTATCACCGGCATCATGTGATCCATGAGAACCATGTGATACTTCTGCTCTTCCAGCTTCTCTAAGGCCTCCTCGCCGTTGATGGCTGTGTCGATCTTGATCTTGGTTCCCCTAAGGATCCCCCGGACCAGATCCTGGTTCATGGTGCTGTCATCCACCACCAAAATCCTGGCGCTGGGGGCCACGATCTTCTGGTCAGCCTCCATCTGGGCCAGAAGGTTGTGGCTCTGCCTGCTTTTTCGCTTGCCCACAAAGGCAGGATCCTCGATCCTCTGGACCACACAGAACGAAAATGTGCTTCCTTTCCCATATTCGCTCCCGATCTGCAGTTTGCTTCCCATTAATTCCAGCAGGTTTTCAACTATAAAAATGCCCATCTCCAGGTTCTCCGACTGACCGGAGGAGTTCCCCACTCCCCCGGCGCTCTCTCCAAGCAGCCGCTCGATGGTCTCAGCATCCATGCCGATCCCCGTATCCCTCACCTGAACGGACAAAATGCCGTACTCTCCCTTGGCTCCGCTGCCCAGAGCCTGCCAGCGGATGTTAAGCTCCACATACCCTTCCGATGTATATTTTATCGCGTTGCTCAACAGGTTATTAAAGATCTGTGTCAACCTGATGGCGTCTCCCCACAATCCCCTCGGCAGCCGCTCGTCAATATCAAGCCTCAACTCCAGGTGCTTCTCGTCCGTGCTGTACTCCGCATAGGCGATCACATCCTGCAAGAGAGAAAGCACAGAAAAAGAACCTTCCTCCAGCTTTAAGGTCTTGTTATGGATCTCTGTAAGGTCCATAATGTCATTGACCAACAAAAGCAAGGTCCTCGCCGCCGCCTGAATGTTCATAGCATGGGACGCTGTGTGGCTTTCCCCTGTCTCACGAATAATGACTTCCGTATTTCCAAGAACTACACCGATCGGGGTTCGTACTTTGTTGGAAAGAGCTGACAGAACCTCCGCCTTCGCCTGGTCCACTGCCATCCCGTAATCAACACTCCCTGCAAGTGCCATACAACTAGCCTCCATTTCTTTGCCTACCAGCTGGACTCCCCCGCGCCAAGTATGTCTGATAGTCTTCCTAACATAATTTCATAGGCCTGCCTGCTATGCTGCCCTTGTCGCCGCATACTCCCGAAACGCTCTTTTCGCGGGTTTTCCCCCGATTGCAGACCATGATAGCTATATTGTACCAAAATATGGAGAAAAAGGGAACCAAAAATTTAATACTTTTGT
>Ga0224483_100089_pt1 | contig 22148 bp, 23 predicted proteins | sample hydfratestSal1_FD_181453 | JGI IMG/M metagenome (GOLD analysis project Ga0224483, IMG submission 181453) | Metatranscriptome of mouse feces microbial communities from Columbus University, Ohio, United States - Sal1 (Metagenome Metatranscriptome) ... | reverse complement strand
GGACAGTGGATTATGCCTGCGCACTGGGAAATCAATATAGGAGGACATGAAAATGCCAGAACCATTAAAAATAGAAGAAGTAACGGAGCGGGTGATCCTGGTAGGCGTCAGCTTACAGGAAAACGACGATACGGAGGATTCCCTGGCGGAATTGGGCGAGCTGGCCGAAACAGCCGGCGCTCTGGTGGTTGGCTCTGCCATCCAGAACCGGGAGTCCGTCCATCCGGGCACTTATGTAGGGAAGGGGAAGCTGCAGGAACTGCGGCAGTTGGCCGCAGAGCTGGATGCCACTGGGATTATCTGTGACGATGAGCTTTCCCCGGCCCAATTGCGGAACATGGAGGATGCATTGGAGTGCAAAGTTATGGACCGGACGCTGGTGATCCTGGACATTTTTGCAGCAAGGGCTTCTACCAGCGAAGGGAAGATACAGGTGGAGCTTGCCCAGCTGAAATACAGGCTGGGGCGCCTTGCCGGCCTTGGCACGTCGTTATCCCGTCTGGGCGGCGGCATTGGCACAAGGGGGCCTGGGGAAAAAAAGCTGGAAATGGATCGCAGGCTGATTAAAAACAGGATTTCACAGCTAAATCGGGAACTGTCCCAGGTGAAAATGCACCGGGAAGTAACAAGGAGCCAGCGGGAGCGCAGCCAGGTGAAGGTGGCTGCCATTGTAGGCTACACCAATGCGGGGAAATCCACCCTGTTAAACCATCTGACCCACGCGTCCGTGCTGGAGGAGGACAAGCTGTTCGCTACCCTGGACCCTACTACAAGGAATTTAAAGCTGGACAGCGGGCAGGAGCTTTTGCTGACGGATACGGTGGGCTTTATCCGCAAGCTGCCCCACCACCTGATTGAAGCGTTCCGCAGCACTCTGGAGGAAGCAAAATACGCCGATATTATCATCCATGTGGTTGATTCCTCCAATCCCCAGCGGGAAAAGCAGATGTACATTGTCTATGAAACCTTGAGGAACTTAGGGGTATCCGGCAAGAAAACCATTACCTTGTTCAACAAGCAGGATAAGCTGGTGGAGAATGAAATTTTGAAGGACGCCTATGCAGATAAAACCCTGAAAATTTCAGCCAGGACAGGGGAGGGCATGCCCCAGCTTCTGGAAGCCCTGGAGGAATTTTTACGGGAAGACAAGCAGCTTCTGGAAGGCATATTCCCTTATGGAAAAGGCAGCCAGGTTTCCCAGATCAGGAAGTATGGGGAGCTTCTTGAAGAAGATTACCGGGAAAATGGAATTTATGTAAAAGCCTTTGTCCCCACGGAACTTTACCACAATTTGGGGAAGGGCATGTGCAGCAGCGGATCATAGCATAGTTGGGATGGCTGGTTTGTATGATGAAAATAATTATTTCCCCTGCAAAGAAAATGAAACGGGACGCCGACACCATGGGCTGCCATGGGCTGCCCGTATTTTTGCAGGAGGCAGAAACGTTAAAAACGTATATCAAAGGCCTTACTTACCAGGAGGCAAAAAAGCTTTGGAACTGCAATGACAGGATTGCAGAGCTGAATTTCCAGCGGTTTGCGCAGATGGATTTGAAGGCTGGCCTGACCCCCGCCCTGCTGGCCTATGAGGGCATCCAGTACCAGTATATGGCGCCGGCGGTCTTTGAGGACGGGGCGTGGGAGTATGTGGAAAGCCATCTTGCCATCCTGTCCGGTTTTTATGGGATGCTGCGCCCCTTCGACGGGGTCGTGCCCTACCGTCTGGAAATGCAGGCTAAAATCCATCTGGGGGATTGCCGGGACCTTTACCGCTACTGGGGCGGGAAAATCTGCCAGGAAACCATAAAAGGCGCAGACACCGTCTTAAACCTTGCCTCTAAGGAATACAGCAAATGCATTTCCCCCTTCCTGCCGCCGGGAATCAGGCTTTTGGCCTGCCGGTTTGGGGAACTGCGGGAAGGGAAGGTAATCGAAAAAGGCACACAGGTAAAAATGGCCCGTGGGGAAATGGTGCGTTTCTTAGCCCAGAACGGCATTGAGGACACGGAAGGGGTAAAAAATTTCCATGGGCTGGGCTATCAATATGAGGAAAAATTTTCCGATAATAATACATATGTATTCTTGAAAAGTGACAGTAAATAAATACATTAGGGACAGGCTGGCTATCCCTGACGCAGTTTGCACATAGAAGCAAAGTTATGCCAAAGAAAAAGGTGGGATGGACATGGTGAGGATAGAAGGCCTGAGAAAAAATTTTGGGGGTTTCTGCGCCCTGGACGGCGTGGACATGCATGTGCCAAAAGGGTCTGTCTACGGGCTGGTAGGGCCAAACGGCGCTGGGAAGAGCACGCTTCTCAGGCACATTATGGGGATTTACCGGCAGGATGCAGGAAGTGTCCTGGTGGAAGGCGTCCCTGTTTATGAAAATACGGAAGTGAAAGGGAAAATGATATTTATTTCCGATGACCTGTTTTATTTCCAGCAGGCAGACACCCTTGAAATGAAGCGGTTTTATCAGGGGATTTACCCGGATTTCGATGGGAAAACCTTTGAAAAGCTCCGGGAAGTGTTCAAAAATATAGATGTAAAATGCAGGATCCGCAAGCTGTCCAAAGGGATGCAAAAGCAGGTGTCCTTTTGGCTGGCCCTGTGTTGTGGTCCAAAGCTTTTGGTTTTGGACGAGCCAGTAGACGGCTTGGACCCTGTGATGCGGCGGCAGATTTGGTCGCTGATCCAGGAGGAACGGAATAAGTGTGGGACCACCGTCCTGATTTCCTCCCATAACCTGCGGGAATTGGAGGAGGTCTGCGGCCATGTGGGGATTATGCATCAGGGCAAAATCCAGATGGAACGCTCCCTGCTGGAGCTGCAGGGAACGGTTACCAAGGTGCAGGCGGCGTTCCGGCAGGGTATCCCTGCGCTCCCGGATGGCTTTGAAGTGCTGCATATGTCAAACGCCGGACGGGTCTACACCATGATTGTGAAGGGCAGCCCTGCATATGCCCGGGCAGGGCTTGGGAAATTGCAGCCGCTGTTTGTGGACGTCCTTCCGCTGACGCTGGAGGAAATTTTCATTTATGAGATGGGAGGGGCAGATTATGCAGTCCAGGAAATCCTGCTTTAATGTTTTCCATACAGCCATATTCCGCAAAAATGCCGCCAGTTTCTGGCCAATCTGGCTGTCCTACACCCTTATGTGCCTGTGGGTCCTGCCCATTTACACATGGCTGCAAATAAAGACCCTTACCCTGGCGGAAGGGACAACCCAGGCAGAGCGGATGGAGGAGCTTTTGAGAAGCGCAGTGGGCAGCCTGCACCTGGCGATTTTGCCTTTCCCGGTATTTGTCTTTGGGGCGGCCAGCGGGATTGCCGTTTTTTCCTATCTGTATCAGGCAAGGAGCGCAAATATGGTCCATGCGCTGCCAGTCAGCCGGAAAGAGCTGTTTTTGACAAATTACTGTTCCGGGCTGTTGTTCCTGCTGGCTCCGCAGTTCCTGGCGTTCTGTGTGGCGGTGTTCGTCTGGTTTGGGAGCGGGGTGACGCGGCTGGAATACCTGCTCCGGTGGCTGGGGCTGGTGGCCGGGGAAGCTTTTTTTGCCTACAGCATGGCGGTGTTTGCGGCCATGCTGACAGGGCAGGCGGCCATCGCGGCAGCCTGTTTTTTTCTCCTGAATTACCTGTACCAAGGGCTGGTGGCCATTGCGGACGCCCTTATGGGAATGCTAGTGTACGGGATGGACAGGGGGGCGCGGGATATATGGGGCGGCTGGCTTTCCCCAGCTCCTTTTTTAGGGGAAAATGTCCGCTTGATTTATCAGGAAGAAGGGCAGCTCCTGGACCTGCCTAAGCTTGCAGGCTTGGACTGCGTGCCCTGGTATGCCCTGGCGGCAGTTTTTTTCGCGGCATTGGCTTTCCTGCTTTACAAAAACAGGGATATAGAAACAGCTTCGGACGTGGTAGCCATTTCCTGCATTAAGCCGGTGTTCCGTTGGTGCGGGGGAATTGGCGCAGCCGGGGTCTGCACGTACCTGGTCTGGGAAAGCCTGCTGTCAGGCATGGTGGGGAATATGTTCTGGCTGGTGCTGGTATGCAGCAGCGTGGCCGGGGCAGCCGGGTTTTTCCTGTGTGAAATGCTGATACGGAAAAAATTTATGGTATTTACGGGAAAAAGGCTGGCCGAGGGCGGGGTATTCCTTGCAGTCCTGGCGGCTGCCCTTGTATGCATGGAAACGGACTTGTTTGGGGTGGAAAAAAGAGTGCCGGTGGCGGAAGAAGTGGCAGGCATTTACCTGGATGGGAATTATAAAAGCTATCTGGAGGAACCGGAGGAAATCAGCCAGTGCATTGCAATCCATCAGGGCATTATCCAGGAAAAGGATGCGTACGAAGCGTATTTCTGGGAAAATCCGGGCATGGAAAAACGCCCCAGCATGTCTTTCAGGATTTCTTACAAGCTGAAAAACGGCAGGATGTTGGAGCGGTTCTGGTATCTTCCGCTGAAGGACTGCTATCTGGAGCGGAAGGAGGGGGCTGTGGGAAAGCTTTTGGAGTTTGAAAAAGATCCCAGGAGATATATGGAATACTTTTTTTCCAGTGGGTATGAAAGCCTGAAAATTGCCGAAGGGGGCAGCTTCCTCCACGTCAACCAGAATGGGGACTACAATATGCTGGACCTTTCCAATGAGGAGGCATCTAAGCTGTACCAGGCGCTTAAGGAGGATATCCTGTCTGGGAATTACTGCATTTACCCCTATGAATACCGGAAATGGGGGACAGAAAATTATGCCGACAGCCTTACGTTCAGCTTCCGGGTGCCAAAGGGGGCAAGGCTGCTGCAGGCAGAGGGGGAAGAATTCAGCCTTGGGAAATACCCGGAAGCTGTGACAATCCCATTGACCCGCGGATGCCATCATCTGCTTGGGGCATTACAGGAACTGGGGCTGCTGGACGAAGGGGAAATTCCCCTGACAGAGAGGGAGTATTTGGATGTTTTGGAAGGGGAGGAAGCAGTGGTGCCTTAACAGGCGTTTTCTGCCAGAAGGCATGCCTATGGCAATTGCCGGATGGCAAATGAATCTAAAAGGAGTAAATGTAATGATTATCCAACATAATCTGGCGAGCATGGGAGCGTTTCGCCAATCAAAGATTACTACTGCCCGTAAAGCCAAGACATCCGAACGCCTGGCCAGCGGTTACCGCATCAACCAGGCGCCAGACGATGCGGCAGGGCTTACCATTTCACAGAAAATGCGCGTGCAGACCCGCGGCCTGGATCAGGCAAATGAAAATATACAGGACGGCAGCGGGAACGAACAAATTTCCCGGCTTTACCCTACTTACTTTGTTAATCAAAAATAAAAACCATGGGGGCATAAAATCCTTGCATATCTTTCATAGCCATCACCATCTCAGAAGCGCGGCTCCCCAGGTAAGCCCAGCCCCAAAGCCGGACAGCAGGAGCAAATCCCCTTCGGATAATTTTCCCTCCCGGTGCACCTCGTCTAACAGAATCGGGATGCTTGCTGCGGAAGTATTCCCACAGTGGCTGACATTGGAAGGGAATTTTTCCAGCGGCAGCTTTAATTTCCGCGCAATAGAAGAAATAATGCGGAAATTTGCCTGATGCAGCAGGTAATAGGTAACATCGGATGCACCGATGCCAGCTTGCTCCAGCAGGGCGGCAATACATTCCGGCTCTTTTTTTACTGCAAATTTAAATACTTCCTGCCCATCCATATACAGGTAATCTGGGTCTGTGCCTGTGGAAATGTAGGGGTTGTTGTTGGTACGGTTTTTGCAAATCAGGATATTCCCACCATTGCCGTCCGAGCCCTGAAGGGAAGCAACCAGCCCTTTTTCGGATGCTTTGGCAACCACGGCCCCAGCCCCGTCCCCAAACAGGACGCAGGTGGAACGGTCCGACCAGTCAATGATTTTAGAAAGGGTTTCTACCCCGATAATCAGGGCAGTCTGGTAAATTCCCGCCTGAAAATAAGCGTCTGCGGTATTCAGGGCAAACAGGAACCCGGAACATGCAGCATTGATATCGAAAGCAGCCGCATGGCGGGCGCCCAATTCCCTCTGCACCATGCAGGCGGTGCTTGGGGTAATAAAATCAGAAGAAACCGTAGCTACGAGGATAAGGTCAATTTCCTCTGGCAGCGTGCCGGAATCCTCAAGGGCGGCCTTGGCAGCCCGGACAGCCAGCGTCAGGGTAGTTTCTGTTTCCGAAGAAACCAGATGGCGTTCCCGGATGCCTGTCCGGCTCTGGATCCACTCGTCGCTGGTGTCCATAATGGTGGAAAGGTATTCATTTGTCACGCATCTATCCGGAAGGCAGCTTCCGGTCCCAATAATTTTTGCTCTCATAAATCTCCCTGCCTTATTAGTTTGATAATCAAAATAATTACATGTTTACTATACCCGCAGCAGGGGGATTTGTCAATGGAAACTTTTCTGCCGCGGCGCATATGATAAAGGAAAATGTTACTGTTCACAGCACTGATAGCCCATACAGCCGGCCGGAACAGTAACAGGAAAAGATTTGTTTGTGCCAGCTTGTGCACAGGAAGGAGAAACCATGGCAGTTACAATTATATTGGATGCAGGGCACGGCGGCTATGATAACGGCGCTTCTTATAATGGAAGGAAGGAAAAAGACGATGCCTTGCGCGTAACCCTTGCAGTCGGGAAAAAACTGGAGGATGCGGGCTACGATGTGCTCTATACAAGGACTACAGACCGTTACGATTCCCCCTTTGAAAAAGCACAGATTGCCAACCGTTCCGGCGCCGACTATTTTATTTCATTCCACCGTAATTCCGGGATCAATCCGAATACTTACAGCGGATCCCAGGCTCTGGTGTATGAAACGGGGACAGAAGCTGCAAGGCTTGGGGAAGCAATTAATCAGGAACTTGTGGATTTTGGCTTTAAAGACCTTGGGGTAGTGGAGCGGCCCGGGCTTGTGGTGCTCAGGAGGACACAGATGCCGGCAGTGCTGATGGAGCTTGGATTTATCAACAATGAGGGCGACAATGCATTGTTTGACCAGCAATTCAGCCAGATGGTGGATGCTATCGTAGCTGGGGTGGAGAAGGCGGTTCCTTTAACGCCGCCTGCCAAAAAATATGGCGTGCAGGTAGGGCTGTACCGCTATGAATCCAACGCGGAATATTTGAAAGAGCAGTTGGAGGACCAGGGATATTTTGCATCCATACGCTGGGAAGACCCTTATTATGCGGTGATCGTAGGCCGGGAAGACAGTTTGGAGGGTGCAATGGAGCTGCAGGCACAGCTTCGCCAGGATGGGTATGACACCCTTGTGGTAAGCATGTAAAAACCTGAAATTTTAATAAAATTTTCTGATAAGAAAAAGATAATAATAAAATTTTTATAAAAATCAAAAAAAGCATTTACAAGGCTGGAAATTTCCTGTATGATAAAAACATCTTTTGTTCAATGTGCAATTTTCTATTGCGCGGAATTTCTAAATATGCAGTAATTATGGTCCGTTTGAATCCCTGAACCCAAAATATATCTCAGTGAGGACTCCATTTTCCGCCTTACGGAAATAATAAGGAGAGATATCAATGAAAATAGCATTTTGGAGTGAAGAAACTCAAGTGGAAACTGCTTTCCATATGTCACTGATGGCCTGTGCCTTTGCATGGATGCGCCCGGTATCCATAGCAGCCATTTCTGGCGGTTACCAAGGGAAAGAGTTAGAAAAAAGTTTAATCAGGAGCCGGCGTAAGGGCAATGCAGCCCAGGATTTTTCTGACGGCTGGGAAAGGGAATATTTGCCAGGAAGCCGCCAGGGAGGCAGAAAAAAGAAAGCCGTTTTGGAGCCGTTTGCAGGCATAGGGCGCCAGAAAGCAGGGGAAGGCCTGTTTGCCGCAGAACAGCAGGAGTACTTTGTCCCAAGCGGGCTGGACTGCCTGCTGGGAAAGCGGCGGGAGGATCTGACGGAGCAGGCGGTTTTGGCAAACATGCATCCCGTCGTTGAAGATAGGATGTACTGCCTGCCTGGCAGCAAAAGGCCAGAGCAGGAGTGGTGGCATAAGGATCCATTGTTTACCGGGCTTAAGCAGGTGCTGGATGCAATGGAGGAATGCTTTAACATCGTATTTGTGGACTGTGGGAACCGGAAGGATGATTTTGCGCAGTGGGTCCTGAAGGAGGCGGATATCTGCGTCCTGAACATGGACCAGGAATCAGAGCTGATTGGGGATTATTACCGGAACCCGCCAAAGCTGCGGGGGAAAGTGTTTTTCCTGATTGGAAATTATTTTGAGGATGGCCTGTATACCAGAAGGAACCTGCAGCGTCTTTACCGGGTGGACGAAGATTTGCTGGGAGCCATCCCATACCATGCCCAGATGAAAGAAGCTGCAAGGGCAGGAAGGATAGGGACGGAAGTTAGGAATTATGTCAGGAAAGACAGGACGCCAAGCTATACCGTGTTTGGGCAGGAACTGTCAAGGGCTGCAAGGCTGTTGCTGCAGTTGGCCGGGACAGGGAACTAAGGGCAGGTTATTTTCCCTGTCCCGGCAGCAATGGGGCAGCGCCGCCGCCCCCCCCCATTTGGCCTCTTATAGGAAATACCCTATCATACTAAAGCGTGGGAGTGTCCTTCCTATAAAACAAAAAATAATATGCGCAGGGTCTGCCCCAGCGAAGCGAGGGTACTCGCACAAGAGGTAAAATATTGCTTCGCAATTGTGCTCGCTACATTGTTTTAGGCTGGGGATATTCTGCCCCAAAGCAGTCCACAGTCACCTGTTTCATTACCTGCGGCTCCATGGGCCTGTCTGAATAATCTGTCGCAGTTTCTGCAATCTGGTTGACCGTTTCCATGCCTTCCGTTACTTTTCCGAAAGCTGCGTAAGCGCCATCCAGATGTGGCGAATTCTGGTGCATGATAAAGAACTGGGAACCAGCAGAATCCGGGTCCATTGCCCTTGCCATGGAAAGGACGCCTGCGCTGTGCTTTAACTCATTGGTGAAGCCATTCTGGGAAAACTCCCCACGGATGCTGTAGCCGGGACCGCCAGTCCCGTTCCCGTCCGGGCATCCCCCCTGGATCATGAACCCGCGGATGACACGGTGGAAGATCAGGCCGTCATAGTATCCTTTTTGGATCAGGCTGATGAAATTGTTTACCGTATTCGGCGCAAGTTCGGGATACAGTTCCGCTTTAATGATGCCGCCGTTTTCCATTTCAAAAGTTACAATTGGGTTTTGAGCCATAATTTTTTACCTCTTTCCAGATGATTAATTTTGCAGGATTTTTGTCTGTTTTTGGGTGCGCCATGCCCTGATCCCATCCTGCACTGGCGCGCTGCTTGCCTTACTCCGGCGGTGGAATACCGCAGCACCGTTCCTGATACGGTATGCTGCCGCCTGGGCAATATTATTATATCCCCAAGAAGGGATTTCGTAAAGAGTAAATCCTGTCGACAGGAACTGCGAATATTTTCAGGCGCCCAATGGTATTCTTTTAAAAAAATTCATACGTCATCGATTTGCCGTCGATATACGAAAGGGGACTAATACTCATGGCAGATAAAATTTTTGAAAACAATCAGGTTACAATTACTGGTGAAATCGTTTCAGATTTCCAGTATAGTCACGAGGTATTCGGGGAAGGCTTCTATATGGTGGAAGTATCCGTGAACCGGCTGAGTAATTTTGCAGATATCATCCCCATGATGATTTCCGAACGCCTGATTGATACACAGCATAGCTATATCGGGCAGTATATCCGGGTGGACGGCCAGTTCCGTTCTTACAACAGGCATGAAGAAAAGCGGAACCGTTTGGTGCTTTCTGTATTTGTGCGGGAATTGGAATTTGTGGACGAAATCCCGGAAGGGGAGAAAAGCAACCAGATATTTTTGGACGGCTATATCTGCAAGGATCCGATTTACCGGAAAACGCCCCTTGGGAGGGAGATTGCAGATTTGTTGATTGCGGTAAACCGTTCTTACGGGAAATCCGATTACATACCCTGCATCTGCTGGGGCAGGAATGCCAGATATGCGTCCGGCTTTGAAGTAGGGGGCCATGTTCAGGTGTATGGGCGGATCCAGAGCAGGGAGTACGTAAAAAAACTTTCTGAAACAGAAGTGGAGCACAGGGTTGCCTATGAAGTTTCTGTAAGTAAGATTGAATATCTTGAATAAACAGAATATAATAATTATTTAAAAGAGAAGAAAGAGTACATACTGCAAAATACATGATTTTAAAACAACATTTTGACAAAGATTTGCATTTTCCGAGGGTTTGTGGTATTTTAAAAAAAGGCTTTATGTAAAAGAAAGGAAAATGGCATGTGTAAAGAAATGGTAACTGTTTATTGCGGGGAGGGAAAAGGGAAAACGGCGGCTGCCCTTGGCTATGCCGTCCAGTCAGCGGCTTTGGGGAGCAGCGCAATTATTATCCAGTTCCTGAAGGGGAAAAAAGATGAGGAACTGGATTTTTTACGGCGGCTGGAACCGGAGATAAAGTTTTTCAGCTTTGCAAGGTTTGAAAAGGATTTTGCAGAGCTCTCCGAGGAAGAACAGAAAGAAGAAAGCATGAATATACGCAATGGGTTTAACTTTGCGAAGAAGGTTCTGGTGACAGGGGAATGCAACCTCTTAATCCTGGACAGTTTTCTGGAACTTTTGGATAACCACATGGTTTCCGAGGAAGATTTGCAGATATTGATGAATGCCAAGTCGGAGGACACGGAGCTTATGCTTACCGGGAAACATGTGAATGAAGCGTTGGGCAGGTATGCCTTGAAAATCTATGAAATCCATGCAGATTGACGAATCCTTGTTGACTTTGCGGCTGGAAAATGCTATATTAGCGTTATACGAAAGGGCATACTTATTTGCTAAATGGGATTAGGGTGCCAAAAGGGTGTGCTGCACCCCCTCTATACCATATATTGATGTGCAAATACATTTGCAGTAACAATATATGGCATGAGCGTAGCACCAAAGGTGCTTTTGCTACCCTAATCCAAATGGTTTACTGTTTTTCCTGGAAAGATGGGAACATGCCGGCAAATTGTTTTGCCTGCAGGTATAGCAGAAACAGAAATTAGATAGAGGTTGCGTGGTTCATAAGTAGTTTACTGGATGTGGCAGGCACAGGGGATAGTAAATGAAAGGGGAGGGCGCCGAAAGAATTTCTTTTCCTGAGGGGGGATTCTTGGGCATATAGTGAACAATTATATGACTGTCATCTTGCGATGGATGGAGCGCTATCAGATTATAAGCAGAGAACATGGTTTTTTGCAAATGTCAGAATCTTTAAGCCGGCTTATCCAGCCGGTTTTTTATTCCCGCGAGCAATGAGCCAAGCAGCCGCGCTTGCGCGGATATTTGGCGAATGCCGCGAGGGTTGAATACCCCGCCCCTTGGGGCGGAAAGAACAAGCCAGGCCATGCCCCGTAGCTTGCTGCGGGGTATTTGGCTCCTGCTCAAGGGCATATTTATTTGCCAAATGGGTTGCTGGTTCACTGAAAAGGGCGGCACCATGCTGGCAGATTATGTGGTTCGCGGGTATTTTTAAGCAGACAAGGAGGAAGGTATATGGCACTTTTTAAAGGCGCTGGTGTTGCGCTTGTTACACCGATGAAAGAAAATCTGGATGTGGATTATGGCAAATTAGAAGAAATTCTGGAAGACCAGATAAAGAATGGGACCGACAGCATTATTATTACAGGCACGACAGGCGAAGCCTCCACCCTTACCGTGGATGAGCACCTTGAAGTCATAGGGGCGGCAGTTTCCATTGTAAAGAAACGGATTCCCGTGGTTGCGGGGACTGGTTCCAACTGTACCAGGACAGCCGTAGAACTGTCCCAAAAAGCCCAACATGCAGGGGCGGACGGCCTTTTGGTGGTGACGCCATACTACAACAAAGCGACCCAGAAGGGTCTGATAGGCTATTATACCCAGGTGGCAAAAAGCGTGGATATCCCGATTATCATGTACAATATCCCAGGCAGGACGGGCTGTAAGATTGAAGCAGGGACAGCGGCAGCTTTGAACCGGGACATTGAAAACATTGTGGGCATGAAGGATGCAGTGGGGGATATTTCTTATACCCTGAAAGTAATGGAGCTGACCCAAGGGGATTTTGACATGTATTCCGGCGAAGACGGGCAGGTAGTGCCGCTTCTTTCCTGTGGCGGGATTGGGGTGATTTCCGTGCTTTCCAATATTGCGCCCAGATTTACCCACGATATGGTAATGAACTACTTAGACGGGAACCATCAGGCGGCATTGGAGATGCAGCTTAAGGCGCTCCCGCTGGTGGATGCGCTGTTTTGCGAGGTGAACCCGATTCCGGTCAAGGCGGCAATGAACCTGATGGGTTGGGATGTTGGGTCGCTGCGGGCGCCTTTGGGCGATATGGAGCCAGAAAATGTAGAAAAATTAGCAAAGGCAATGCGGGAGTTTGGGATTTCCTTGGCATAGTAGCAGGGCAGGGATTTTGGGCTGCCTTCCCTCATGCGAATGTTAGGATAAGGGGTTGCCACATGGAGGATATGGATGATAGAATGGAAAGGGCGTTGGCGTATTGCCTTGCTTTTCCATTCCCTTTTCTTCATGGGGCAGCCCTATAATTACTGGGAAAATATTCTGTTCCTGCCGCAGGGATGGCAAAGCCCATAGCCAGACACTAGTTATAATGCCTAGTAACTTACATAGGAGGAAACAGACATGGTGAAAATGATTATGCATGGGTGCAATGGGAAAATGGGGCAGGTGATTTCTGCTATCTGCCGGGAAGACGAAGGGATAGAGATTGTGGCAGGGGTTGACCCATATCAGGGGACCCAAAACCCATATCCAGTGTTTCCAACCATTGGCGAATGCACGGTAAATGCCGATGTGGTAGTAGATTTTGCGGCAGCCCAAGCGGTGGACAGCCTTCTTGCGTACTGCGTAGCACATAAGCTGCCGTTAGTCCTGTGCACCACAGGGCTCACCGAGGAGCAGCTTAAGAAAGTAGAGGAGGCTGGCAAAGAGGTGGCAGTGCTGAAATCAGCAAATATGTCCCTTGGCATAAATGTGCTGCTGGACGCCCTGCAGAAGGTGGCAAACGTGCTTGCCCCGGCAGGCTTTGATATGGAAATCGTGGAAAAGCACCACAACCAGAAGGTGGACGCCCCCAGCGGGACAGCATTGGCGTTGGCTGACGCCATTAACGGGGCGTTGGGGAATGAGTACCAGTACTGTTATGACAGGACAAAAGAGAGGAAGAAACGGGAGAAAAAAGAGATTGGGATCCAGGCAGTCCGGGGCGGCAGCATTGTGGGGGAACATGAGGTGATTTTTGCCGGGCTGGACGAGGTAATCGAAATCAAGCACACTGCTTACTCGAAAGGCATTTTCGGGAAAGGGGCCGTGGAGGCAGCGAAATTCTTAGCGGGGAAGCCTGCTGGGAAGTATGGCATGGAAGACGTGATAGGCGCAGGAAAGTTATAAAAAGATGCAGTAAGGAGAAAACAGGGAGACAGCAGAATGGAAGCAGGAGAAATCAGGTATTTAAAAGGGTTAGCGAAGCAGTATCCTACAATTCCGGCAGCAGCTACGGAAATCGTGAACCTGCAGGCGATTTTAAGCCTGCCCAAAGGGACGGAGCATTTTATCACGGATATCCATGGGGAGTATGACCAGTTCCAGCATGTGATGAAAAACGGCTCCGGGGCAATAAAGCGTAAGATAGAAGATGAATTTGGGAACAGCCTGTCAGTGGCAGAGAAAAAAGGCATTGCCATTTTAATTTATTACCCGGAATTAAAGCTAAAGCAGGTGCTGAAAACAGAGGAAAACCTTGAGGACTGGTACAAGGTGACCTTGTACCGTTTGATCCGCATTTGCAAATGCGCCTCCTCCAAATACACCCGTTCCAAAGTCCGCAAGGCGTTGCCCAAGGATTTTGCCTATGTGATTGAGGAGCTTTTGACCGGGCGGCCAGATGTGTCGGACCAGGAGGCTTATTATAACGAAATTATCAATTCTGTCATCCGGACAGGGCGGGCGTCAGAGCTGGTGGTTGCATTCTGCAATTTAATCCGGCGCCTGATTGTGGACCATCTCCATGTGGTGGGGGATATTTATGACCGGGGGCCATACCCCAACCTGATTATGGACACGCTGATGGAGCACCATTCCGTGGATATCCAGTGGGGGAACCATGATGTGCTGTGGATGGGGGCTGCGGCGGGCAATCCGGCATGTATTGCCAATGTCATCCGCATTTCCGCAAAGTACGGGAACCTGAACACCTTAGAGGACGGGTACGGGATTAACCTGATTCCCTTGGTGCGGTTTGCGCTGGAGCAGTATGACAAGGATCCCTGCGACGTGTTCCACTTAGATTACCGGGAAGACGAATATGATGTAAAAGATGTCCAGTTAGATGAAAAGATGCACAAGGCCATTACCATTATCCAGTTTAAGCTGGAAGGCCAGCTTATGAAAAAGCACCCGGAATTTGCCATGGACCACCGGCTGCTTCTGGATAAAATGGACCTGGAAAAAGGGACTGTAACCGTGGAAGGAAAGACATATCCCCTGAAAGATACGTGTTTCCCAACCATTGACATGAAAAATCCCTATGAGCTGTCCCTGGAGGAAGCCGACGTGGTAGACCGCTTGGTGACGGCATTTATCAACTGTGAAAAATTACAGAAGCATATCCGGTTTTTGTTTACCAAGGGCAGCTTATACAAAGTTTATAACGGGAACCTGCTGTACCACGGCTGCGTGCCCTTCAATGAGGACGGCAGCTTTAAGAAAGTCCGGGTCTTCGACGGGGAATACAGCGGCAAGGAGCTGTATGACGTATTGGAGCATTATGCAAGGAAAGGCTATTATTCCATTGACCCGGCAGAAAAGCAGAAGGGTCTGGATATCCTGTGGTTTATCTGGCAGAATGCCAATTCCCCGGTATTCGGGAAGTCCAAAATGACGACCTTCGAGCGGTACTTCATTGCGGACAAGGCCACCCATAAGGAGCCGAAAAACCCATATTACCGCCTGTTGGAGCAGGAAGAAATCGTGAATAAAATCCTGCGGGAATTTGGCTTAGAGGATGAGGATTCCCATATTATCAACGGCCATGTGCCGGTGGAAACCAAGCGGGGGGAATCCCCGGTGAAGTGCAATGGGAAGCTTTTAATTATTGACGGGGGTTTTTCTAAAGCATACCAGCCAAAAACAGGGATTGCGGGCTATACCCTGATTTATAATTCCTACGGGCTGCTCCTTGCCGCCCACCAGCCTTTTGAGTCTGTGGAAAAGGCGGTGCAGAACGGCAGCGACATCCATTCCCATATGCTGCTGGTGCAGCATGTGAACTTGAGGAGGACTGTGGCGGACACTGACGTGGGCAAGGAAATCAAAGAGAGCATTGTGGATTTGGAAAAACTGCTGTGCGCATACCGGGAAGGCACGATTGTGGAACGGCAGTAGCATTTGCTGGGAGCTGTGGGATGTCCATGGCTTCCAGTTTCTGTCAGTGCATTGGGCCGATAGGGCATGATACAGCCTTTGCTTGGGGTGTAGGATCCTCCCAGATTGAAATAATTGGGGAATCTGTTATAATAAGGTATATGCTGGTAGAAAGAAGGTGTTACTATGGGTTTAGATTTACGTATAACAGACATGGCAGGTGCAAGGCCGGAACACTCTGCTGTTATTGTTAATTTTGTTTCTGCAATAAGGGAGCAGCTATTCCAGAGCACATGTTATGTATTTTCCGACAATGTACAGTATAAATGGAATACGAAAGACGGGGAAGAAAAAATAGTTATCCCGGATGCATCCATTAATTGCCGGGTAAAGGCAAGAAAAGGAAATTCGTTTTTTGACATCCCACGTTTTGTCATGGAGGTTCTAAGCCCGTCAACGGAACAATATGACCGGGGAGAGAAAATGGAATTATACCGCCAGCAGGAAGTTGATGAATATTGGATTGTTGACTGGGAAGAAAGGAAGGTAGAGATTTATAATCTTGATTATGATGAAAAACAGGAGCCAAAGTACTATTTATGGAAAGTGGTAACAGAGAAAAATAAAGAAGATTTAAAGATTGTACATTTTCAGAATTTGCAGATTACCTTTGAAAAATTGTTTGCAGAAATTGATTTAGTATAGGAATAGATTTGGCGGGCCCTGTGAATGGATAAGTAACAGAATTTTTGGGGTAAAACAAAAGTATTTCAGGAGAGAAAAATGGTTGCAAAATACGATAAGATTATCATAGGGGCCGGATTATATGGTTTGTATTCTGCCCTATTTTGCGTGGGGGGGGGTAAAAGGGAACATGTCCTAGTTCTGGAATGTGACAAAACTCTATTTCGGCGGGCTACCTATATTAACCAAGCCCAGGTGCATCAAGATTACCATTACCCCCGCTCAATATCTACGGCAATGAAATCTGCAAAATATTTTGAGAGGTTTAACCGTGATTATGGGGTTTGCATCAATCAGGAATTCCAAAAAGTATATGCTACTTCCAGCCAGTATTCTTGGGCAGATGGGAAACAATTCCAGAAATTTTGTGAAGCTGCTAATATTCCATGTGAAGAACTCTGTGCAGAAAAATATTTTAAGGCAGGGATGTGTGATGGAGCATTTTTAACACGGGAGTATACATATGATGCCATGGTCCTTAAGGATTATTTTTTGGATAAGATTTCAGAATGCAAAAATATTGAGATTCAGTATGGAACAGCAATTGCAAAAATTGAGCGGCATCAGGATGCTTATGTTATTTGCATGGAGGATGGAAAACAATATCAGTCAGGGTTTATACTGAACGCATCATATGCGTCTACCAACCAGATTTTAGAGATGGCAGGCTTTGAAAAATTTGGCATAAAATATGAATTGTGTGAAATTATTTTATGTGATGTGGACGAAAAGCTGAGAGAGTATGGATTTACTGTGATGGATGGCCCGTTTTTTTCGATTATGCCTTTTGGGAAGACGGGATGCCACTCTCTGACGTCCGTGACTTTCACGCCCCATACTACCTGTTATGAAGGGCTCCCAAAGTTTCCCTGCCAGAAAGAAAGCGGCGGATTTTGCAGCAGCTTCCGTCTTGGGAATTGTAATGACTGTCCAGCCAAGCCTATGACAGCATTCCCTTATATGGCGAACCTTGCAAGAAAATATTTGCGTGATGAATACAGTTTTCAGTATAAAAAATCCCTATTTTCCATGAAACCTATATTGATGAGTTCAGAAATTGACGATTCAAGGCCTACTGTCATCCGAGTTTACAGCAGGCATCCCACTTTTGTTGGGGTGCTTTCTGGGAAAATTAATACGGTTTATGATTTGGATGAGGTGCTAGAGCATGGAGAATAAAGAGAAAAATTTTGTGTCTGCAGTGGTTTATGTCTATAATGAGGAGCAGCGGGCCGGGAAATTCTTGCAAATGGTTTTTGATGTTATGGAAAAGAATTTTGAACACTCAGAAATAATTTGCGTGAATGACTGTTCAGCCGACAGCAGCGTGGAGGTTATTAGGAGAGTAGCCCAAGAAAGGCCGCATATTAATATTTCTGTTTTGAATATGAGCTATTTTCATGGACGGGAATTAGCTATGAATGCTGGGCTGGACTTGGCAATTGGGGATTTTGTATTTGAATTTGATATGATGGATGCTGGTTATGGCGGAGATGAGGTTATGGCGGTTTATAAAAGGTCATTGGAGGGATATGATGTTGTGAGCGCAGTGCCAGACAGAAAGGGAAAGCTTACTTCAAAATACTTTTATAAATTGTTTGCCCGGTTTGCAGATTTTCCTTATGAAATGAGAACCGAAAGCTTCCGTGTGCTGAGCCGCCGGGTAATAAACCGTATTGGCAGTATGAACAAAACAGTCCCTTACCGAAAAGCCCTTTATGCCAACTGCGGATTAAAAAGTGATTTACTAACATACAGAAGTAGTGCAGGGGAGAGCTTTAGAAAAACGGATAAGCGGGAAAAACAGTATCGGATGCGCCTTGCAGTGGATACCATGATTTTGTTTACAGATGTGGGCTACCAATTTTCCGTTGGCATGACAATTTTAATGATGATGATGTCAGTTTTTATGATAGGGTATTCTATTTTTACTTATTTGGTTTCCCATCCAGTTGCAGGGTGGACAACTACTATCTTGTTTTTGTCGGTGGCATTTTTTGGGCTGTTTGGAATATTGACTGTGGTTATCAAGTATTTGCAGCTGATTGTGGAACTGATATTTAAACGGAAACGCTATACCTTTGAAAGTATAGAAAAGATTACGAAGTAGGAGGAAAAGAAACATGGAAGCACTTGTTGGGTATACAGGTTTCGTAGGAAGCAATTTATGCCAGGAAGGCCAGTTTGGCGCAGTTTATAATTCGAAAAATATCAAAGAAGCTTATGGTACAAAGCCAGATTTATTGGTCTATGCCGGGCTTCGGGCTGAAAAATATTTAGCAAACAATGCCCCAGAAAAGGATATGGAACTGATTTTACAGGCAGAAGAAAATATTAAGGCTATTCAGCCAAAGGAATTGGTCTTGATTTCAACCATTGATGTGTTTAAAGTTCCAAAAGATGTAGATGAAAGTTCAGAAATTGATATGGAAGGCTTACATGCCTATGGTTATAACCGTTACCAGTTAGAACTGTGGGTACGGGAACGGTACCCGGATGCATTGATTGTCCGGCTTCCGGGCTTGTTTGGGAAGAATATCAAGAAGAATTTTATTTATGATTATATTAATATGGTTCCGTTTATGCTGAAACAGGGAAAGATGGAAGAATTAGCGGGGAAGGATCCGGAATTGCTGTCCTATTACCAGCTTCAAGGCAATGGGTTTTATAAAGTGAGGGAATTGCAGGATGGTGAAAAAGAATTTCTGAAAAAGAAATTTCAATTTTTGGGATTTTCTGCATTGAATTTTACAGACAGCAGGAGTATTTATCAATTCTACCCCCTTATGCGCTTATGGGATGATATTAAAACAGCCCGGAAAAATGGAATTAAGCTGTGGCACCCGGCAACGGAACCAGTTTCTGCCGGGGAACTTTACCGGTATTTAACCGGGGAAGAATTTGTAAATGAACTGTCTGGTATACCTGCGGATTACGCTTATAGGACCATCTGGGATAAAGCTTTTGGTGGGGAGCAGGGATATATGATGGCTAAGAAAGAGGTGTTGGAAGAAATTAAAAAATTTGTAGCGGGAGAAGGGAAGGAATGCTGAAAAAATTTTCTGTTTGGAAGAAAATGATATTTGCCATTCTGTGTTTGGGTGTTTTTATAAGAATTCTTTTTATCTTTGCATTGGATGAGGTGGAAAGGCAATATGATACACCGGCAAATATAGAAACAGAATAGTAGACATTTGGACTGAAAACCTGATAAAATAAGGGTTTTCAGTCCTTTTTATATCTCTGTGATGTTAATATGATGTTGAAAATAGAGCCAGCTACTTTTCCTACTCCAAAATGGATGCGGTTGAAATCCCTGTCGAAATGTGGTAATATCTCTTTGGGACTACCAGGATGGTAGGCGGTTAGCCCTCCCCGGAGGGACTGTGACCCTCCGTTTACATAGAAACCTGAAAGGGAATCTGGGAAAGGAGGGCTGAGCCATATGGATATTTTGGGACTTATTGCGGTGTTAAGTTTTGGCTTGACCTGCTTTGGTATCGGATATACATTCGGTAAAGATAGTAACAAGCCACAGAAATAGCCGCCCTCCCGTGACAAGGTAAGCGGCTATAGCTGTTAACTTATGAATCGGGCTAACCGTCTATCGGTAGCTCCCGTGGGGCGTCTGTTACCAGCAGGCGCCTCTCTTTATCTAAAGAATAGCACAATCTGCGGGAAAGTTCAAGAATTTTCTTCTGTCGGCGGTGCCGCTCGCCGGAACTGATTGAGCCGATTTGCCAGCTGCTGATCCTTGTCCGGGTAAAGGTGGGAATAGGTATCCAGTGTGGTCTTCACGGATTCATGCCCCAGCCGGTCCGCAATCTCCAATGGGGCAAAACCCATTTCAATCAGCATACTGGCATGTGAGTGCCTCAGATCGTGGACTCTTATAATTGGCAGCCCCACTTTGGCGGCGATCCGCTTTATCTCTTTATCCAGGGCAGATTTTGTGAAATAGAATATCCGGTCCCCCTGTTCAATCCCATAGAGCTTTGCCATGTATTCCTGAATATCATCGTATAGAAAATCGGGTATGGATATACACCTTTTAGCCTTGGGCGTTTTCGGCTCCAGGAATAATTCTTCCCCATTTACTTTTGCATAATTTTTATTGATATCAATCCGTTTTGAAGGGAGGATGTCTGCAGGGGTAAGGGCCAGCAGCTCCCCGGACCGCATCCCGGTGTAAAAGAGCACATCAAAGGCCAGCTTTACAGAGGATTTTTGTATGGCGGCGGAGAACTGCTCATACTGCGCCTGTGTCCATATATTCATTTCCTCGGCTCGGCTCTTCCCCATGCTGCCGGCGGCCCGACATGGATTAGCAGAGAGCCGGTAATGGGCCACGGCATAATTCATGATGGCGGACAGCTGATTGTTAACGGTTTTGAGATATGTCTGGGAAAAAGGGTTCCCGGCTTCATCCCGGTAGGATATCAATTCGTTCTGCCATTTTCGGACCTTGATGGTGTCAATATCGCATACCTTCAGATTCCCGAAGTAGGGGAGCAGCTTTCCTTTTATGATGAACCGCTTATTTTCCATTGTGGTAGGCTTCAACCGGTGCGACATGTCCTCCAGATAGTTCTCCACCAGGGAGGAAAAGAGGATATCGCTGGTATTGTTCTGCTGATCCAGAAATGAGCGCTCATACTCTTTGGCCTCGCGCTGCGTCTTAAAGCCCCGTTTGCAGATATGCTTCTTTTCGCCGGTCCAGTCCGTGAAGTAGAAGTTGGCATACCAGCGTGTGGTCTTTCCGTCTTTTAAGGTATACTTGTAGGCCGGCACGGCAGCTTCCTCCTTCCTGGGAAAAGTACCTACATATCAATCTATCAGTTTTTTCAATTCCTCTATATCATCCTGAATTTTAGAATATGTTTCATCGGAGCCTTTGAAATTATCATCTATAAGGTGGATTGACAATCCCATGATAGCAGTGTGAATATTAGAATCCGGAAAATAATTCGGATCCTCCGTGGAAAGATCGCTCACGTATTCCATATCTGATTGTAAGTCATCTATTATTTCTTTAGCTTCCTTATAGTCGAGTTCATAGGATAGATATTTCTCTGCTGTTTCGATTGCTTTATTCGCACATGAAACGGCTTTGTCGCTGGGAACACTATCTTTTTTTGAAGATCCACATGCAGCTAAGAAAAGCATAGTAAAACAAAGCAGTATAAAGGTATATTTTTTCAATGTGTCCACTTCCCCTCTAAGCACAGTTTTCGTATACGTGAATTTCTATTTTTTTTAAGCCCCGATGCCTCCGGTACCACTCGAAGGACGGGATTTTTTTTCTTCATCGGCGTATCTTCCGTATTCGCCAGCTGCAACTGCCGAGATACCTTCTACGCACAAAACACCTGCCTTTGCTAAGAGATATTTTTTACATTCATCATCGCAGCGGTTGAATAGCTGAAGGAGCTTTTTTTCATCTTCCGAGATGCTCTTCCGATTTGATATATTTAAAAGATAATCTGCGGACACATCCAATGAACCGGCGATTTTGATTAAATCCTCAAGTGATGGTATTTTATTTCCGAATAGATATAGGTCAACATCTTCTGGATGGAACCCAGTCATTTCGGAAAACTGTTTAGATGAGATATTCTTTTCCCGTAAAATATCTTGCAGTCTACATTTAAACTCATAACCGAATTCTGGAGCATTCATTGTATAATTTGCATAATCAATAACCTCAGATTCATTTCCGAGAATATAACCGACAGGAACCATAAACAGTGAAGCAAGTTTGTTTAGTGTTTCTATATCAGGCTCTCTTTTTTCTATCTCATATAAAGATAGGGCAGAACGACTGATGCCTATAGATCGCGCAAGTTCGGCTTGTGTTAGCCCTTGTCTTTTTCTGAGTTCTACAATACGTTTTCCAAACATAGATAACCTCCTTCGGTACAATTGTACTCTACAAAATGAAGCAAAGCAATGACAAAAGCAAAATGTTTCAGAAAGTAG
>Ga0224483_100086_pt1 | contig 22319 bp, 22 predicted proteins | sample hydfratestSal1_FD_181453 | JGI IMG/M metagenome (GOLD analysis project Ga0224483, IMG submission 181453) | Metatranscriptome of mouse feces microbial communities from Columbus University, Ohio, United States - Sal1 (Metagenome Metatranscriptome) ... | reverse complement strand
CGCGCCTGGAGATTCCGAAAATTTCCGGCATATAACAGGAAAAATTGACGTCCGACATCTGCGCGGCCGGGCAGTGTTCGGTGTTGGTTATGGTAACCAGGGGGGCGCCCGCCTTTTTGTAAGTGTTCACCAGGGCAATAAGGTCCTGGCCGCTTCCCCATGGGGAGAGGATCAGGAGCGCGTGTCTCGTCTACCCCTTTGGGCACACAATCCCCCACCCGTCCTCTGCGGGAAAGGCCGCCTTCCCCGCGCAGGAAAACAGGTATGCGCCGTAGCGGATGAGAGGCTTGCTCTCCCTGTCTCCCGAAAGGATGATCTGGCCCGCGTCTGCGCAGAGCTTTGCCGCCCGGGCCATTTTATCCGTAAATACACTGTCCTTTGCGGATGTCTCCATATACTGCACCGCCGGGGCGGCGTCAAATCTTCCGGCCGGGACCTGCCCGTTAAGCTCCTGTCTGATCCGGTATTTCAGTTCCGTATAACCGGAACATCCGGATTTTTCACAGAAGCGCAGGACGGTTGTGGTGGACACTTTTGCGCCTGCGGCAATCTGCCGGATATTCATGTCCGGCACAGCGTCCAGATGGGATACGATAAAATTGTAAACCCGAAATTCACCGGGATTCATGTTCCTAAGCTGTTCATAGGAGAATACGGCCATGGAATACCTCCGTCGTCAGTTTTCGTGGTTGTACAGTTTGGTCGCCAGCGTCTCAATGATATACAGCACAGGCACCTGGGTTGTGACGTTTCTCTCGTTGACCATCCTTGCCGTGACATGATAGGAAATATTGCAGTCTGCCATTTTTGCCAGAACGGAGTTGGAATTGTTGGTAATGGATATCATGGGGCATCCCCTCTGCTGGAGATGGGACGCGATATAGACCGTCTGTTTGGTGGTTCCGGATTCGGACAGCACGATCATGACCGTGTCCTCTGACGGGTTCTGAAGAATGGGCAGCCAGGGATCGTCGATAAACAGGCTGAAATACCCCACATTGGAGAAATACCTTGCGCCGTACTTTCCCAGCATTCCGGAGGTTCCGATGCCGATAAATATAACGCACTTTGACCTGACAAGGTACTCAAAGGCCCTGGCAAGGCTGTCCTGAAAGTCCTGGGAGCGGATCCTGGTGATAAAGCTCTGCAGTTCGCTTTCCTTGTCGTCTTTGAGCACCTCCTGCTTTTTGGCGAGGTACTCTCTGTACATGAGCTTAAATTCACTGTACCCTTCTGCCCCGCATTTCCTGCAAAAGCGCAGGATGGTTGCCGTGGAAACATGAGCCATGGCGGCCAGTTCCTTGATGGTCATTTTGCTGATCTGTTTTTCTGCTTTTACAATACAGTCATAAACCGCAAAGTCAAGTTCCGTAAAGCGTTCCATTACTTCTTTGGTAAACATGATTAAACGCCTCCATGATGTTTGTGACACCTCACTGTGGTGAAGATACATAAAACCGCGACTGTTTCTGGAAAATAACCTAACTTTACTATACATGCCCTGGTCATGTTTCGCAACTACTTTTTCTGACAGGTAAAAGATGGAAGATTTTGTTGAAAAAACTGGTTTTATGAGTTATAGTGAATACCAGATACATCTGTTATTTTAGGGAGGAAAGCTTATGAGAAAAACACGAAAGACCATAACCACAGCCCTGCTGGCAGCTATGTTAGCGGCGTCAGCCTGTCTGACATCTTTTGGATTCTATCAGGAACCGGAAAGCAAAAAGGGGATCTTGGTTTCCGGCCAGGAGCCGGAACTGCTCCAGGACATTGTCAATCTGGGATGTAAACAGGCAATCTGCAACCTGGCCTCCTACCAGAATGTCAATTCCTTTGACCCTCTCGCTCAGACATGCAGAGCCAACGGGATCACCATGACCATGATCCTGTTGAATAATTTCGGAGGAAATCCGGACCTGCTGCCAGTATCCAGCCCGGTGGAGGGGACAGGCAACTATGCCTTCAACGTAAGCACCGCCGCAGGGGAAGCCGCAGTCAGAGCCTATGCCAGGAACGTGGCCGGACACTATTCCAATACGGTTTCCAACTGGGTCATCGGCAATGAGGTTAATGACGCCGTGACATGGGACTACAGCGGAGTGACGGACATGGACCAGCACGCGGCCCAGTATGCCAAGGCGTTCCGCATCTTTTACGAGGAGATAAAAAAGGCCAATTCCGAGGCCCGGGTCTTTATCCCCTTTGATATGCGGTGGAACGCCCAATATACCGACGGTTCCGCCCGCTATACGGTAAAAGAATATCTTCCAAAGCTCAACGAGCATTTAAAAGATCTGGATTACGGCATTGCCTGGCACGCGTATCCGGTACACTTCTTTACAAAACCCGAGTTTTTGGATGATGACGGGATCTCCTTTGATCTGGATACCCCAAACATCAACTTAAAAAATATGGATGTGCTGACCAGCTATCTGCAGACGCCGGAGATGCTCTCCCCCAGCGGCCAGGTCCGCCATCTGATCCTGACAGAGCAAGGCTTTACCTCAGCCTGTGAAAACGGCGAGGCCCGGCAGGCCGAGGCCATCCGCCAGGCCTATGACATCGTAAAAGCCAATCCCTATATCGAAGGCTTCTACTTAAGCCGCCAGGTTGACGCCCAGTCCCAGGAAAGCGCGGGAGGCGCCTTCGGACTTTGGACCAGAAATCCAAACGCCTCCAGGGATGAGACTCCACAGTCAAAAAAACAGGCCTGGAGCCTATACCAGTCCCTGAACTGAGACCATCTCTGATGTCAGACAAGACAGCAGCCCCTTTCATTGTCACAAAATAAAAAGGCTGCTGTCTTCTTTTACGCCCGGGCTCCCCTATCTGGCAGGCATCTGAAACCCGTCAAGGGCTTGGTTGAGATAGTCGTTAAAAGGCTTCATCACCTCAAAAACCTCTGCCGCCCGTCTGGCAAATCCCTCATCCGCCACTTCTTCGTCCGAAACCGGGTATTCCAGATACCAGCTTTTAAATTTCAGGTAGGAAGCCTGGGGATGCTCTTTGTCAAAGCCTGCCGGGACATTTTTCAGCGCCGTCCCCTGGACGGTAAACAGTTTCCTGAAGTCCGGCGCGTCAAGGATCTCCTCCCACTCCCTTCCGTTTGCGGCGATAAACTTGCGCACCATGGAGGTAGCGTCCTTGAACATATCCGCAAACAGCCCGCCGCCCAGAAATGAGCCGCCTCCCGGCTTGATCATCACGTAGTACCCCACCGGCACAGGAAGTTTCCCACCGGCGCCGATATGGGCCCGAAATGCCGGATTGTAGGGGGATTTGTCATGGCTGAACCTGGTATCTCTCACCAGCTTAAACGTCAGGTCCTTTGGCTCATTGTGAAGGATACCTGGGTCAAATGCCCCGATCCCGATAATGAGTTCCCGGATCAGAGCCTCGAACTGCTCATTGGCCTCCTTGTATTCCTGTTTGTGGGCGTGATGCCACTCCCGGTTATTATTTGCGCTTAAATTCCCCAGATAAGTTAAAATCTTTTGCGTATCCATGGTTTCTCCTCTCCTGTCCTGTCTTCTATTTGCCCCTGGCTATCCTTTCTCCACAACCGAAAACGGCGCTCCATTTAAAAAATCTTCCACAAACTGTCTCAGCTTTTCCGGAGATTCGTAGGTCCTGCAGAAGGAAAACTCCTGGGAAATGTCATCGATCTCTTCCATGGCCGCTGTCACCTCAAGGGAAACCTGTTTTGGCACGGCATTGTAAAAGTCCAGGCTGGAAGGATGGATCCTGTGATTTTGTATGGCGTAGTTGACCCTGCTTTCACAGTGGCATGTCCCGCCTCCGTACTCGCCGCAGTACTCCCTTAAAAAGTCTGCCATTTTCTTCCGCACTCTGGACAGCCGTTTGCGGTACACTTCCGGGGTGAGCCCCAGAATATCCCCGGCAATGCGGCTGTCCACATGAAACATGGTTCCCAGAATAAAGATGCATCTGCTCTCCGTGTCGAGACACTGTAGCATCACATTGGTGCAAGACAGCTTTAATTCCTCCGCCAGAACCGCCTTCTCCACGTCCTGGGTCAGGTCCGGCACATCCTCCAGGTTGGCGTGGAGGATATCGTCTCCATAGTAGTCAAAGGTCAGAGGGTACTTGGCAAACATGTGTTTTTTATAGTTTTTCAGATGATTCACCGCAATGGCGAAGACCCAGGTGGAAAAGCTGCTCTCCTTCTTAAAGGACGAAAGGTGAGTCATCACTTTTAAAAGAATGTCCTGGGAAGCGTCCTCCGCGTCCGGAAATGTTCCCATCATCCGCAGGGAAAGGTTAAACACCAGATCCTGTACGCCTCCCAGCAGAGTTTCCAGGGCCTGCTTGTCCCCGGCCGTCGCCTGGTCGATCAATGTGTGCAATTCGTTGTCTGTTGACCCGTTCATCTTATCCTCTCTTTCCGCTGTTCTTAAGACAGCCTTTTGTCAGGAGTTAGCTCCTGTATTCTATTAGACAATCGAAAGTCCCGGTGTGTGACAGGAGATTTATCTTTTTATTTCTTTTTAAATTTGTTCTTGACTATCTGGGATAACATGGTAAAATAAAAGCTATGGAGACATAGCTCAGCTGGGAGAGCATTTGCTTGACGTGTAAAGGGTCGCAGGTTCGAGCCCTGTTGTCTCCATGATCATCTATAAAAATCGGGAACTCCGTCACTGACAGAGTTCCTGGTTTTATTTTTCATCTCTCCGGATTCAATTTCCCGCAGCTTTACGGCTCCCTGACGCTCCCCGCAGAGAGCGGCAGTCTCAGATCACTGGTGATGACGAACAGGTCTTTCTATTTCTCAAAGAAGTTATTCTCATTATGAAGCAGCGGGGAATTAAAATCTCTTTGCTACAGAGCTGAAACAGCGTCCCATATCAGAAACATGTTAAGTAAGTAATCTTAGCCAGCGAATTCTGCTTTTGCCAGTCAGAGGAGGAATATTTGGCATATCTGAACCCGGACGGGACATCCCTCTTCTGACTGGCTCTGTGACTAAAGCCGACTTTGCTTACTCACCTTTCCCCCTCAAACACCACCCCAAACTGCCCAAACACCTCCTGGCAGGTCCCAATATTATAAGGCCCTGAAGCCTCAAGCACCGCGATCTCCTCCCGTTTCAGCACCACTCTCGCCCTGGGAGCCTTAATCCTCTCCCTGTAAATCCTCTCCGCGATCTCCATCCTTTTCGCGTCCATGGAGCGTTTAACCTCATAATAGGCCATTGCCTCCTCAAAAGGCATAAGCTGAGCCTTAATAATATGTCCGCCGTGAGCGAACCAGTCCTCATAACTATCACCGCTTAGGATCTGATCCTCCTCCTCCCAAAACCCCGTAGTCACAAAAGGCAGCTTTTTCTGCCCTACATCGTCCTCAAAAAGAATTGATAAAGCCTGGGCGGCGCTTTGAATAAACTCAGACGCCCCTTTATAATGGGATCTGGCGTACTGATCCGACAGCACAAGCTTAGAGCGCGGGCTGCTGCGGTCGTCAAACATGCCCATCAGTAGTTCCATATCCTCTGAAAACGCAAGGGCCGCCTTTCCTCCCTCATCATTCCGGGTAATGTAAAGTTCCCCGAACCACGCGTTCTCATTGACAATAAAAGGGTACTCTCCAAGCATGACCCCGTGGACGCATGAGGCGAGGATACAGCCCTCCCACAAGGCCTTTCCGTCTATGGCAAGCCTGTTTACAGCTCTGTCTTCCAAATGACGCATGTTTCCCTCCTGTTATTCTTTAAAGACGGTTACTATGGGGGCATGGGCCCGTCTGCACCCACGCGGGTCATCCAGGTTGCAGAGTTTTTCCGGGCCGCATATACCGGGAAGCTCTTTTGGAGGTTCCCCCTCATCCTGATTTCGGTTGTATGTAACACATACAAAAAGAAAATACCCTCCTTCTTTTGGATGGGGGTCAAATGGTCTTAAGTTAGGATCCTTCTCTCTTAGCGCCGTGACGCAAGGACAGCCAGGCCCGTCGTCGCCCTTGCTGCTGTTTACACCAAATTTTAAAACCCCGGCATTGCAGAAACGGTTGCATCCCCCTTTTGCCCTTATCTGGACATGGTCAATGGCCCACATCTCATTCATGACGCCTTTGGCAAAGGGATAGGGAACCAGATCATTTGAACCAAAGGTTTCTCCTTCATAAATATCGGACTTCAGCATAAGCCCGTTTCTCACCAGGTTGGCCCGGATGATCATAGACTTCTGGAAATCCGTAAACACAGCCACATTACGCAGGGATGCCTTTAACTTTTCCATTTGGTTAGTAATTTCCAAATCAGTTGTCTCCGGCAAAACCAGGGCCGAATTGTACGTCCCTGTCGCTGAATAAACATTCCCGAAAAACTTGTTGAATTTTTGGCCTTCTGCTGCCCGTTTTTGATTTCTATCCATAAGGTCCTGGAGCATCTTATTCAGCCTGCCCCGGTCTGTTATCTTGTCGCCTCCGTCAAAGGCTATGATGCCCATGGCCTGTGCCTTGTTTTTTGGGCTGCCCCACACATCGCTTCCATAAGGCCGCCGTTTTCTGCACCGCTCAAAGACATTGCAGGGACAATTCCCCTTTGTCTTGCAGTCAGGCGGATTCTCGATTTTTCCATCTGTCTTTTTTGCCTCAGTCTGTGTCATCCCCCATCGCCTCCCATCGTCTCAACCCTCTCCAGCCCCAGATTCACATACCCCCGCCGCAGCAGGCTTTCCGCCAAAGCCAGATTCACCACATACGAAACCTTTTTATAATTGGGAACCATAAAAATAGGCGTCAGCCCCATAGGGCCCACCGCCGTCACCGACCCGTCCGGCCCAAACCTCGCCTTTTTTACGTCCTGCTCCTTTGGATGAAATCCCCAGTAATCCGGTTGATCCTGCCCCTCTATGACGCAGGGGATAAAATCCATATCCCGCAGAAACTGCTCCAAAAGCTCCTTAAAGCGGTTGCTGATTAATGGGCAGGGATGAAGGGTAAAATCCGGCGCTTCGCCCTTTTTCACCATGGAACAGATCAAAATATCCTTGTCATGGTTTACAATCTTAAATCTGCACCCTCCCTCAAAGGGCTTCAACAAAAAATATTCCATCCGCCTCTCCTCACTCCTCGCAAAACACAGCCTGCCCTCTCTGCCCCTCATCCAGCCGGTAGTAATCCCCATGGCCCTCATCAAACACCGCGCCCTCCAGATCCGCCTTTGAAAAATCCGCCCATTCCATGGCGCTGAACGTTAAATCCGCGTTCTTTAACCGGCATCCCACAAAGCTGGCCCGCTCATTGTCCGGCCTAAGCCATATCTCCTCATTAAACCTGCAGGAACTGTAAGTTCCCTCAAACACCGCGCCCTCCAGGTCAGCCCCGTCAAACCTTGTACCCGGAACCCAGGCGTCCCGAAAACAGGTCCCCTTCATGGCGCTGCCGCAAAACCAGGCCCCTGTCAAATCCGCCTCCCCAAAGCTGCACCCTTCCAGATTACAGCCCCGAAAATCACACCCGGTCAGGTCAAGGCCGTCAAAATTCCAGCCGGAAAAATCCATTCCCCTGAAATCCCGAAACCGATATACCTCCGCCTCCCCTTTTTCGAACCATTTTTTCATCTCCTGCCGCTCCATGGCAGGCAGATGGCGGCGGCACACAGACCCATAGCCCATATACTCGCAGATTCTCACCCGAAACTGGTCCGTAATGGCCATTCCCTCAGTGGAAAAGCCCATGACAGCCCTGCGGCACGCCATATCCACATAACTCCAAAAGGAATCCGCAACCTGACACATGCATATCTGTGCCATGCGCTCCGGAACCTTTGACCGGTACTTCCTCACAAGGCGGACCGTCTCCTTCTCCATATCCTCATAAAACGAAAAGATTCCCCTTGTGTCAATCTCCCCTGCCTGGGCCTGACAAGGATCCGCGTACCATTTTGGCCCGTAGACCAGAATAGGCGCCTGAAAATCCTGTTCCAAAAGCCTGGTGCGCAGCATGGTAATCTCCATAAACTCCACATCCTGGTATCCTTTATCCTGCATGGCCTTTACCTGCCTGCACGCCCCGGCCATGGCCTCCCTGTAAGAATCCGTCAGCTCCTCCATATGTGAAAAATAATAGGCGTTAACCCCAAGACGGGCCTGGTTTTGTATTTCCCTGAACTCTTTCCTGAAATTCTCATCCATATCAATTTTCCTTTATCTTTGACGCCTTTAAGTCCATGGCCCCGTCCAGCTTAATGGAACTGGATTTGCAGGAAATCCCCACCTCTGACTTGGCGCTTAACTTCATCTTCTTATCCGAAGCCTGGGCCATGTCCTCCTTGGAAGAAAGAGTCATCTTTTTCTGGCTCACCACGGTCATATCCTCCTCCGATTTGGCCACAAACTCCTTCTCCGTCTCCATGCCCAGATTCTTTGTGGCGGTAAAGGTCATCTCTTCACCGCTAAACAACGTCATCTGGCCTCCCGCGGTGACGTCAACCGCTTTCCCTGCCCTGGCGTCAATCCGCTTTCCCGCGCTGACTGTGTACCCTGCCCCTGCGTTCATCAGGATATTGGTTCCCGCTGTCAGGGAAATATGGCCTGCCGCCGTCACGTCAATGCTTGACAGGGTATTTACCATAATCCCGTGCTGGGAAAACACCTCAATCCCGTCGTCCTGATTCAGCCTGATATACAGCCCCCCGGTCTTTGCGGTTATCAAAATCTCCTCCGGGCTGATTTTAATCTCTTTATCATTGGGAGTCCGCAGGTATTTTACATTGGGGTCTCCCATGCGGTCGCTTTCCACCTGCCGGTAGGAGGACAGGGCCACAGCCAGGCTCTCATCCTCTGTGGGAAACTGAATATTCACCACATCCCCAGGCTCGGGCATCAAATAAAGCCCTGTATGGTTCTCCGCGCTGTAAGGGGTAATATAGGGAAAGGCATAGGCTTTGGCCGTATCCTGGCTCTCGTCCACACAAAGCAGAACCTTCACCGTGTCCTGATTGACCTCCAGCACCTGCCCCGAAAGAGTCAGGCCCGTTATATGCTGATTATAACTTACAGGAACCTTAAGCCCATTCTCCGGGCACAGCACATAGCGGCAGGTAAGCACCGCGTCCGCCAGATGAATCAAAGCCTCCCTGACAAACAAGGCGTTTCCGTTGTAATCCACCGTATCGCCGATAGAAAGCACGCTGTCATCTGCCGTAACCATATATTCCAAAGAATCATCAGGGGCAGCGTCCACCCCGGCGCCCGTATGCCTTCGATAACGTCCGATATTTTTCCCCACTGAAAAACGGTAAGAAAGAAGACTCCCCTTCTGATTCCCCTTGGGTATCCCAAAATAAAATTTCGGTTCCTCCACCGAGGGAAGAAGTACAGAATGATTGTGGGAAGCAATCCTCTTTAAAAATTCCCAGTTGGTCTCCTGATACTGAAGCAGAAGATTGTTGACAGACAGGGCGGAGGCCTCCATGGACAGGGACAATCCGTTTTCCCCTGCCATTAGCTCCCCAATCTGCTGATAATTCATCCCTCCGTCCTGAAACGACCGGGACAAAACATCCGTGTCCGCCTTGACGCTAAAGGATGCGGCCCACACTTCCAGATAGCACACCTCCCCCTGAAACGAAGCCCTGATATTCTGCACAAGTCCCCGAAAAATCACTCCATCCTGGTCAGAAACCGTGACCACCGTGGAATCATCCGTATCCATAACCCCCGAATCACCATTTTCTTTGGGTACAATGCCTTTCAAATACATGGCTGCATGGTGGTTCAGCGACTGTTCCACCTTCATCTCCACAATGCCCTCCAGGGCAAAGGGACTGACCCTTAGCCTGGTCACGTCAATTATCATGGTCCTCCTCCTTTTCCTGCCCGTTCTCAAGCTCCTGCTGCTCAATCAAATCCGCCATCCACGCGATAAAATCCTCGTCACCGTACTCCATACTCACTGCCCGTCCTTCTGAATCTTGATGACCCCGCCTCCGCAGGAACAAATGGCCATGGAGTCGCTCATCAGCGCCGGCATTCCTCCCACCAGCACATTGGTCTTCCCCTTCATCCAGGCAGCCACCATAGGCGTGCAGGGAACCGGCGGCGCCATCTTGGCGCAGGTCCCGAAAGGCTTAATATTCACCATGGGCTTGCAGTCCATAATATTGGCCTTTGCCTTCCCTCCGATCTCCACCCGGTTCACCGGCAGCACGGTCAAAGTAGAAGGCGCCGCTCCCAGGACACATTTTAACGTAGCTCCGTTTACAACATAAGTTTTAGCCATATGACCCCTCCTTAATCAATCATGGTCTTCCCGCCCATCCCTCTGGGCCTTTGACGTTTTTCCCCTCCGGACACAAGCCTGGCGTAAAGCCTCCTAAGCCCCTGATACAGATACAGATTGCCCTGGCCTTCGTCCCCCCTTTTTTCCCTGGCCAGAAGATACCGTTGTATCAGCTCCCGGGATATAAAAGGACTGTTTAGGCAGGCCACGCTGAAACTAAGGTCCAGAGGCAGAGCTTTTTCAGACCCCAGAACGTCCCTTCCGTAAAGCCGGAGAATAAAAGGCGCCAAGGTATGGCCCCCTTCACAGGCATAGGGGATATGCACAGGATTTACCGTGTTAAATTCTGTAACCAGGTCATTAAAATCCTGATATTCCTCATAAGTTCGAAGCCGTGCCCCCTGTTCCAGGAGAAACCGCCCCAGCTCATACTCCCCGTCCCCAAGGACCCGCACAGGCTCCAGAGACAATTCAAACCGCTCCGTCCTAAAATCCGGGGAAACCCTTTCCCCTGCCTTTCGAAAAACCACCTGGACCATCTGTCCATACATGCAAAACTCCAGCCTGGCCTCCTCCTTCATACAAAAAAAATAAGGGCCGTGCTTCAAAATGCCGGGACCAATCACAAGGTCCTTTCCCTCCCCCCGCACCGAAAACCCGGCAATCACCCCGTTTCCGTACTCCCGAAACAGGAGGGAGAAGAAATCCGGCGCGTAATCCCGGATAAAATCCAGAGAATCCCGTTTGAGAATACGGCCTTCCTCAAACAGAGGGAACACCTGCTTAACCTCCATGGCAGCCTCCACCTATTTTTAAAATGCCCCGCAGAAATAATCCACGCACTCATCGTCAAACAAAAACCGGCTTACCTTTCCCGCGCTTAAAACCCCCTGCCTTCTGGCAGCCGGCAGCACGCAGAAATCCCAGTTTTCCTCCCTGTACACAAACAACCGCACCTCGTCCTCCCCAATGGAATCAAAATCTCCCTGAAAAGGCTGAAGCATGGGAAAAGCCTCAAACAAAGCGTCATAGGAAATCGGCTCAAAGGAACCTGTATCCAGCCACACCATCCGTCTGCCCACCTCATGCTCCAGGGCGTCAAACACCGTAAATTCCACCTGACGGGTGGCTGCGTGGCGCTTCACATACCCGAAAACATCCCGGTCCGGCTGCTGCTTTGCTATCATGCGCATAACCGAACCGTCATGGGTTTCCACTGTGACCATAAAAGGAATCTCCCCTTCTTCCTCTGTAATCTCCGGAATAACCCGCCCGCTTTTTTCCATCTGTCCCCGAAGAATGGCCCCTTCCAGGGCGCGAAGCTTAAGCCCCTCATCCCCTGCCCGCTTCACCCTGGCCCTGCGCCCCACCGTAAACTCCCGAAGCGCGTCTCGAAACACAGGAATCTGACAGCTCATGCCCGTGAACTTAATCCGGTATCCCATCAAAATACCGTCCTCATTGCAGAGGGGCTCAATAAAACGTTTTACAAGGCCATAGATTTCCGGGGCCATCACAAGCTCCAAAGCCTCCTTATGCACCGAAAAATCCAGCCGCTGTTCCACAATCCCCTGAGGCGTGGCCACATGGACCATACACAGCTCCCGAAACCGGTCCGGCAGATCAATCACACTAATGGGCTCCCCTGAGAAAAAAGCCAGCTTCAGCCCTTCCGCCAAAAACCACAGCCGGTAAAAATTCCGGCGTTTCCAGGAATTCCCCTTCTCCGGACCGCCAAACCGGGTGGGAATAATGGCCTCCGCCTGTTCATATAAGCCGCGAAACCCCTCATAAACTTCCTTCGTCCCCCGGTATTGGTCCACATAAGAGTAGGCATCCCCCATTTTCTCATCAAAAATCTCCTGGTCAGAGCCGGTAACCTTTAACATCACCCGGATTTTCAAGTACATAAAGATAAGGCAAGTCAGGCTGTTGCCGCCAAACCCCCTGTCCCCGTTTATATACCGGGCATTCATCCGCACCTCATAAGCCACCCTGGTATTCTCCGCCTCATGGCCGCAAAGTACCAGGGAAGACGAGCCTGCGCCGCAGTGGAAGGCAAGCTCCCGGGTCATCTCTTCCCCCTCAAAATCCCCCCGCCGGATAATCTCCCCGTAGACGCAGTTGACGGATTCCGAGGAAACGCCCCATACCTCATAGTCAGGCAGAATCTTTTTAAGCCGCTCAATGGCCATCCCGCCCCGTTTCTCAGGCATCAGAAAACACAGCTTTGTATAATTCTTTTTGTGTTCCCCTTTGGCCGTATTGATAATATACTGAAAAAAACCATTTAAAAGGGCGTCCGAGGAAACAAACGCGGCATTCCCGTCACTGTCCCTTACCTCCAGCATTCGCTCTTCATACAAAAACAACTTCAGGTTATGGAAAAACGTCATTTCCTCCCCATAGCCCCTTCGCCGTATCAGGCCAAGAGCCTCATATCCAAAGGCAAACTCCGCCTCCCCTTCCCCGCAGCGCCTGACAGCGGCAGCGCTTGGAAGGAGACTGCTTCCCCCCTGGAACCGGACCTCCAGAAGCTTCTCCGCCCCCTGTCCCTGGGGCCATGGAGAAGCCGCGGCAGTATTCCCCGCCCCGAAATCAATCACCAAAGGTTCCTGACAATCCATGACCTCCACAATGGAAAGGACAGGAAGCCTGGCCATGGCCGCAGTCAGACTTCCCTCCCTGGCCGCGCTCCACTTCTGGCTGTTGTAGGCCCTAAGAACCTTCCGGCTGGAAGGCCCGTCAAAGAGAAGAAGCTTAAGGTCCTGATAAATGCCCACAGTAAGGGTTTCTGCCATGCGTTTCGGAGACAAAGTCATTCGGCTGCCCAAAACCTCAAACACCCCAAGAACCGCTCCCGCATCATCCAGAATCACCCCAAGGAAATACTCCCCGTCAAATCCATGGCTAATCAGCACATCCTCCCCTTCCAGAAGGGGGATGTCCTTCTTTAACTCAATCCTGTCAGGCGCCTCCAGCTTTTCCGCAGCCAGAACCGCCCTGGATGCCAAAGCCTTCACAATCTCCACAGACTCTTCCCAGAATCCGTCGGCCAGAACTTCCTCCTCCCTGCCCCGATAGCGGTACAGCAGTTCAATCAAAGCCTCCCGGTCCAGCCGCTTAGGGTCAATGCCTGCGGACCTGGTCATAATCTTCTCCCTTACACAGATATCCCGAAGCATAAAAGTCCCCATATCCTGCAGCTCATCCAAGGTATAGCGCCTCATATTCTGCTCTCTGCCGTTCTTAAACAGCCTATATCGGTACCCCACAGCCTTTTCCTCCTTTTTTGCAGGGAATCGGCACGCGCCGCTTCGCGTCACCTGCCAAGTCGTCAGAACGATTCCTGTTGGGAAACTCCGTTTCCCAAGCATTCCTCCTTTTTGCAGGGAAACGGCACGCGCCGCTTCGCGTCACCTGCCAAGTCGTCGGAACGATTCCAATTTGGGAAACTCCGTTTCCCAAACGTTCCTCCTCTAAAACAACACGAAGTTCCCGATGGTGGTTTCCTCGCACTCCACGATTCCCGGCGGGATATCCCAGAAGACCCGGCATGTTCTCCCTGCCTGCAAAAAAATACTTCTGACAGCCAGAACCTTCCGCACATCCTCCGGCGTTTCCTTCCGGTTTAAAAACAGCACAATGCTTCCGTCTTCCCTCGCGTTTATCCAGGAATTTCCATACAGGCCGGAAAGGACGTCGCAAAAGCACCGCTCATAATCCCCTGTCCGGCACAGCTTTAGATAAAAATAGGCCAGCATGCGTATCTCTTCAGAGGTAAAATCCTCCACAGGCACCTCAGGCCCAAAAGCCCCCGCCAGAATATCCGCCTCCAGAAACCTGACGTAAAACGCCTCCACATCCATGCCGGACAAGGCGTCCACCTGCCAGAGATGATGGAGAATCAAATCGCACAGATACCGGGTCAGCTCCGGTATCTGTCCAGGCCGGATGATGTGGTCAAAAACAGCCTCATAGCTGTAATAGGGATTCACGGCAATCCTGCCCTCCACAGGGCCAAAAGGCGTGTAGGCATTTTTCACCGTAGCCTCCCCGTAAGGAGAACTGGTATCCGCCACGTCGAAAAACAAGTCATTCTCCCGGATGCCGTTATTCCTGGCCTCCATAGCTGCCTGCCACAGACGCTTCATGCCATCCTCCCTTCCCCTTATCAGGGCTTTCCCCAAAGGTTAGCTCCCCCGAAACCGCAAACTGGGGAAAATCCCTTTGAACCTCCGCAACCAGAAAAGCCGCCTGGTCCTGGGTCAGAAAATGCTCCTCCTTTGCCCAAAACCGCAGCAGAAGACTCTCCCTCCCCTTTGGAACAAACCCGTACCGGCTGCCGAGACCGGCAATATCCCCCCAGCTCCCTTCCTCGATACCCCTAAGGGTAAGCCCCTCATAAGCCTCATAGCTGGTGACAATCCGCCCAATCTCCGCCCTGGTCCGAAGCCCTGCCGCGGCATTGTCCGCCTGCCGGTCCACATGGCGCATCCGCCGGAAATTAGAAGTAAGAGGATAGTGAGGCACCTTCACGTCCCTGTGTACGGCAATCCGGTACAAATCAAACATCCGCTGGCTCTTCTCCCGTGAAACAACCTCCAGCCCTTCATTACTCATAAACACATTTTTAACCGCCTGCTCCATCCTGACCACATACCCGTCCTGGTAAAAAGGCAGTTTCAGCGTATGCCGGAAATTCTCCTCGTCAATAGCCGGAATGGGAAAAACCGTACACTTAAGGCTTATCGGCTCCACGTTCCACAGAGGAATAAGCCCGAGCCCCACCGGAATACTCTCATCCTTAAACCGCAGAGACTTCACCTCCAGATCCTTTGGGAAATCCTCACAAAAAACATCCCCAAACCGGTCCACATAGGGAAGGTAAGGCGTTCTCCAGAAAATGCCGTTGTCATAAAACACATTCTGCAGCTCATCAATCTTCCTCTGATACCGCCTGCAGGGCATGACCCTGGCAAGAATCTCCAACTCTCCCTCATCCGTCCCCACCACAAGCTTCTGACAATTGCCAAACACTTCCTCCATCCTGTCTCTGGAGCAGGGACAGAAAATCGTGGCAATGCTTCCCTCCTCCTGCCCCTCATCCATGGGAAAAAGAAAATCATTGACAATGGGCACATCCCCGGCAGCAGCCACGGCCCCATACAGGTAAAAACGTTCCGACACATCCCGAAGCTCCCGGCAAAGGTTCTCCTTCAGCTCAGAAAGAGCCCTCTCATTATACCGGACAACCTCCTCAAAAGCCTTGCTGATATCCCGGTACAAAGACCGCTCCAGACCGCCGCTTAAAGCCTTTAACCGCTCATAGATAAAGTTTTCATCCATCTTCAGTTCCCTTCCTCCATAAGCTTATTAAGTCTCTCGATAATCACATCCGTCCTCACGGTAGTCTCCGAATTTCCATACCGGTTATAAAGATTCTCAATCTCCCGGTAAGCCCTGATGGCGGACTCATAATCCTGTCTGGCCGTGGCCCGTAGCGCCTCATCCAAACACTGGTCAAACAACTGCTGCCCGTTGCCCTCAATGCCCTCCCAGCGGTTTTTCCCTCCGGGAGCCGAAGAACTTCCGGTATTTCCAGGTCCCCCAGGACCGGAAGCGCCCACATCCTCCCCGGCCCCTTCCGTCTCCGGCTGCCCGCTCTTTGTCTCCTCCGGCTTTTTATCCCCATCATCATCCTTAGGGGACTCCATCTGTTCCTTAAGAGAAGCAATCATGGCCCTGGCCTCATTAGCCCCGGCCTCATCCCCTGTCTCCACACAGGTTTTAAGCATCTCCTCATACAGCCCAAGGGCAGTCTCCAGATCCCCTGCCACAAGGGCGTCCAGCGCCGCAGCCTTTCCCTGGTCAACGGCTTCCTCTGCCATCTGCTCCATCTCCCTGGCCTGTTTCTGAAGAGACAACATAATCTGGGTGGTCTCCTCCGCCTTCTCATTATCCTCCATGGCAATGTAGGCGTCCCTAATCTTCGTATACTGGGCCAGAGCAGTGTCAAAATCCCCGGCCAGGATAGCGTCCAACGCCGCCGCCTTGTCCGCGTCAATAATCACCTCATCCCTGGCAAGAGCCCGCTCCTCCTTTGCCTCCAAATCCGCCTGCTCCTTAACCCGCAAAAGGGCAAGCTGCACCTCCTTTAAGCGCTCCCCGTCGTCCACAATGCGGACCATGGCCTCGGCCCGCTTGTACAGGATGCCCGCAGTCTCCAGATCCCCTGCCGCCTCCTTAAGAGCTGCGCTCTCCAGCAGATTGTTAATCTCCATCCCCGTGCCGGCCAGCTTCTGCCGCTGCTCCACAGAACTGACAAAAGGCAAAAGCTCCTCATAATTTCCCGCTGCCTTAAGGGCCTCGTTGTACTCATCCCTGGCAGCGGCGTAATCCCGGGCCTCATAGGACTTGCCCGCGTCCTCCGCCATGACGCAGATGGTGATTTTCTCCGACAAAAGCCGCTCCCAGTCAAGCCGCTCTTCATTTTTATCAAGCTTTTTGCTCTCCTGGGCCGCCTTCTCGTACTCCTGCTTTGCCAGAGGGCTGTTAAGTTTCCCCATATACTGGTCGCCGGTATCCTCATACACAGACACCGTATCCCGAATCTCCTGCTGCTTTCGCCGTTTTACCCTTATATAAACGCTTAAAAGAATCCCGCCCACGGCCAAAATCAGCAGGACAATCAGGCTCCACATCCACACTTTCTTCTTTAAAGCCGTATTTTCCCTGTAAGCCTTCTTTATGTCAACAGCAGCCAGGCAGCAGCAGGGAATATCCTCCGTGCTGCCCCGTAAGTAAAGCTCCTGCAGATCCCCCAGAAATTCCTCCACAGACTGGATGGACTCATAGGCGTCCAAAATCTCCACCCGGCTCACCCGGTTCCAGAACCCTTCCGTGACAGCCAGAAGCACATCTCCGTCCTCCAGCCGCATTTTTCCGGAAACCGTAACGCCCCCGGTTCCGCCCAGATAATGGTACAGGTTTCTGGTCTCCTCCTTTGGCCCTAGCTCATCGCCGGACTGCCTCTGCCTGTCCGCCATGGCCTGGTACACCGTGTGGGTGCTGCTCTGGTGGTACGCCCCGGCGTTTCGAAAGGCGTACAGCATCACATTGCCGCAGACGCCGTAGCAAAACCTGGTGTAATCCGACACCAGAAGCAAAATCCCCGCCTTCAGCCGAATCCGGACACTTTGCTCCTTTAACCGCCGGTGGGCCTTTTTCAGACACCCCCGGATCCTTCCTGCTCCCATGCCCGGATTCTGGACAAATGCCTCCATAGCCGCGTCCACCGCCAGCTTGGCGCTGTCAAAGCCCCCGTCAGCGTCATACCCCTGGGCCACTGCCATACAATAATACCGGTCCATTTCCACAAAACCGTAATAAGTCCCGTTCTGCCCGTCCAGCCCTGCCTCTGACACAAATGTGGTGATAAACTGGCTGTTCAATTTTCTCATACGGCCACCTCGTATCTCCATTGACAAAGAAAGGGGCGTCTCATGCCACAATCACCGCCAATGCGCTTCTCTGGTCCTTTAAATTCCTGCGGTTCACCGCTTCTATGATATTCTGAGCCTTTGCGTAGGGATGGCCTCTCCCGGACAAAAGCTTCTCAATATCAATCTCCGTCAGGGCCTGCCACACCCCCTGACTGCACAAAAGGGTGGTAATCCCCTTCCGGTCCAGGCTTCCGGCGCCCTCATGGTCCACAGTCAGATTCCTGCCGTTGTAGCTTACCAGGGACAACTCCCCCACATTGCGGTAGACCATGGAATTTCCCACAAAGCAGGCGGCCAGAAGAGACACCCTGGGCTGCCGCCCCTTGTACAGCCTTTCATGAAGCAGAGCCGCGCCCCGGGCAAACCCGGATTCCAGCTGCCCCTCCACATCTTCCAATGACACAAACCCCTTTGCAATGGTCTCGCAGGCCAGAATGGCGGCGTAAGCCCCCATAACGCTGTCAATGGTGCCGTCCGCCAGCACCGCCAGAAAGCCGTCCCCCACCTGCTTGGTCATAAAATAGGTGTTCTGGGTCACATTGCCCCCTATGGTCTGGGCATTGCCGTAGCGCCTACTCATCTTCCTCTTCCCACTCAAAATTAGGGCCGCAAAGGGGGATGTACAAAAGCTTGCTCCTGCCCAGCTCAATCTGGTCAAAAGCCTCCAGCTGCGCCGGCGCGTAGACAGCCTCCCCGTTTAAGTACACCAGGCCCTGGGCGTCCCCGGGCAGCAGGAACGTGGCCCGCTTCTTCCCGTCGTAGGACACAATGGCGTGATTCTTGTAGGAAATATTGTTGTCCCCAAGAATCCGGATATCCATCTCCGGGCTTCTGCCGATAAAATTCTTCTCCGCGATCATCCGGTAGTCCTTGCCCTTGGACGGCCCCTCAATGCACACCAGCCACCCAACCACCGGATGCATCACCTCCAGCTCCTCTAAGTAGGTGGTATCCTTTAAAACGCCGTCCACATCCTCCCCTTTCTTCCTGGCGATGTTCACAGCCGTGCTGCAGTAAGGGCAGATGGTTCCATACCGCTTTTCGCTGAATAAATGTCCGTTTTCACACCTGATTAAGCCCATGTCAACTCAACTCCTGTATCCTTTAAGCAAATCCCCCGGTCTCATCCGTCCATAACCTAAAGTATCCGCCGGATGAAGCCGCCCACAGATTTACCGGATGATGATTTTCTCATAAGATATGTATACAATATCGCCCTTCTGTATGCGGTAAGGAATATTCCTTCGCAGCTTGTACACCGTCTCCCCGCCCTTTTGCCGCAGCCCCACCATGCCCTTTGCCCCCTTGGCGCAGATATACCAGCAGGTTCCATAGCGGGTAAAAGACGCCTGCTCCTCCTCAATGGAGCCGGCGTAAGCCGAGTCGGAAAAGTCGATGTTTACCAGATTAGCGGGCGTAGATTTCCCAATAAGCAGTTCCCTTTGTCTTCCCAATTCATAGGCGTCCCGGACCTCTCCCTCACCGTCCAGAACCACAGCCTTTAGCTGTCCCCGCCTTTTCAGGAATGCCGCAAGATAAACCGCGGCAAGAACCATAACGATTCCCCACAACGCAATAACGGAAATCACCAGGAAAAGGATGACCCCATTCTGGTCTGCCATATGGCCCTCCTTTTAATTGCACGTTAGGAGAGAATCCCAAAACGCAAATCCTCTCCCCCGTTTGACCAACAGTTATAAAATTTTACATCATTAGCCCTGATACAAAAACCCCGGCAGTTTTTCGGTTACTCTACTACAATATCTGCCAGACGGTCTTTCTTCTGCCTTACCACCAGGGTAAATCTCTTCTCCTGGTCCGCGTTCTCCTCTTTATAGGAAACCGGAAAAGCGTGGCTGAATTTGTACTTGGTAGTAACGTCATTGTGGGTGTAGGAAACTTCCACTGCCTTGTAGCAGTCCGCACTGTTAGACGCTACCAGAGACCACTCCAGCATCTTCTTGGACTCGTCCCCAAGAATCTTCTTGGTGGAATCCATGTTCAGCACTCCCTTAATCACCAAGGTGCAGTAAATGTCCGCGGAGCGGGCATAGGCGTGCTCGTCAATGACAGAAGTAAACTCTACATAGGAAATACCCTCGGTAATCTCCGCGATATCCGCAATTTTCAGGCTGTTTGCCTGCACTGTCGCTAAAGCCATATAAATCCCCTTCTTTCTCTTTTAATAGTTTCTATTACTCTGCCGAATTTCCTGACCAGGGCTAACAATCTTTTGTCCCAACCTACTCATTCTCCGAAATGTTGATGGTAAAGCTTTCGGATACGCCCTTGGACTCAATGCGGATATCGCACTGGCCCTCCGCGATGCTCTCAAGCTCCACCCGCTCCCCTTCCCGGATAATGGAATTGTCCCAGGTTCCAAACTTCATCCACTCGCTGATCTGGCCGCTGGGTTCAAAATAGGCGCGGATATTGCGCTCGTCCTTATTGCGCAGCTGAGCAGCCATCATCCGCTCAATGTAGGTACGCCTGGTGGTCTGGAACACGCTGCGGTACGTCCTGCGGTCCATGTGCATGCTTCTGGCGCTCATAACCGTGATGCCGCTTATGACCTTCCCGTCCAGGGTATAGTTGTCCGAAGAAAAGACAAACCCGAACTTGCTCTGGTCAATCTCCTCTTTCACGTCATTGGTAAACCCGGAAATCTCCTTGGCAAATACAATGGGAAGCCGCAGGGCGTTCTCATCCTCCTCCAAGTCAAACCGGACTCCCGGAAAATCCGGGTACACTTTCTTTAAGTACGTCTTTAAAAAGTTAGGGCACTGGCAGGCAGCCACCATGCCCGCTGCCGCGAACTCCGCCCCCACATACACGCCCTTCATCCAGAACTTCACGTCATTATCCAGGCCCTTGGGGAACTCCACGGCCCCTGCCTCGTTGATCCTAGCTCCCCTGGATGTGACCACCCTGGACTTATCCTCCGGAACAATGGTCATGTTGGGGAAGCATGCAATGGCGTACTCGTCGTAGGGATTGCCCGCGATCTCCTCCGCCTTCTCCATGTAGGGAGCGGCCCCGTCTGTGGCCATCCGGGAAAAGGTGCTTTCCTCCCCGGTCTCAAACCCGAAAAAGGTCTGTATCTTATATTTTTTAATGCCGTCCAAAAGGTTCTGCAGGGTGTCAATGGAGGAATAGAACACCATATCCTCGTCGTCATAATCCCCGGAATATCCCCACTTCTCCGCAAAGTCCACAGTCATATCCATAGAGTAGTCATCCAGGGAAGTCTCCCGCTGCAGCTCAATCCTGGGCACAATGCCAAACCAGATGGTATCCGTGTAATCCGTCTTGTTGTTCACCGTCTCCAGGTAGAGACGAAGCTTATCCATGTTCTGGGATTCCACCAGCTCCTCAATGGGAAGGTTGGTCACCAGAAGGGAAGGCGCCATGCCTTTAATCTTCGGGGTGTAAGCGTCAAAGAAGGCCTTAACCCCCAAAATCCGCTCAAACACCGGCTTGGCAACCTTGATAAAATCTTTCTGCCACGTATTGTACAGGGCGCTGTAGTTGTTAAACAGCTCCACCTTTTTCGTAGTCTCCATCACCGCCAGCTTGGAGGACATCTTGTTGGTAAACGCAGAGACCACCAGCTCCTGCATCAGGGAAGAGACCTTCTCAAGGCCGGTATCTGTCTCTTCCTCCCGGATGCCCACGGCGCCGCGGCGCCGCTGCTCGATCATGTCGTACCGCTCTTCAATCTCAGACACCAAAAGGGCCGTGGCCTTGTCGTCCACCTCCAGAAGGGGTACTTCCTCGTCCGGCCGAAAGGCCAGGCTTTTCATCTCCCCCTCCCCGTCAAAGTAGGGAAGAGCCGGAGCCGGGGTGCCGCCGTCCTTTCGGCCCGCAGCCTCGATGGCCACCAGATTTTCCCGGATGGTCCCGATCATCAGGGCGATCTGGGTGGGGAATTCATTATAATAGCTCTCCGTCTCATTGATCTTCTTGGACAGCATTTTTAGGCGCTTTAACTTGGCCGGGGAATCGCTTTCCAGCTTCATGCTCTCCTTTGCCAGATAGTTCACGTCCTTGTTGAGGCGCTTCATATCCTTTAGGGTCTTTTGGGGAGAGAGCATCTCCAGCATGGACTCATAGTTAAAGGTTACGTTGGGCTTATTAGAACTGCGCTTCTCGTCAATAAGCCGCATAAAGGTTTTCAGGAAATTATTGTTCTTGTTGATGACGATCTCTTTCACGAACTGGGCCGGAATCCCCATGGGACGCTCCAGGGTGTAGACCATCCGCTTCGTGTCTGCGTCAAAGTAGCTGTAGATGGTGGGCGCGAATTTCTTTAAAAATTCGTCGAAGCTGTGTACCAGCAGATGGCTGTGAATCTCCCTGATCTTCTCATCCGTCAGGCTTTTGCCTGTGGGCTCGATTCCCGCCATGAGATTGATTAAATCGAACCGCTCCGGGTTGATGACGTCAAATAGGATCGTTCGGTTGGTTTGCTTGATAATTTTCATTTGTTTGTCCCTCTGGCTTTTTCATTGTGATAACCTAACATTAGATCGTGTCTTGACAGGTTGCAAATTTCTTGTATTTTCG
>Ga0224483_100085_pt1 | contig 22437 bp, 15 predicted proteins | sample hydfratestSal1_FD_181453 | JGI IMG/M metagenome (GOLD analysis project Ga0224483, IMG submission 181453) | Metatranscriptome of mouse feces microbial communities from Columbus University, Ohio, United States - Sal1 (Metagenome Metatranscriptome) ... | reverse complement strand
CTGTATTTTGCAACAACCCCTAGCAATCCTTTCTATCTGACCTTTTAGCTTTCTTCCAATGTTATCCTTTTACTATTCACCAAGCACTATTTGCAATGTACCTTCCACTTTCATCTGTGATAGTTTATATTTATATGCCCCCTGTTTAAAAAAGCCTCACTGCCTGAAACAGTGAGACTCCTAATCCTATTCTATAACTTTGGATGGTACGTTGGCACAATCTCCTGTACCCATTTCCTAATATCTTCTGGCTCCTGCACCACATAATCCTTCAAATTCTCAAGCTGCATCATAAAATGCCCTTCATCCATTTTAATTGGCTTACCAATATGGATCAGCTTATTTCTTGTATTTTGCAGCCCTTCCTCATGCATTAACATTTCTTCATACAATTTTTCCCCTGGGCGCAAGCCTGTGTAAATGATTTGGATATCCTCCCCTGGCCTATGCCCAGATAAGAGAATTAAGTTCCTTGCCAAATCTGCAATTTTCACTGGCTCCCCCATATCCAGCACAAAGATTTCTCCTCCTTTGGCATAAGCCCCTGCCTGGAGTACCAGGGAAACCGCCTCTGGGATCGTCATAAAATAACGGATAATATCTGGATGGGTCACTGTGACAGGGCCTCCCTGCTCAATCTGTTTCTTAAACAAAGGGATTACGCTCCCATTGCTCCCCAGCACATTTCCAAACCGCACTGCCACAAATTCCGTTTTAGAGCGGTTGTTATAAGTCTGAATAATCATCTCACAGATTCGCTTTGTGGCTCCCATAATATTTGTGGGGTTCACTGCCTTATCTGTGGAAATCATGACAAACCTCTTCACTTTCCATTTATCTGCCGCCTGTACTACCTTCCAGGTTCCAAGCACATTATTTTTTACCGCCTCGTTCGGGCTATCCTCCATCAAAGGCACATGCTTATGGGCTGCTGCATGGTACACAATATCAGGCCGGTAGGTCTCAAAAATGATATCCATACGCTTGGTATTGCGGACAGAAGCAATTAAGACTACCAGATTTAATTCTGGATACCTATTTCTCAACTCATTTTGGATATCATAAGTAGTATTTTCATAAATGTCCACCAGCACCAGCATTTTGGGATTATGCCCCGCCACCTGCCGACAGATTTCGCTCCCGATGGAACCACCGCCGCCTGTCACCAGAACCGTTTTGCCAGCAACGTAATCCATAATAGTGGATAAATCCACCTTTACAGGCTCCCGCCCTAACAGGTCGTTCACATCCACTTCCTTTAACTTGCTGATAGCCACTTCCCCATTTACTAACTGATATACCCCTGGCAGCCGCTTCAACTCACAGCCTGTCTCTTTGCAGACATCCAGAATCTCTTTAATTTCCCTCGCTGGTGCGGAAGGCATGGCAATAATAATCTCGTCAATCCGATACAGTTTCACTAATTCTGGAATGTTCTGCCTGTTTCCCATTACTTTCACGCCATGGAGAAAGCTGCCTTCCTTAGACCTGTCATCATCCACAATACATACTACCCGCTTGCTTACATGGTCGCTGTTCCGTATTTCCTTAACCAACATATTCCCTGCTGCGCCAGCGCCTACAATCATCACCCTAGACGATATTGCACCACTGGCATTCCGTTTTATCAAAGTTCTTATCCCCCGATAAGAAAATCGGCTGAGGAATACAAAAATCCACAATGATACCCCATACAGGAAATAATAGCTTCTTGGCATACGGACGTCAAAAACCACCATCACTACCATCTGCGCCAAGGACGACAAGGCACAGGCAAAGGTAATGTTAATCAGCTCCGGCGCCCCGGCAAAGGTCCAAAGGCTACTGTACAGCCGGAACCCATAGAATATTACAACCGTCACTATAATAATCACCGGGATATACTGTAAGCTTTTATGCACATAGATCCTTGGAATCTCAATGACATGCCCTTCATAGCGAATCAATAAAGCCAATAAGCTGGCCGCAACCACAGCAAGTGCGTCATATAGAATCAAAAACGCACGCTTTAATAAAATCTGATTCCCCTCTATCCATATTTTCACATCTTTTTCCTCTTTTCAGTAAAATTTGCTTTATTTATTGTACCGCGGTTCCTCTGAAATTGCAACTGGCGAAATAGGATCCACTTTTCCACTTTCTGCAAACCATATGGCGCTGCCCAGATAAAAGCAAAACCACAAAGGATTTCCCAACAGCGCCTCCACATTGCCTGCAATGCAAAAACATAAGAATATAAGGACTACCAATGACATCCAAAACGCACCATCGGTCTGCAACTGCCCTTTTGCTGCGCCATCCCTGATTTTTTGAATCGCAAAACCAGCCATGCAGATTTGGAACACCACATAGGGAACAAGGATGAAAATCCCATATCGGTACATGATATAAACATATCCATTGTATGCCGGAGTCCGTTCCCGGAACACCTGCACTGCCCCAGGATTCCCCATCAAATTTATTTTACGCAGGTAATTCTTCCATATCACTGGCAATTCCCTATCTTCCCGCTGCTTCGCGCGTGCCAAGTCTGGTTCCAGTGCCTGAAAACGTTCTTTTTCCTCATCATCTTTTCCAGTAACCAATGTTTCTTTTTTATATTCCACCTCCGTATTCAATACAGATGGGATATATTTGACAGAACAGTGGATTAGGCACACAAACACTATGGCAACTGCTCCCCACTTTACTATATCTGGAAATGCCTTTTTCACCTCCGACAGAATATTGGGATACCGTTTGGCTTGCCGCCAACAGAAACAACCAGCCACTAATAGGGTGGCTAAATATCCCATGGGTTCTTCTGCCCTTAGCACAAAATATAATGACGACGACGCCCCAGCAGCATAGCAGGCGCAATATTTAGACGCTTTTTTCTCTTTTTCAGAAACCACTTGATAGAATAACGCATCCAATTCGGTAAGGAACACACTTACCATCAAGGATGCATACATTGCTAGGTCCTCTGGGCTTCGGAAAGGGCCGTTGTAAGAAATCCCAATCTTTTTCCTCCGAAACGCCATGCAATACAGGCATACAATTGGAAATATAAATTCCAAGGCTTTCATAATATGGTAAACCGCCTTATGCTGACTTTCTGAATTGTTCATGGAAAAAATAAAAAAGCTTCCACAGACCAGGAACATACTGCTAACCAAACCATATCCTTTGTTTACAAAAAAATCTGAAATCACCATCCCAATCATCAGGCAAAGCCAGGCTGCCGCCAACGGATGCTTCCAATTCACATTTTTCCAGGATTTCCTCCATGACAAAATTCCAAACAGCACAAGCAGAGCCAGGCATCCCAGCGCGTAATAGCGGAAGTCAGCCTTCTTAGTCCAGTTCAGCCCATTGCCAATTACCATAATCAAAAATATCCCTGCAAGCGCCGCAATCTGCCCAAGGTTCTTTTGCTTCTCTGTTAGCTTCCCTTTCACCCTGCGCCCAAATCCGTCCCCAAGAATCTGAAAAACATATTGTAAGTTTTCCACAAACCTATAACAATTTACCTGAACCGTCCATGGATGTTTCTTATTATAATATACTATGCAGCCAAAAAACACCAAAAATCCAATATAGGCTGCAGAAAACACTTTAATGCACCGTTTCAGCGGAAAACGGTTTGGTGTTGTCCTGATTTGCATGGAAGAAATGGAAAGGTTTTCCCCACCCTGGTTTAAAATGCGAATCCCCATCCTCTTAATCGGAATATGGTCTACCAAGGCAACCATATTTTCCCCTTTTGAAAAAGTGACTGGCTGTTCAAATACTCTGGCATTTTCCTTCGTATAGTATACAATAGCCCCCTCCATCTGTGGAACATCCATGGAGGAAATTGTTAGGTACAAATATTTCCACTTCTTTGCCTTCCCATTCAGAAGGTATTTATTCAGCGCGTCATCCCCTGCCAGCCGATACAATCCATTCTCCTCATCATAGACCCAACTCTTAGAAGACTTTTGCAAATCTTTTTGAGGAAAATCATACACAACCCCTGGACTAAAAAAACGGTCCAAATTAAAGTTTTCACTCATATAAAGAATGGAGACCATTGCACAGAGCAAAGCGCCTGCCAGTAAACATACAAAAATTTTCAATTTTGCCCATCTGTTCTTCTGTGTGTCCAAACTTCCTACCTCTATCCCTTAACCTGTGATCATGTAATGTAATGGAATTGAATAAATAAATTTACACCTGCAGCTCTTAGCATTCATCTGAAAATGTCAGGATATAAACCTATTATCGCCTTTTGTCCCTTATGCCTTTTTGTTAATCTCCATGATTGGTTGCACAAAATCCCATCAAGAAATAAAACACAATCCAAGGGATATAGCGCATAGGCTGCTCTATATTGCCAAGTGAAGCAGAAATAATATAAGCCACTGCCAACCCCAATGGCAAAAAAGCATGCACTCCTGGTTCCTTTCCTTTTCTAACCACATATCTAATTCCATAACTTACCATAAGGCATACACTCGCCAAATAAGGAATCAGGGCAAACACTCCATACTGATACAATATGGTCAAAAACATATTATGGGTTCCTATTTTTATATTCCCTGATGGAGCGTATACCATCTCATTCCCAAAATGTCCCCATAAGTTTAAATGCTCTATATATGTTTGCCAAATAGAAACCCTATAGTTTGTCCAATTATCTACCTTATAGTATTGTATCGCAAATTCTTTTTGCCGTTTAATCCTTTCTGTTACTCCCTCCTGGCTCTTTTTGGCATAGACTATACAACTGCCATCCTCAGCAAATAGCTCTTGTCCCCCCGCAACCCGAAAATTTGTAGAAATATCTGTTTTGAAGATCCGAGGAATATTTTTGATTCCCCAATCTGCAATTTTAAAAAAAGGTAAGCTGACAACTGCCAGCATAGCACAAAACATCAACACATTCTTCCTATACTGCCTATTTTGCAAATTCATCCTAATTTTTGCAGAAAACAGAATAAAACATAACACTACAAAAACTAGTGAAGCCCTACATGTACTAATAAATAGAAGATATCCAGCCATCAATACTTCCAATGTTTTAAAGAAAATATTTTTGTGGTTATTTTTATGATAAAACAGCTCATCTAGCATGGAGCAAAAAGCGGCAAGCGCAACTGTCATAAATTCCCCTAATGAATTCTGATTCGTTGTCATTCCAATATAACCTGACACCCCATCATATGGCTCAAATAAAAAGCAATACAGGCAAAATACAAGAAAAATAACTTCAATTGCCTTTTCCAGCTCTTTCAAAATTTTTCTTGGGTCATCTACATTTGCCCATCCCCAGAATACAATTCCAAATACAAGCAGCATCCAGATCCCTAAATGGGAAAATTTTTTATCCACGATAAAATCAGAAAGGCACATCAGGATGCACAAGCTTCCCCATGCTGCCAGAAACCTTTTGTTAAAATGACAAAACTTCTGCCTAGGCTTTAAACTAACCATGCACCAAATCAGCAACAAGACACTTTGCAGTACCATATATCCCTGATATTGCAGCCCATTTTGATAATTGCCAAATTTTGTCATCATTAAGGAATTTAAAAACAAAAACACCAGGCATTCTACCCGGTAGGCGCTCTTTCGATACTCTGGAATACGCTGAACCCTCTCTGGTATCCCTTCAAACACTTTCCAATAAACCCTTTGGGCATTTTCTAGGGCTAAATCCATAACGCCACGGGATGTTCCCAGTTTTTCCTTAGCCCCTAACTTTTTACATACAGCAAAAGCAACCGCGCCATAAACTGCCAAAATAAGGAAAAATACCACCGCAAATCTGCGCCAAGAAAAATATTCAGGAAACTCCCTAAACTGCGCCCGATAAACCTTACATGGCGCTTCCTGCCCTTCTAGATTGATAATCGCGACCTTTTTGTACTTTAGGCCTTCCAAGCCAATCTGATTTAGGGGGATTTCATTCTCCCCATTTGAAAGCTCCCATACCCCTTCTTTGAGCCAATTCCATAATTTATCATAAAAAACGATCCTTACAGAAAGGGGCGAATCTCCAACATCAGATGCATGCAAATACAGATAATTCCAATTGATTTTTTTTGATGGCAAATTACAGGAAATAGCTGGTTCGTCATTTAGGTTCCAGGTGTCAAACACTTCCCCCACATCATAAAATTTATTCAGGTTCCATGTCCCGCTGCAACACATAGAAGCTATAGAAAGGCTCAGTATTATCCCTATTGCACTTAATAAAAGAGTTTTTCTTATTATCCTGGTGTATCTCATTTCAGCCACATTTTCCCTCTATTGTCTCAATCTGTACGCTTTCTGAACCACGTCCTCATATTTCCCCTGTGCCTTCAAAATAATTTCAGCCGCTTCACGCACTGCGCCAAAACCTCCATTATGCTTCAACACGATATGGCATTTTTCCTTAACTTCCTCTACCGCGTCCGCCGGGCAGAAAGAGCATCCGGCAACCGCCAATGCCGGCAGGTCGTTCAGGTCATCGCCGATATAGGCTATCTCTTCTACAGAAATTCCCTGCCTTGCCGCAAGTTCCTCCATCGCCTGCCCTTTTTTAGCCGCGCCTTGGACTACTTCACTAATTTTAAGCTCCCTTGCGCGCTCCAGGACAATCTGGGACTTGCGCCCAGTTATGACTGCCACCGCAATCCCTGCATTTACCAGAAGGCTAATTCCCAGCCCATCCTTCACATCAAACCGTTTCATTGCTTCCCCATGTTCTGAAATGTAGATGGAACCGTCTGTCATAGTCCCATCCACATCCAGGGCAAGTGCCTTTATATCCTTAATCTTGTTTTGCATCATCTTTCTTGCCCACCACCTCGTCTAAATTACGCCTTTCATATACTTCCAGCATCCCGCCGCGGGTGGCATTATAAATATGGATGCCATGCCCTTCTGCATAGTCGCGCAGTACTTTATAAGAGAACGTGCTCTGGTCATAATAATAAGCCGCTACCTGCTCTGCCGTAAGGGTTGGGTCATTCAGCCTTTTGCGCACACGCTCAATATCTTTCTGCACAAGGTCTGGGTTCACATAGCCTTTTGCACAATGCCCATTAGAAACCAGGCTTGAGGTGCAGTCAACGCCAATTAAATAAATGTCTTTAAATCCCATATACATAGCAAGTTCCAGCATAAATGTCATAACCGTGGCCCCAGAAGGCACATAATATGCTTCAAAGTTCTCGCTGACGCGGTAAGGGTTGTCCCCAAGGTTCCGGGCAAATACTAGGTTCTTTGGCTTATATTCCATCAAATCCCTTGTATTAATATTGGTAAACAATGGGCATTCCACATTTTCAGCAAGCTCCTTAGAACTATATTTTGCAATCAGGGCGTCAATCATGCAAAAATAATCTGGGCGCCAGGCAGTATTCTCAAACAATTTATAGACGCGGTTACAGCCAAACGTAATTTCCCCCTGCAGCAATTCCAAATCAGAAATAGTAAGGGATGGGCCATTCCCAATCAAAAAGCACCTCTGCCCTGCATATTTATTTTTGTAAGTATACAAAAGCTTGGCATTTTCTCCAAAATTAATGCCCTTGCTGCGCAAAACCCCCGTCATGGTATAATAAATATACAAAAGCTTCACATCTGCTTTTTTTATCAACTCTTTTGCCTGATAACTTACTTCTTTTTTCAGGGACTTAAAATTATAAAATAACATATTTAACTTTTTCATCAAGTCGAATACAACTGGGACTTTCCTTAATGAACCCTTAAACCAGCCGTCCGCAACGCCAAGGGTCATGTCAATAAAACGGTTCGGAATGCCGGCTCCTGTATTTCTATCAGCGCCTGGGAATACCTGGCTCCAAATACCAGTATTTTCTTTTACCTTCCCATTGACGATTGCTTCCATAATCTCTGTGCTGTCCAGAATTAGGATTTCAGGATGTTCTTCTTTCAGCTTTAGGAGAGCGTCCCGTCTGATTCCATCTGTGCTAAGGCCGTCGTCTGTTGTACAGATTACTTTTTTCCCTAAGATGCTTGCCTCAATAACTTCGCTCCATTTATCTGTTAAAATTACGTCGGACATTGCAAACACTTCTTTTCTGGACATACGGCTTGGGCAGGTAAGGAATGTCTCAGAACTTTCCATATCATACACTCTGTCCAAATGCAGTTCATTTTGGGCAAGGATCGCCTCTTTTAGGAGATTGGTATTCTCTTCTTCCATCCTCGCCAGCAGCTTATAGCCTTTTTCTGATTTTTTCCAAGTGACAATCGGCTTCTTCCGAAAAAAAAATGCATAATCCTTACCATATTTCCTCTCAATTTTCCTTAAAAACCTAGAAGAAATAACAAAACGGTCAGACAACGACACCAAAATCCTCTTTTTGCCCTCTGGCGGCTCAAACCCAGGGATACGCCTCTCTTCTCCCTGCTCAATAAAATACTCGGACAAATAAGTTGCCCCACTTAAAATTTCTGCTTTCTTATTCCCAACTTCCCTGCAAAGCTTAGAAACCTGTTTCTGGTTGTTTTCTGTGGAAGCCAGGATGTAATCGGCCCGTTTCAATACCCTGGTGCAGTTATACGGCTCCAGCCCTTCCATTTCATCGGAGCTTTTCCCTAAATACAAAAAGGTGCCATAAAATTCCTCTGGGTCAAATACCAGCACTTGGTTCTTACGCAGCCTCTGGTAAAACGCCAGTTCTGAATTGGTCACCATATAATGCGCTTTTTCCGATATACGTATGCCTTTCTTACTTCCAGAGGAATAAATCCTTGTCCGGTCGTTTTCATTTAAAAACTTAAAATCCCCTTTGCTGTTAAATACCCAGGCAAACTTATAAGCTTCATACTGGGGGTCGTTTAAAAGGCTCTCGTAAATTTTGCGGGGCATCCCACCGTAGTCCCTGCCATCGTGTGATTTAAACACGATTAAATTTTCATCTGCACTGCCCCAAAATAAATACCACCATGCCCAGCACTGTTTCCTTGCCTTCGACAGCCGCCCCAGAAAAGGAAACGTTTTCTTCAGGTTCTTTTTTATTTTTCTTAATTCTTTTTTTGCTTTATTGTATTGTCTGATCATTTTTTACCCTCGTATCCAACAAGATACGGTTTAACATTCCTGCCAAAACCGTATCTTTGCTGTTTTCCCTATTTATTTTCTGCAATAAATTTCTCGTATAAATCCAATACATATGGCTTCCTGCACTTTGTACGCATCTCGTCAGGAATCAGCAGCAAATACCGCTCAAAGTCTTCCACGGTAATCTCATGCTCTTCCAGCAAATACACTGCAAAATTCGGGTGGCAATGGTGCTGCCCTGTCAGGAACAAGTATGGGTCATAGCCCCATTTATGAGTCTGTGCAATCGGCATAATATACCGGCTGATTGTTTCCATAATCTTATGCTGGTCATAGCGCTGTTCATATGACATATTATAGTAGTTTGTAATCAATTCTGTATTCAGGTTCCCGGCCGCGCGCCCCATGCCATACAAAGAAGCGTCAATCATCAAATTCCGGGAAGTTTTATAATCCATAATATCCTGTGCCGTAATAAATGCAAGCTGCATATTGTTGTGGGAATGGAAGCCAATCACAGTTTCCCTTTCCAGCACGCAGTCCAGGATAGTAAAATACCTACGGAAATCTTCTTTATTCATATAACCAAAGCTGTCCACAATAGAAACTGCAAACGGCTCTAGCTCATGGATCCTCTCAGCCAATGCAGTATATTCCTGAATGGTATAGTCAATGGTCACCATAGGCTGCACAAATAATTTATAGCCGTTTTCCTTTACGGCCTTGCAGAACTCTAACGCCTCTTCAATCTGATGCTTATAGAACACCACGCGTATCCCATCTATGGAACGCCCGTCAAATGGCACAAGGTCTTCCTTGGTGAACTGGGTCACATCCGCCATTGCCAAGATTGTAGAATTTTTCCTGTCCTTAGGGATAAAGTCAATCATCTGGTTAATGTCATGGAACAAAGCGCTCCCCTCTTCATAAGGTTTGTTATTCAGATACCCAACTTCCACATATTCAAGGTTGGCGTCCACCAGCGCCTGGGCTACGCCCTTAATCACTTCTTCGCCAAAATCCCACTTCGTAATATAACCGCCATCACGGAGGGTGCAATCTAAAAGGCTAATGTTATTTGTATTCATATTGTTCTCCTTTTTCAAAAATTTATATCAAGTTATTCTAAAACCGTTACACTAAATCTCATAATTCAGCAGCAGTTCCGCCAATTCAAAATCCTTGGGAACATTAATATCCACGCACTCTTTCATAGAAACTTCCACTGGGCATGCGTTGACCCCGACCCTTCTGTGGTATTTTTCAAAAACTCCCTTCTCATAAGCATACACCCCTGAGGTCTCCCGAAAAATAGGAGGGATATCCTGGCTCCGCGGCACATTCTTTGCATCGAAATTCAAAGGTTTCTGATCCATCCACATAAAATCCTGAATCTTCTCTGCTGTAAAAGACGAATCATACCCGCCTTCTGTTACATTGCAAATCACTTTGCTCATTGTCTCCGGCGTAACATAAGGCGCAGTCGCATGGGCATACAGGTACACATCTGCGTCCACTTTCCCCATAAAGCTCTCAAAAATTTGGGAGAAATTAGAGGTAGGCTCGTCCAATACCTTATCCCTTTGCAAAAACTTCACTTTAGGGGTTAAATATTCCTGAATCGCTGGGTCGCTGCAAAATACATAAATTTCATCCAATTCTTCCACCTGCTCTAAATTCTCCAAAGCATACTGGATTAAAGGCTTGCCCCCCAACAATTTGGTATTTTTCCCAGGTAACCGTTCATTCTTCAACTTAATTGGCATAATTGCCACAACTTTTTTTCCCATTTTCTTATCCCTTTCCTTTCTGACACTTTAAAACTGTATCCAGTTCCCCTCGCCGGAATACCTCCAGCTTGCCGCCATTTGTAAGGTTCTTTATCAAAATTCCGTGCTTCTCACAGTATCTCCTTGCTGTCTTGTAAGCATTTGTGCTTGTCTCAATATTTTGTATGGAATAATCATTTGGCTTAAGGCTGCCAAAGTAATCTTGAATGCTTGGGTCCACAATCAAATTCCCTTTCGCATCCATTTTTTTAGAATAATTATGGTCGACGCCCAACAAGTAGATTTCCCGAAACCCCATGTAGGCGGCAAGCTGGATTGCCGTATAAACTACAGTCTCCCCCGCCACAAAATGGTGCGACACATCCCTGCTGAACTTCACCTTTAACCTCTTATACCTGTCCACAAGATATGGGCAGTAATTATTTATATATATTATCTGGCTTTGAGAATTTTTCAGCCGTTTCTTTTTGCCCTCCATTTGTATGAAAATATAAGGCACTTTTAACTTTTCAACGTCTTTTGCTATATCATTCAGCACATAGGAATCCACGCATAGGTAACTCTGGGGCCTCCAGTCTGTTTCGGGAAAAATTTTATAAATCCTGTTTGCCGCAAAGCAATATTCCCCTTTTAATTTACTGAGGTCTTCCGCTTTCAGGCTTGGCCCATTCCCAATAATAAAACACCTCTCCCCGGTATGGGATCCCTTAAGCCTGCGTACCTTGCCTGCCTCTTTTGTAAACTGGTAGGCAAAGAGCCGAAACCCACGGATTGCATTGATGGGGGGGAAGGCCAAAACCCTGACCAATTTTATGCTTTTTAGCCGAAATAGTAATGATTGCTTTTCCATAGCAGCTTCCTTACGTCATAAATTCTTCATAAACGGGCAGCACTTCTGCAACGCTCCCCTGCATCTTAACTTCCCCATCGTGCAGCCACAATATCGTGTCGCAGAGCTTCCGCAATGTTTCGGAACTGTGGGAAACAATGATTACGGTTTTATTTTTATCTGTAATAAGCTTTTTCATTTTATTATAGCTTTTCTTTTTAAATTTCGCATCCCCAACGCTTAGCACTTCGTCTATTAACATAATATCTGTTTCCAGGATTGCCGTAATGGAAAAGGCAAGCTTGGAATACATGCCGCTGGAATATGTCCTGACCGGACGGTCAATAAAGTCCCCTAACTCTGCAAATTTAATGATTTGGTCCATCTTCTCTTTGATATGCTCTTCCGAGAACCCCAGCAGCATACCAGAAAGGATAATATTTTCCCTGCCTGTTAATTTCTTCTGGAAGCCTACGCCGATAGACAACAGGGACACGGAAAACCCATGGAGGTCAATGGAACCAGAATCCGGCGCAAATATCCCTGCAATCGCCCGAAGCATGGTAGATTTCCCACTTCCATTCTTCCCAATAATCCCCATAATCTGCCCCTTAGGCACATTAAAGCTTACGCCGCGCACTGCTTCAAACACTTCAGCTTTTGACTTTTTCAATGTAAACAGGCTTTTCTTAATAGACAGTTTGTTCAAACATTTATAACTTATTCGTAAATCCCTGACCTCAATTGCATTTTCAATTCCTGACATCCTATATCACCTTTACATAACTGTTCTCATATTTATAGATTGTCTTTACCCCTATCACAGACAAAAGGACGCCTATCACAAACCACAGCAATATCCACTTCCTATGGGGCATTGTCTCATAAATCATAACGCTTCTTAAATCTGTCATAATCAACGCTACAGGGTTCACTTTTAACAGAACCTCATTATATGGCTCTGGCACGCGTTTTACAATATTATAGAATATCCCGGATAAATAAAACACCAGCCGCAGCAGCACATTCACTACATTAAACAAATCTTCCACAAATACGCCAAAATGCATTAAGATTGTGCTGAACCCAAATGTAATCACAAATAATGTCAAGAAGATAGGGATGATATAGAGGATAACTGGCCCCACATGGATACGGTACCCTACCATCATAATCACTACAAGGATATAAGAAATCATCATTTTAAATCCCTGGACGCCCATCTTCTGCAATATCAGTATATATTTTGGCAAATACACTTTTGACACAATGGAACGGTTATTGGAAACCAGCTTCACGCTTACCTTTACCGTTTTTTCAAAAAACTGCCAGCTTGCCAGCCCGATAAATACAAATACGGGGAAATATGGCTCGCTCTTGGAAAAAACAATAATCGAAATAAAACTGTATACCATCATAAACAGCAACGGGTCTAAAATCCACCACAGCCAGCTTAAATGTGAATTGGCAATCTCGGACTTTAACTCACTTTTTGCAGAGTAGATTGTAAATTTATAATACTTCTTTATATCATTGACAAATCTTTTCATTTCCTTTATTTTCCTTTATCCAGCCGTCTCATAGCGACTATATCTTATCATCTTTCCTTTCCATTTGCAACTCTTTTCTACAAAGGCTGGGGTTTCAACTGTTTCCGGGCGGCAAGGTACGCCCCAAAATGGACGCGGCAAAAAGCAGCCGATGGGCGATTAAGCCGCTTTCGGGCGGGATAATACGCCTACCGCAAAGCCGCATGCCGCAACGGATAAAAGAAGGCGCCCCGTCAGCCCTACATCCTCCTTGCCACCGCATTCGCCACATAATTTACGAAGTAATAACAGCTTTTCCAAAACCCCAGCCCCTCATTCCTACGGTACATTTTCCAAGTCCCATATGCCGCGTCCAGCTTATTCGAGGAACGGCTCCCGCCATGCCTCCGGTACACAGACAATGGCTCGTCGATCCCATAAGCCGTATACCCATGCCGCAAAATTTTCCACCAGGTGGCGGTATCCTCCCCCCTGGCGTCCAGCGGCATGGACAGCACATCGTCTGGAATCTGCTTGCGGTCAAACATAACAGTTATCGTTGAAATCGTGGTATGCTTTAATGCATAGTTATAACTTACTTTTGCAGGGACATGGACAACCTTCCCATTCCGTACGCCGTCTTCCCCGGCAAATTCATAACCAGTAAAGGAAAATGCGCACCCTGTCCTCTGCATAAAGTGAATCTGCTTTTCTAATTTATCCCTGTCGCAAAGGTCGTCTGCGTCCATATAGGCCAGATACCGGCCCCTAGCTTTAGCAATGCCCTGGTTCCTGGTATAGGCAGGCCCCATATTTTTACTATTTTGGTACAGCCGCATCCTTGGGTCCCGATAGCCTTGTATCACCGAAACGCTTCTGTCATTGGAACAATCGTCTACAAAAATAAGCTCCCATTCCTGGTAAGTCTGCCCTAAAATACATTGGACCGTCTCTTCAATAAATTTTTCTGAATTATACACTGGAACAACAATGCTAATTAAATTTTCCTCCACATCCATACCCTGTCCCCTATTTCTTAATGGCTGTCCGTTGCTTTTTGTCAATCCCTTCGGTATTTTCCTTCTGGAAAATAATTTTAAATGTCATCAGCATTAGCTTAATATCAAGCCAGAAAGAGTAATTCTCTATATAAGTTAAATCTAATTTTAACTTATCATACGGCGTAGTGTTGTATTTTCCATAGATTTGGGCATACCCCGTCAAGCCTGCCTTTACTTTCAGGCGGAAGCCAAATTCCGGTATCACCTGTTCATATTCCTGGGCAATCCCTTTACGCTCCGGCCTTGGCCCCACAAAAGACATTTCCCCTTTCAATATATTAAATATCTGGGGAAGCTCATCAAAATGGGTCTGGCGGATCACCCGCCCGATTGGCGTGATACGGTCGTCATTTTTCCTTGCAAGCTGGGCGCCATCCTTCTCAGAATCCATCCGCATGCTGCGGAACTTGATAATCTGGAACGCTTCCCCATCCCTGGTAAGCCGCTCCTGCGTGTAAAACACAGGCCCCTTATCATACAGTTTAATGCACAGGCCAATCAACAGCAGGATAGGGGAAGAGACCAAAATAGCCAACAGCGACAATACAATGTCCATTGCCCGTTTCACAAACCGCTGCTCAATTGTCAGCCCACGGTTGCGGGACAGCATTAAAGGAGAGTCGAACAGATGGATACGCTCTGTGCCTGTCAGGATAATATCTGAAATCTTCGGGGTGATATAAGTCCTTTTATTTTGGTCAAAACAAAATTTCAGAATCGGGTTCCTCAGGCTGGAAGGCAGGTCGCAAAGGACAACTGCTTCATACTCCAACACCTTGCGGTATAGCTCTTCATAGCCCAAATGCACGCTTGCCGTTGCACAGACATTATATTTATCCCTGCGGGAATTGATTTTTTGGATCAATTCATCCGGGGAATGCTCCCCATATATCACAAGCATTTTCCTAGGCGGGTACAGCCTGGTATAAATAAACCGAACCAGATACACCCCCGGCAAAATCACAAGGTATTCCGCCCCTGTCAGCACCACCATCGGATGGACAGGCAAATAATTATTTGCCACCAGGCAGACCTGCAGGTAGCCGACTGCATTCGCGCAGAAAATAGAAAGGATTTGGGACAGGCAGACATCCGTAATCCTCAGGTACCCGATCTTATAGCCCCCCAAAGTCCTGGTAAAAAAATACATAATCAGCACATAAATGCCAATCACAGCCCAATTCCCTTTGTTCCATGGCCTGTTTTCTTTTGCAAGCAAGGGATAATATAACATATACCAGGTATATGCAAACATCAGCCCTTCCGTTGCCAGCATCATATAGTTTGCAGTCAGGTTCAATAAATGTTTATATTGTTCTCTTCTTCTCATCTTTTATCCTTTTACCAAGCCGCAAGCCTTATTTTATCCCCTAATCAGCCCACGGACTTTCTTTTTCATCCGTCCTTTGGTATTTACCTTATCCATCAGCATTCTTGCCGTCTGTCCTTCCAATATGCTGATTCGGTAGGAGATTTCAACCTTGTGTTTGCCTACCGGAATTTCTTCTATTATAATCTTTGGGTCAGAATTGTCAAATAAATAACAATTTTTTTCCATTTCAAACCCAGTCGTGGTATATTTTACGGGCAAACCGCCCTCCCAAACCAGCGACACATCTTTTAAGATACATGCGCTCAATGCTGGGTCAATCCATGCCCCCTCCGCCCCTTCAGGGAGGGACACTGTATAAGATACGTCCTCTTCAAATCCCTGTTCGATAAAAAAAGAGTTGCCTTCACTAAATCCCTGGCCATAATCAATATAGGCCTGCGCCCGCCTTTTATCCGTTTCCTGCAAGACTTGCCCCAGCGGTATGGCTTTTTTGCCCATCCTATGGTAAAGTTCCCCAACAGACACATACCCTCCAGCAATATAGCTCTGGAAACCCTGTTCCATCTTCTGATAAACTTTTTTCTTTTCTTCGGTAATCCCAAGGGATTCATATAAATTTAATTCTTCTTTTAATTTTCTTCTTTTTGGCGCCGCCTCAAGGTAATAATGAAGCGCACGGTAAACCAAGTACCCCACTGGGACCGGGAAGCAAAAAGTCCATTCATAATCCAGCACATGCCATGCCCCATCCCCTGCCAATAATAGGTTAGAAAAAATCAAGTCAATATCTGCCGCTTCTGCCGCCTGCTCCTGCCAGGGAAAAGCCACATCCCCAAACACCTGCTGAAATTCTTGGGTCATGGAAAACTCTTGGACAGACGCAGCCTCTTTTATCCTGCCCGCTGCCTTCTTAATCCACTGGACGGCTGTTTGCAGTTCGCCATTTTCCACAAATTTGTCCAGCTTCTCTTCCAATGTCATGCCTTCCAAATATTCAAAGCACACGTTCCCATCTTCCAGCCAGCATTTGTTTACCTGGAACAACCCTTTTTGCTTCCAAATCTCTTGTAATTTTTCCATTTTCTTCACTATGGATTGAATATGGGCCTGCCCCTGAGGGCATTCCGCCACTTTAGAGAACGCAATCCCTGTCCCAGCCTTTGTAATGCATGTACGCAGCGCAAACTCTGGCGCCCGCCCACTGGAATATTTTGTATACAAAACATTGCCTTTTGCTTCCTTGCCTCCCCCTTCTTTTGTGACTTCCAAGAAAAAAGAATTTGAGTACAGCGGAAACAGGCCATTGTCCAGTATTTGGTCAAATACCTTCCCCTCATCCATCAAAACAAACCGCTTACGGTCAAAATTACAAATATTCCTGTCCAGCTCCCCCCGCTTGGGCAGGCGCCCATCGGAATAAATTGCTGTCGGGAATTTATAATCAGGGTACGGGTAATAAAATTGGTAATCCGTATATCCGCATTCTTCCAGAATCTCAATTAATTCTGGTTTGGTAAATGTGCGAACCCCTTCGGTACCTGGATACCCTTCCAAACCTTCAAAGAAAGCCCCCACATGGTCTTCTGTGCATCCCGCCCAATATTTTAACCCAAACTTATTTTCAATTGCTATCAAAAGCTTCCCGCCAGGCTTAAGATGCCCCATAATTGAATCCAAAAACCCATGGTATGGCTTTTCGCCGCCAATATAGCCTTTCCCATATTCAAAAACACCAATTAATGTGGCGTAATCAAAGTCTTGGTCCAGCCCTTTTTCAATATCCTGGAAATTCCCCACACAAATTTTCAGGTTGTCCCTGCCTTTATTCCGCACTGCATTAATTGTGCTTCGTTTGTGGGAAAGGTCAATGCAGGTGACGGACTTCGCCTTAGCTGCCACAGCCCCGGTGACCGCCCCGCAGCCGGAGCCAATTTCCAATATTTTGGCCCCTTCTTCAAATGGGTACCAGCTTAATATATACTCCCTCTCCTTTGCAAGATGGTACATCACCGCCCAATCCTGCTCCTTAGCAATTACCTGGTTATATTGCCCTGGCGGGTATTTGCCCACCAGGCCTAAAATCCTGTCTTCAATGGCTCCATCACTGTAAAGGTCTTCTCCTGGATAACATGAAGTATCCAGCAAAACATTTCCAATTTTCTCCATAGTAGCCTCCCCAGCCTAAACCTGCCGCAGGGAAAAATCCGCTTTCGACAATGTAAGGTTCGGATTATAGTATGGGTCTCCCTGATCCATAAACTCCTGCCATTTTGTTACAAAATATTTCATTTCCTTATAGTAGCGTTCCTGTTTCTGAGGTGAGTCCTCCAACCCTCTGGATTTTGACTCATAATGGTACAGTTCCGCATAAGGGTTATATACTATCAGCTTTCCAAATTTCTTTACTTTCATACAATAATCAATGTCATTAAATGCGACAACCAAGTCCTCTGTTAATCCTCCCACTTCTTGGTAAACAGATTTTTTAGTCATCATGCATGCCGCCGTCACCGCACTGTAATTCTGGGCGCAAATAATCCTGGAAAAATAACCGTTGGCTTCCTTGTCAAACCCAATAAACGTATGCCCTGCAATGCCGCCAAACCCAATCACCACACCGGCATGCTGTATCGTGCCGTCCTCATAATACAGCCTTGCGCCTGTTATCCCAACATCCTCCCGCATACATGGCCCCAGCAATTCCCAAAGGCAGTCAGGCCCAATCATCTCTGTATCATTGTTTAATAACAGCAGGTATTCCCCTTTGGCAAACCCTGCCCCAAAATTATTGATTGCAGAGAAATTAAATCCTTTCTCCCAATACACCACCCTGGCTTTCTTATTTTCTGCCTCCAGCCTTTTATAATATTCAAACGTTTCTGGCAATTCACTGTTATTTTCTATAATAATAAATTCATAATTACGGTAATTCGACCGCTGCTCAATGGACTGGATGCACTTATCCAAATCCTCCACATGGTCTTTATTGGGGATTAAGATAGAGACTAAAGGCTGTTCCTTCCATTGGTAATGCACACGGTAAAGCCCTGGATATTCCCCCATTTCCACCCTGGCAGGGATTTTTAGCCTATCCAAATGGGCCTGTACCGCCCGTTTCCCTGCCTCAAAGGCATATCGCTTGCTTTCTGGGTTCTCTGCAGTGGAATTCTCATGGGCCCGCCAATGGTATAACACCTTGGGAATATGGAAAATCTTGTCCGTATGCTCGGTACACCGCAACACAAAATCATAATCCTGGGCGCCGTCAAATGCAGCGTCAAGCATCCCTGCCTTCTCAAGCAGTTTCTTCTTCACCACCACTAAATGGCAAAAGTAATTCATGCTGCAAAGTAAATCTGGATTATAATCCGATTTAAAATGAGGCTGGAAATAATGTTTCCCATTCATAGAAACTTTATCTTCATCTGAATAGATTAATTCCGTTTCGGGTTCCTTTTGCAGGGCTTTCACGCATTCATACAGCGCATCCTCAGACAGCAGGTCATCATGATCCGCAAATGCTATAAACTCCCCGCTTGCAGCTTGCAGCGCTACATTTGTATTCTCGGAAATCTGGAGCTGCCCGCTATTGCGCACGACTTTCACCCGCGGTTCCTGGCTTTCTAACCTGCTGAGGTATTTTTCTAAAGGGGAATCTTTGCCGCTTCCATCGGACAGGCAAAGTTCCCAGTTCCCATATGTCTGGCTTTGCACAGACTTCACTAATTGCCCTAAGTACTTCTCTGGCGTCTTGTATAACGGCACAACAATGGAAATCAATGGGGCATATTGGAAATTTTCCTTCCGCTGCCGTGACAGCTCCTCTTCCGTAGGCGCCACAGCCAGCCGGTATTTCCCATAATCCCCCTGGGACGCAGATTTCTGGGCAAGCACCTGCATCGTTCGAGTACAAAATTGTTTCCACCCATGCTGGTGCAAAAACCTGGCCCCTTTACCAAGGTAGCTGTTCCCCAGCATATTTTCAAAGAAAAAGGTGGATACGACCGGAACCTTCACTTCGCTGGACCTGCCGCCGTCCGTCAGTTCCAAACTGACTGCCGATATCCCCCGGTGGGGCAGCACTACTTCAAACCCGCTGTCTGGAAGGCCCTCCACCTCCCGGTAGACCTGAGCCACGTCCCTGCGCCCATGCCAAGACACCTGGCTGTCTATGGGCTTCCCCCCAGCCCCTTTTACCTTAATGGTGATTGGGGAGGCGCTAGCCGCCCATCCTTTCATGTAGCACTGGTCTTTTTGGAGGCTTACCTGCTCCAGGAAAAAATCAATTTCATTTTGAAGCTTTTGGAGGTTTGCGGCCTTCTCCCGGTATACTGGGCGCTTGCCCCCCTCCTCTCCATCTACCACCCATAACACCAGTTCTTTCTTCCCATCCAAATGCTTTGGCAATGTAATATAGAGGAAATACTCCTCTTCAATTGCCATATCATATACCATATAACGCTGCCGCACTTCCATACCGTCATATATTTTTTGTTCAAAGCAAAGCTCTTCGCCATCTAGCATTGGCATGAGCCTGTCCTTTGGCCCCATGCCATGCTTCCATCCCTGAACCACGAAAACTTGCTTATCTTCTATATGGAACCTGACCCTTACCACATTAAATTTCTCTATCATTTCGTCCTTTTACTCCATCTCCACCGCAGATTCCATGTCAAAATAACCCACGGTATTTTTTTCTGAAACCACAGCAAGGCTGCACACATCATACAGCCGATGGTGTACCTTAAATTCTTCCCTCTCATATCCAGTGCATCCAAAGGACAGCAAATATTCCCCGCCCTGCAGCGTCATTTTCTGCGTAAAGCTGACTACCTGTACATCCCCGGCGTTTTTTTGCTCCACTGGCTGTTTCTCCAACATGGTGTTTGTCCCTGTAAGCTCTATTCCCATCAAATTTTTCAAGGTAAAGGCAAAAATCGGTTCCGACACAGCCTCTTGGAACAATACTTTCATTTTAATGGTAAATACTTCACCTTTTTGCACGACATTCGTAATTTTACCAGTCCGGTCCACAATTGCAAAATCAATAATTTCTGCCTTCTTATCGCCATATTCCAATGTTTCCGGATTGACTGACAAGCCATCCCTCCATTGCTCCCCTGCATGCCCTGGCTGCCAAAGGGAAGAATTCTCCTTGCGCTGCTCCTCTTCCTGGGCTACCAAAGCCATCTTAAACCGGTCCACTGCTTCTTTGGGCGTTCCTTCCATCACCTTTACGCCTTTGTTCAGCAAAACCGCCCGGTCGCAATATTTCGTAATGCTGCTTAAATCATGGCTCACAAACAAAATGGTCTTGCCCAGCTCCTTAAATTCCTCAAACTTCCGGTAACACTTGGATTGGAAAAAGACGTCGCCCACAGACAATGCCTCGTCTACAATCAGGATTTCCGGCTCTATATTAATTGCCACCGCAAACGCAAGGCGCACAAACATGCCGCTGGAATAGGTTTTCACAGGCTGATGGATAAAATCCCCAATATCTGCAAATTCCAGGATTGCATCCATCTTTTTATCCACTTCTTCCCTGGAAAACCCCATCATAGTCCCCTGCAAATATACATTCTCAATCCCAGTATATTCATTGTTAAACCCGGCGCCCAGCTCCAACAGCGCTGAAATCCTCCCATCCACCTCCACTTCCCCCTGGGTTTGGCGGATTACGCCTGTAATAATCTTAAGCAATGTGGATTTCCCAGAGCCATTTGTGCCGATAATCCCTACCGTTTCACCTTTTTTTATTTCCAGTGTAATGTCATGCAGCGCCGCATGTTCCTGGTATCCTTGATTCCTAGAAAGCCCTAACGCATCTTTCAGGCGGGCGGCCCTGGTATCATATAATTTATATATTTTGCTGACATTCTTCACTTTAATCGCTGTTTTTGGCATCTTTTCCCCCTCTGGCAGGCGGCCCTGCCGCCTTCTGTGCTGCTGGCCATATGGAATCCGTGCTATAGCATAAACTATGGAATATCCTACAGCACATCCGCAAAATGTACCTTTAACCGTTTAAATATGGAAACACCCAACAAACATACAACAATGGTAAAAGCCCAGAAATAAACCGTCATCCCTGGATGTTCCCAGAACCAAACCTTGTCAATAAAGGATTCCCGGTACCCTAAGACAATATAATAAAGGGGATTGCATTTCAACAATACAAGGGCTGCCCCTGGTATCTTGCTTTTCATATCATCCACATTCCACATAATAGGCGTGGCCCAGATGCCGATTTGCAATGCAATATTCACAATCTGCCGCACATCCGGAAAAAATACAGAGATAGCGCTGGTCAGGTAGCTGAACCCCAGAGCCAGCAGCAATACCCCAAAACTGTAATACGCCGCCTGCAGCATATACATATCGGGCAGGTAGCCATACAGCACAAACAGCAGCACCATAAAAGCCACAAAAAAAACATGTACAAAAATAGAAGAAAATACTTTTACAACTGGAAGGATATCAATGTTGAATACCACCTTTTTGACCAGGTAATTATACTCAGACAAAACAGCCGTCCCTGCGCTGATGCAGTCGGAAAAGAAAAACCATGGCACAATCCCCGCCACCAGCCACAGCACATAAGGCAGCGGAAGCTCCCCACGGATGGAAGCGCGCATCCCTATTGCCTTCTCAAACACAAACCAGTAAATTAATACTGTAATCACCGGCTGCACAAACGCCCAAATAGTCCCCAGGTAGGATCCGGCAAATTTTGTCTTAAAATCATTCTTCGCCAGGCTTTTAATTAACTGGCGGTTTTCTATCACTTCTGAAATAATATTATCTGACGTCCGATTCATATACGACCTACAATCCTTTTCCAAATTCTGG
>Ga0224483_100080_pt1 | contig 22721 bp, 18 predicted proteins | sample hydfratestSal1_FD_181453 | JGI IMG/M metagenome (GOLD analysis project Ga0224483, IMG submission 181453) | Metatranscriptome of mouse feces microbial communities from Columbus University, Ohio, United States - Sal1 (Metagenome Metatranscriptome) ... | reverse complement strand
CTCTTTATTCCTGTGCAGGGAAAATATTATTTTTTTTGGTTAGAAAATCCTTTTTTGATGTCTTCCGGCAAAATGACATTTTCAGATAGTTGTATGTTTTCGGAACCATCAGGCCCCTTTTCAGTGGAATCTAAAATTCTTGTCATCCTGTCACTGAAAGCAGTAAAAATTTCATTTTGAATATTACGTACAGTACGGGCATTCGCAAAATCCGGAAGGCAACATACATTTCCAAACAATTGAGTTTCAATTTCCAAGCAGTCATCACTTACTTTTATATATTTCTCCAACAGGCTGTTCAGTATCTTGGTGCATTCGTCTGGAGAAAAGTTAGGAAACAAGATTTTTGTTGGGAAACGATCCTTTAATCCTTTGTTGGAAGCCAAGAGCTTATCTATTTTATCCTCATATCCTGCAAGTATGACAATGGTATCATTACGGTTTGCTTCCGTAAAATCCAGCAGGTAATTTATAGCAGCTGTTTCAAAATCATTGTCTCCGGAAGAAATCCCTGGAGTTAAGGAATAGGCCTCGTCGATCAGGATAACACCCTTTTTCCCGGCCTCCATAGCCTCTGCTATTTTCAGAGATGTCTGTCCCCTGAATCCGGCAACCAAATCTTTCGCAAGATATTTTGTAAATTTGCTCGTATTAATCAGCCCCATCGCATAGCATGCTTCCGCAAAAAGTGCCCCCGAAGTAGATTTTCCTGTTCCGGGTCCTCCGACAAAACACATATGCCCCATTGGTACTGGCAGATTAACACCGTTTTTCCTGAGCTTTAACAGCTTATACTTAGCTTCCAGCCATTTCTTTAACTCTGTCCATCCATAGTATTTGTTCATTTCCGCCATTACATCTTCATAAGACCTGTTTCCGGACTGAGCCTCAATTATTCTAGTATATTTATCTGGAATATCCAATACCTCCAATTTATGTACTGCTTCGTTTCTGTAAGCGTCCCTTCCTATCCGGACATAATGTTTCGCCTTGATTTCTTCGAACAATGATATTACCTGTCTTGCATTAGAGAAATCCGGATCTGCGTCTTTGGTATAATACCAGTTACGGAACAGGGTTTTTAACTGTTCGGACAGTTCATCTGAGCAGATACAGCGGTTTTCTTCGTTTGCACATTCTTTTGAGAAAATTTCATACATTTGTTCCGGTGCATAATCTAGAAGCATGTATGGCTCACTGCATCGGTCACGGAAGCCCTTGGCTTTCTTAAGGAATTCACTTAACCTGTCCGGATACACCGCAAACGCACAGGTAAGCTCCTTGTTTTCAGACATTTCATGCAGAAGGGATTTTAACAGCTCGTCTGGACTGTCATGTGCTTCGTCAATAAAAAGGATGGTATTACTGTTTACAGCCTCTTTTATCTTTGCCTTTAGCTCATCAATATGCAGGCCTATCGGGGTATCAATAATTACTGCATCGAGACCACTCATAATATTGGCAGCTCCTAAAGCACGGCACAGCATATTAACCAGGGTTGTTTTTCCCGTTCCCGGATTTCCAACAAGGATCATATGCTTACATCCTGGAATTCTGTCTGGAGAAATACCATCATCAATTTTCATCTGTCTGAAATTAATGTATTTTTCAGCAATGCTAATACCAATATCACCAAGTCCCGGCATGTTTTCGAATTCTTCTTTTATCTTTTCTAAGGTAACTGGTTCAAGTTTTGGCTGGAGTTCGCCAAAATCCTCTTTCAGTATATAGGAGAAATCCCCTCTTTTCAGGGCGTGCTTGATAAGCCGGTTTTCTATCAGAACTTCTGTCACATAACGGCCATTACTGAAAGTCCTGCGGTTCCTGGTCTGGTAAACATTCGTCATGAACGTATGGATGTCTTCCGGTGTAAGGTCTGTCCCAAGCTGATATCCCTTCTTTTCCAACGTAGAAAAGAAGATATCTTCTAGTATCTCCGGCTTATAATCCGGAATGCTGATTTTTACCTTGATGCGGTCTTCCAATCCGGAATCCATCTCAAATAATCCCTTTACCCCGTCCTTAAATCCTTTAGTAGAATGGTATCCTGCAAAGACAAACAACACGTTTGTTGCCTCATCTGTCATGCACTTTACAATTTGTCCGACTGCTTCTTTTGCAAAAATACCCCCGTTTCCTTTATCGTCGTTGTTCTCGCACAACTGATGAGCCTCATCGATAAAAAGGACTCCGCCTTCTGCTTTTGCAACCATTTCACGGACTTTGATGGCGGTTGCCCCAATCACATCACCAATTAAATCTGCCCTCGATGCGGAGACTACATGCCCAGTTGCCAGAAGGCCTTCATCATGCAGAATGCGTCCAATCTGTTTTATGGATGTTGTTTTTCCTGTTCCAGGAGAACCTTCCAGCATAATATGTGGAAGTTTATTAGAAGCCGGATAATGTTCTGCCTGATTATCACGGCCACCCATCCTCTTTAGAAACAAAGTTTTGGCAGGCTGGACTTTTTCTTCTCCGGTTTCAGATGCATGATTTTTCAAAAAAGAGTCCAGAGTTTCCACAATACCTTCCCATCCACGGCGCTTTTTTAAGGTTTCCCATGGATTAAAATCACTATCCTGTATGCGGTATCCCAGTATTTTTTCGAAATCCGTATCATGGATATCTGCATATGCATGGTCTAGTGCGTACTGCTGCATACGTTCTTTTAATGTACGCATGCTGATTTGTTCAGATTCTTTCTGGCTTTTTATGATGTAATATATTTTTACAGCGGTTTTTAAAATTCCATCCACATAATGGAACCCATACTGTATCTGACAAAGTTTCAATAAGTAGGTAAGCTCATCTTCAAAAAAATGTTCCATTTTAAAAACGCGTGATTTCTTTGGGATATAATCATCTTCACACTGGCTTCCCTTATCGTAAAAGTATTCCAGTAATCCGACAGAACGTAACATCTGGAAAAACTCCTTGTTTTGTACGGAACTCAAATCCGGGTGAATAAAAATCAGCAGGTTCTTTTTATTCCAGTTATTACGGATGTCTTCAGAAAATTTATCCCTTACAATAGAATTCCGGAGAAAATTATTGATATCTGTCAGGATGACTGCAGACCGGTAAGTATCATTTTTCATATAGGTTTCCAGCTCACTATGAAATAACACTTCATCCATATTCCTCTGCTGGTATTTCATTTGAACAGGGGAATCAGAAGCAGCCGGAGAAATACTCTGTCCCGGATTGCCGGATGCTGTCTGGGATATTTTTTTCCTTGGCATACCAAATTGTTTTATGGGTTTCTTCTTAACGGCATTATTTGAATTTGTTTTTGGAACTATTTTTGAAGGAGCTGATCCATGTTTTTTTTCATATTCTTCTTTTGCTATTCCGGTATAGTAAGCAGATTCATCATCGTATACAAACTTTCCGGAAGCATTTGTAGAATCATAAAACACAACATTATCATACCCGGCTTCATGCAGGATGTCAGCAAGTGCCACCCGGAATTCCCTGAAACACAGGTCCCTAGATAATACCAGGTCTGTGGTATTTCCATACAGTAAGATACTGCTTGTATCATCATGTTTCTTTAAAATATCCAACACATTCATGTTTTTCCCTCTTTATCTAATATTCATGTTTTCTACAGCAGTAAGGTCTGCTGCCTTCGTATGGGAAGATACTGTTCCCCTGCCGGAACAGTGAATCTGAATATTTAATGTTTCCTCAATAAGATGCCGAATCTCATCCTGTCTCTGAACATCAGCTGTCCCGTCAGCCCCGTAGTCATGTACATTTACATGGATGCCATCTGCTTTTGGGGAGAGGATCACAGTCACCTTGTTTCCGGAAATTCTGTTTATGAAATTGACATGGATAGGGTTCCCTTCTTCACCGCCTTCATAGGCATATCCGTCCATGTCATATCCCTGTTCTTCCATTGCGGCAGTAATGTCAGATGCGGTATCATTTTCAGTATAAGCAGACAATAATTTCTGGACTGCAAGTTTTGTACAGTTCTGGATATCCAGTTCGATATCTGTCAGCTGATCCTGAATGTCTGTGAAATCCCGGAGAGTTTTCCCATCAATATCTGAGGATTCTGCATCCAGTCTTTCAAGCCTGGATATAATCCCTGCAAATACCGGCTCATACATGGAAAGGTCTGCTTCGTACATTTCATTTTTATATTCAAACTGGAAAAACTTCATGGATTCTATTTGTGCCTTCAGCTCCACAATCCGTGCTTCCATCAGATCCATTAAGGCATATTTTTTTTCTTTGTTTGAAATACCTTCTTCTAAATAATCATAGCATTCCAGAACAATGGATGAGGCAATTCCAAACGCAGGTTCATACATTTCCTTATTGAAGTAATCAACAGCCTTATTATATTCTTCCACAACATTGTCTGGGGCAGACCCAAGTTCCATCTGAGCAGCATGTATTGCTGCTTCTGCCTCTTTTAATTGGGAGGAAGCAAATTCCTGCAAACGAGCATTTTCCTGCATCTGCGTTTTCAGTTTATTGAATTTAGAAACCTGATGGTTTACTTCTGTTTTCATACCTGCAAATGTGTTATGCAGGGAATCCGCATACGTTTTTGCCTGTGTGTCGATTTCTCTCTCCCAGGATAAAAATAACGCTTTTTTTCTGCCTTCAATGTCGGCTGTTATTTTCCCCATATCCTGACCGGTTTCTGTCTGTTCTTCCTGAATTTCATTTACAAAGGAAGTATAAGATTGGATCATTTGTTTGTTGATATGATCCATAGCAGCCTTCTGCGTTTTCAGCAAGCCGGAATAGGACTGTACGATTTCCTGGATTCTTTCACGTTCTTCCGCCTCCTGTTCTGCGAGGAAAGCCCTTTGTTCAGCTTCTCTTTGTTCACGGATGGCATTACTTTTCCGTCTCTGCTGTGCTATATGTTTTGTCAGTTTTACGGAACCATATACTGTTCCTGTAATGGCAGCACCCCCAATCAAAACAGGTGCTGCTGCAAGCGCGAGTACTGCTGCTCCAAATATACCAAATCCATCTGCACTCATAGTTATTTCCCCTTTCTATTTTCCAGACTGTATTTCTGACGAAGGCTTGCCTCTGTCACAGTTGCTGTAAAATTATCTGTTTCCTTTAAAGTAAGAGGCCTCCCGACATCAGTCGCTATAGTCATTGCCGTTTTTGCTGTTTCCACGTAAATACCATTTCTTCCAAGAATACTGCTCAGCCGTTCCTGCTGTATGTAAGGGAAGTATTCCGCTTCCAGCTGCATATAAATCCTATAGGATACTGTTTTTTCTCTCCGTACAGGCACAATGTACAGCCAGCATATATCAGGTTTTTCATTTAAAGAATGGCATTTTTCAAAAGTAAGAATGCGCTCTTCCCTGTAATCAGCCGTTTCATTTTCCATTACACAGGTTTCGTTCTGAAGATACTGAAGGTAGTATTCCCGGAATCCTTCTGATAAATCATTTCCACGTTTACATGAACCATACGCAATACCCGTAAATTTATAATTCTGTTCTCCCAAAACAGTTTCAGCCGTTTCTTCAATGACAGAGGTCTGATTAAAACAATCGCATGCGGACATTGCATAAGAAATGCATATGCCGAGTTTCTGTGGAATCATATCCAGTCTTTGGATTTCTTTATCCAACAGAAACACCGGATCCAGTGCTTGGTTTGCATATTTTTTCAGCCACTGGTTTATGCCGCCATTTACATTTTCCTGATGTTCCTGAAGAAGCTTTTTTAATTCGGAATAAAGCATGTCTGACCAGTAATCAATATCCTGTTCCGAAAGTTCCAGCACAACTTCATCAGCATCCATAAGACCGCACTGTCCATAGGAAGATATATATGTGGTAATCCTTTCCAGCTTTATCCGGTAAATCTCAAATAAAGCGTTCAATTCTTCTAATTTCTGCCTTGCATTATCCTCCAAGCGTTTCACAGCATTGGCTATGCATTCGGCCTTTGGTACTGCGAGGACGTAAAGTTTGCTGCGCAGTAATTTTTCTGTTTCTTCCCCAGCCTCTATATACCGCTGCATGGCATGTGGATAAAAAACATCCACCGGGAACCGGCATACATCCTGAATACTTTGCTGTAATTTCTGTATCGCCTTATTCGCAGCATCTTCATACTGTTTGTTTTTTGCTTCATTTTTCTTGACCAGACGTGCCTGTTCTGTTTCCAGACGCTCCATAACTTTATCTAATTCTTTTTCATATTCCGTTACCTGTTCCGTTAATTCATTGTAACGTTTCCTCATCTGTTCGATTTCATTTAGATAAGCATTTGAAAAAGACTGCTCCATTTCCTGGAGTCTCTGAATATAGTCGTTTTTCATGTCGGCAGAGGAACTTTTCATTTCATTACGCAGTTTAGCAGTTTCCCTGCGCATTCTGTCATTAAAATCACGCTCAAGATTCCGGATTTCTCTGTTTGCTTCCGAAATCTGCCGTTGCAGCCGTTCGATTTCTCTCTGATTATCAGCCATATGCACCTCGTATTCTCCAGCTTACCGTTGCGGTTTTCGTTATATCAGGAGGACTGGATTCGTTTGCTCCGTTCATCACAGTCTTTCTGACGTTCCAGGACAAAGGATTTCAGTTTTTCCTCAATGCTGCTTTTAGCGTCTCTGGCTTCTGAGATAACCGAACTCATACTGTCCTGTTCGGAATACATTTCAAGTATATCCATATCCATATCAATTTCTGACAGGATTTCCTGAAGTGATGCCTGAACACTTGAGAGTTCTACAGACTGCTCCTGCTTGATGCCTTCTGCTTTATGGATATTATCCATTGTGTTTATAATTTTCTGTTTGATGTCTGCAATAGACTGTTTTGCCTCGGATTCCTCCTGTTCCAGTGAGCGTAAGGATGCTTCTTTTTCTGCCCGGACTTTCCGGTGTTCCGAAATAGAAGCTGTCATTTCGTTGATTCTAGCATCCTGCGTTTTGATATAACCCTCATCAAACTGGCTGTCTACCAACTGCGTTATAAGCGTTTTTAAATGATCGATTTCTTTTTCGGTATCTTCGCTGCTGTTTCCAGAAAAAGATTTCAGGCGTTCATTCTCATTCTGCAGTTCAGCAATTTTTCTGGAAAGCCTATTTTCTTCTCCCTCGTATTCAGAGATTTTAAAAGACAATTCTTCATTTATTTTTTTAAGCTCCGCATTTTCTTTTTCAAGGATTTCCTCGGTATCAGTACCAGAAGTGCCCGTTCCCATTGGTATATCAATAGGAGAAAGAGTTGGAGGGATCCGGTCCGCAGGATTCCCAACAGGAAGATCAGATATTTCCTCTTCTTCATACTGCCACTCTAATTCAATGCCGCCTTCTGCCCCAAAACATACGGTCATCTGCATTGTCTGAGAAGGAAGCCCGAAATTATCATATGTTTTACTAATCTTGTCAAAGAAAGCACCTGGAAGCTCGTCGGAATATATTTTTTCAAAATATATCTTTATGGAATCCTCCATATCATTTTTGGGGGAAAATAATAAAAACCTGCCATTTTCCGCTTCCAAAAAGGCAATATGAATACCCAGACAGCTTTCCGAAAAAATCCGCAGTTTTTCTTCATTGATACTGTCGTTGCTCCATTGCGTACCATTGTATTCCAGATATAATTCAACTTTATCATCTACCGGGACGATAAAAATACTCTGACCACTTGGTGAAATTCTTTTTTTGTACACCTGAATTACCTCCTGCTATAATTTATATCCATTATGTTCTTTTATTTCCTGCCATCGTTTCTTGGTGATCTTACTTGGGATGCCGGTAAGCAGTTCCTGACCGTCTTTCTTTTCAATGGAAGAGTTCCTTCTGTTTTGTGATGTAAAGAACTCCTTATATCTTCCAGTAAACTGGTGGATGGTCTGGTTGGAAGACCCCCTGTATGGGAGATCATCATCCAGGCTCTCTCTGTATCTTCCATCAATCAGTACGTCAATCATTTCTAGGGTGCTGTTTATCTTTCCGCTTTGCATTCTTTTAAGCTCAGACAGCTCATAACCGCTGTAAACAATGATTCCAAGCTTAGACCTGTGCAGTTCTGTTACCAGCTCGTATAAAGCGTCTGGCTGAAGAAATGGTTCTCCCCCACTAATGGTAACTCCCTCAATGTTTTCTGACTGCTGGATGGTCTCTGCCACTGTCCTAGTGCTCAATTCAAATGCCGGAAATTTTTTCCGGTTCCAGTCTATGGCAATACATCCCGGGCAGTTCCTGTTACATCCATGGAACCAGATAATGTATCTTGGAGGAGGACCCAAAAGGCCGTCTCGGTCAAGATAGATACAGTCCCCTGCTATTCTGCTCATTTACCGGCCCTTTCCATGAGTTCCAGATGCCAGCGCTGACCGCGTTCCCCGCATTCATTTTTGATTTTTTCACGGATGACAGCAGTTTGCTTATTTAAAAGATCCCGACGCTTTCCAAGATATTCTGTCAGATCATACATGCTGCTGCGAAGCGCAATCAGCTGATCATAAGAAGCTTTATCTACTCTAAGGAAATCACTCCTGTCGTTAAGCCTTGAGATAATCTTCCGCAGATTATTCAAGCTTGTCATGATTTCTTCCCTCTTCGCATGGCAAAGATCTGCTGCCGTAAATGAACGGTAATGAAGGTTGATATAATAATTAAATCTTTCGGAAACCATTCTCCGGTTGCAGTTCAGCTCCGCATTGGAATATACCACTTCTGTAGCCTCAAGCAGTTCGGCAAGGTTTTCGCTCCAGCTTAAATCAATGCTGATCTGTTCTCCAGACTGGACTGCTGAAAAAGTACGTTTTTTTGCGGCCCGGTAAGTCTTTGCCTCAGAAACCATCTTTTTCTGCTGCGGAGAAGCCTGTACTTTTACATCACCGGAGTCATTCAGGGTATTCAGTTTTTGGGCAAAATTTTGTTTCGTTACAGTTCTGGTATTCGTGGAACTGTCACCGAAACGCTTATGCTGCGGATACGTTCCGTATCTCTGACTTTGGGGAGTGCTGCTGTAGCCTGACCCGATCCCTGCATTGTTTCTGTTATAACTGCTGGAACTTGAAGAATAGGAAGATGATGGCCTGCGCTTTGGCATTGGTGTTTTAAAAAGGCAGATGATAAGGCCAAGTATTCCAAGAAAAAAGCCCCACGCAAATCCATGGTTTTTATTGTTCGGATAATTCTTGCCTCTGACTACAGCTTTTGCAATATTACCGGAAATGATATGTATTACTGCAATGATAATGATTGTTTTTATGTTCATAACTTAAACACTCCTTCAATCTGCGATATAGATCCGTCCATTTTCCTGTTTAACAAGTTCCATGACCAGTAAATGGCTGATTTTCTTTTTCGCAATACTTTTGGAATGGACATGGAGCTTTCTGGTCAGTTCCCCTATGGTCATTCCGTTCGGCGCTGAACCGATCAGATCAAGAAGTTTCTTAGTATTATCCATTTTTTTGTCACTCAGATCTTTCTGGAGGTCAAAAAGCTGCTGGCGGAATTCCGGAGACAGTCCGGATAATACATTTCCGGTTTCTCTCATGTTGCAAATCACTGCAAAAGAAGCGTCATCCCCCATGCCGTTATTTACTAGGAGGCGGACAAGAGAAGAAATCTGGCTTTCCATATCCTTTTCGTTCAAAAAAAACGCCATTTGCTGCATAAGGCGTATACGGATATTTGCCCCAAGTTCATTTACTAGGAACTCTTCCGGACCGTCGCTCATCAAAACAACGGATGAATAATCAGAATTTCCCTTTTCTATAAAGTACTTTGTATCCGGGACGGTGACAAAAGTTGTCTGGTTCGCCGGACCGTCATGCTCATAAATGGAAATCACCTTACATTCATTATCTTTAGCCAGCCCTACAACTGCTCCATCCCCGACATGCAGAATCAGGTATCTTCCATCCGGATGGAATGCCGTACATAATAAAGTAGCTGAAAATTCAATAATATCCTCACCGAGTTCCTCTGCTTCTTCTGTGATAGGAATTAATACTTCATGGATAACATAATCAGCAGCAGTTTCCTTATCCAGGCTGTAAAGTCTTTCAAATTTATCTGCCATAAAAGTTGCTGCTATACGGGAAGTAATTTCTGACCCTTTTTCAGCATACTTATAAGAACCAGCACCATCACTAACCGCAACGGAAGTGATGCCGCTCTCAGAAGTATAACGGAACACATTATCTTCGCAGTTTTTATTGTAGTCTAAATGCCTGGTTCCGGCTTCTTTATAAAGAACAGTTTTGAATAACGTTTTTCTTTCCATATGTGTTTTTCCTCCAACACTTGACCATTTTGACATCTTTTCTGCAGCCAAGATTTAGACTCTCTTAGCGGGCAGATAGCAGCTCACAATTTTCTATTATAAGACAGCCGCATCTTCTTCCTGTTTTTTAAGAGAAGGATGAAATGTTTCATCGGATGCCCGCATACTGATCGGTGGGATTGCCTGCCGTAAGTATTGTCTTCATCAGTATGCAGGACATCCTGCAGATTACTTCATTTCAGAGAAGGAAACGCTATTTAAGTCTTTGGTTCCTTTCTTAGAACTGGAGATGATAATGGATGAAGTCACTTTAAAGAAGTTCGCCAGTTCTGATGCATTGCTGACTTTTGTTACGTGCTTATCCGTATTAAGGCCTGTCAGTTCTCTCATGAGGGCATGGTCACAATGGTCACTGACTTCCACGGAGATGACAACCAGGTTATTCGCAGCCACCTCTCTCTTGATATACGCTTTACTGAACGCCATGGCTTCATCTTCCTGCTTTTCCACGTTGTCATCATAACATTCCGGTACACCATCAGAGATCAGGAAGATGATCGGGGAATAATATTTGATTTTTGGAACGTTGCTGGAATACGCCTTCTTTCTTCCCTCTATCTGCATGATTGCATTTTTTAATGCCAGTCCTGTAAGCGTACATCCTTGGCAGTGGAAATCCAGGTTTTTTCCCTGTGCTTCCTGAATCTTGATTTCACGCATACGTTCCAGGATCTCGATGTCGCTGTTAAAGGTCAGGATTGCCAGTTCCGTAGCATTGCTTGCGGTACGGTCTGCTAGGATAGCCTCATATAACCCTTCCACAGATTTTTTCAGCAGATTTTCATAGCTTGACATGGATCCAGATGTATCAACCAGTATGATAGCCGGAAGACGTTTGCTCTGATTCAAAGCTACCGTCTTCTTTTCAACGTTGGACAGATCCATACTTCCAAGCATTCCTTCAATATTGTTGTTTTTCATAAGTTTTTCCTCCTTGACATAGTACTTCTTTGTTTTAAATATTACCATCCTTTGATTTTGTTTCTAAATCTTATCAGTGTTAGAAGAATAATTTGAGCGCAAAAAAGAAACCTTCCAGATCTTCCTCACTGCTGACTTTTACTATGCGCTTATCATTGTTACGACCAGTTAATTCTCCCATAAGAGCATCATCACCATAGTCTCCGATTTTTACAGGAATTACAATTAGGTTATTTTCAGATACTTGTTTCTTGATATATGCCCTACTGAATTTCATATCTTCCTCTTCCAGTTCTATCATGTTGTCATCACAGCCTTCTGCCACACCATCCGAAATCAGGATAATAATCGGGGAATAATATTTGATTTTGGGAACGTTTTTAGAATAGACCCCCTTTCTTCCCTCTTTCTGCATAATTGCATTTTTCAGAGCCAGTCCTGTCAGGGTACAACCATGGCAGTGAAAATCCAGGTTTTTCCCCCGGTCTTCCTGACGCTTAATTTCACACATACGTTCCAGAATCTTCACCTCACTGTTAAAGGACAGAATCGCCAGTTCTGCGGAATTTCCAGTTGTACAGTCAAATAAAATGGTGTTATATAACCCTTCTATAATTTTTTTAGCAGATTTTTATATCCCTTCATGGAATCAGACGTATCTACTAACGCAACAATCGGATGACGCTTGGATTAATTCAGAGCTACGGCTTTTTCCTCAATATCGGATATATCCAAACTTTTCAATATATTCTCAATACTAATGTCTGCCACAAAATTCCCTCCTATATATGTAATATTAATTCCATCCCTGGCTGAAATTTTTAAGCTGCTCCAAAAGATCTTCCAGTTCCACGTCTAAATCTCCGCTATTTATTTTTACACTGCCTTTTGACTGTACCCGTTTCGGGTAAGATTCTGGAATATATTTTCCACTCTCAGGGTTTGTCTTTACGATTTCAGGTAAAGCTTCCTGATACCGCACAATTGTCCTTAACCAGTCAAGAGAACTTCTTCTTGTTTCCTCATGGAAATATTTTCCTTCTCCATGGAAAGAGTTCCAGAACAATTCCTTTAAGAATTTCGGAAAATGGCTGACAATCATATGCCAGATACTTCCTTTTATCTGGTCTTCTGCCCCAATATTTCCAGCTTGATACGGATAGTATCCTCCAGCAATGATTTCACGTTCATCATCAAAATCTCTGGATCCTGCATAAGGGTCTCCATCCGGTGTCAGCATATGGAAAATCAACATCTGCATAATCCAGACATCATCCGCCTTTTTACGGCAGAAAGAGAAATCATCATCGTAGATATGTTCCGGGGAACGGAATTCCGGGATTCCTACATTACTTGGATAATACCAATTATCGTCTGCGACCTGTGCGGAATCCAGGTCTACCAGATAAGCCACCAGATCCTTATCGTATAAAATATTGTCACGGTTTATATCACAAAGGATAACATTGTTGTGGTGCATAAAATCAATCAGTTCTGCAAAATTAACTGCCATGGTAATCTGATGTTTCTTTTCAACCCTAGGAACAATTTCCTCAAAGGTATCATATGCAAATTCAGAAAAAGCAGTCGTATCTTTAAACAGTTTCATGACATAGCCGACTGGCTCTGCTTTTTTATTGTAAAGCATTTTTTCCGGCCATGCGACTCTCTCCATGATAGGGGTATCAATCATACGGAGCAGTCCATACTTCGAACACATAATGGCAACTTTCTGCATTTTCAGCTCAGAATTACTTTCATTCTTGAAAATTTTTGCGCATTTTGTTCCGGAAAAGACTTTATAAACATTAGCTTCTCCGCCATGACCAAGCTCATTTTCAAGCAGTACCGGTTCATATCCGTTTTTCGACTTCATAAATACATACTGCCCGGATACTGGGATTTCTCCCTCCAGATGTTTCGGAGCGTCAGACAGAGGAGATTTTTTCTTGTCGCCCGGATCCGCAAAGGCAGCCATTTGATTCTTTGGATTTGCAAGGTATCCTTTTGCGGTAATGTCTCTTTCAAAAATGCGGACATACATCTGGTCATTTTTATTTGCTTTATTTCTGCTATAAATAAAAGTACTCAGCCCACGGTTGATTCCGATTACTATAATAGAGTCGCTTAAATTCCTGCCTTTAATAAAAGTACTGATAGCATGGTTCTCTTCCGATATTTTTCCGGGAAGGACAGTAAACATGTTGTACTTTTTCAGGGATTCGAGTGCGTCTGCAACCCTTTTAATGCTGCTGTCTTTTTTTGCTGCTTCCATTACAAATTCAACAGCTTCTGCGCAGACAACGAGGGTTGTGTCCGTTTTCCTGGTTATTTTAACACTAATCGCTTCGGTAATAATATCTGCCGCCACAGGTTTACGAAGTGCCATATGGGTAAAAATGATATAATCCCTGCTCAGAAGTTGTTTCTGACGCTCGTCCTCATCCTGATGGGAAGTACGGGTGCTGGTACGGGTTCCTGTTCTGGACGTATCCTTCATACTTTCCTGGCTTTTACGATAACCTGCATACTGCTTTCCCCCAGACTGGAAGTTTTGCTGAGACCCTCCTATTCTTTGTGTTGCAGCCTGTTTCTGTTGGATATCGCCTTCTGTTGCTTCCTGGAGCTTTTCCATAAAGCTTTTTTTCTTAGCTGGTTCCGGATTGCCTCCAGTTTCTTTCAATTCGGCTAAAACTTTACTGTACCTTGGAAGTTTCTCCTCAGCTATCGCTATGTCAGCAGACAGCACAAGGATGTTGTTTTTTTCAAGGGCATCTAACGCTTCATCTAATGATACCCCATACATTCTGGCAAGGCTTTTGACTGTCTCACTCATCCATATCCTTCCTTTCTTATGCATGGTCTATGGGTAACTTTGGATTCTTTACATCGTCTGTATTATCCAGTAACGCACCTCCCTTTCCAATTTTTTTAACCAGGAGCAGGGCTGATGACTTGGAAGAATGCGACTCGTTTTGCTGAAGCGCATCTACCGTCAGTCCATAGTCCTGGGTAATTAACATGCAATTCTGGGAATCATTGCGGAAATAGATCAGTTTTTCCAGCATGACACGGTCAGCATGGACAACTCTCTCACCACGAGCATTCGTTCTTCTGTCCTCATCATCCCCAATGATCTTCATCCGGTTCTGCTTACACTTCTGAAGAATGAAATCAAATATATGTCTGGCTTTTTTAACAACCTCTTCTTCCTTTTTCTTATCCATGCATATTTTTTTCAGCTCTTCCAAGACAACATACGGAATGTACAGGCTGCTTTCCCAGCTGACTGCCGCATCAAACACTGTAAAGAAATCGAAAAAATGCTGGTTAAGAAGGCTGCATGTATCAATAAAAAACAGGTAGTTATGCTCACTGCAGTATTCAAGCAGTTCCCTGGTATATTTCATTTCCGGATGAAGGATATCAGACAATTCCTTAAAACACTGTTCTTCATCCGTTGTTTCCATAAAGTCATCAGATATTTCCTGGCTACCAGCCGGATCGGTCTGACTGATGTTAAGATATCCCATCAGTTTCTGCAGTATCTCTTCGTCCAGATCAATATATTCAGATAAAATAATCCGGTTAAACTGTATCATTAAAATTTCCTTCAGGTCATCCATCGATCTGTTTGTCCTTTGAGACAGTTCTATCAAGTTCATCTATGTTACCTCCTAGTGAAAGTTCCTCTTACAATTATATAGAGTCCTACGCAGCAGATAACGCAAGGCATTAATGCGTCTAACAGAGCTGAGAGGTCAGCTGCACTTCCAAGAAGATTGTACCTTATAATACAGCCGATAATTGCGCCGCTTATGGCTCCGGTTATGGTAACCTCTGCATTGAACCGGGTTCCGAACCTTATAGACAGGAACGTCAGTATCACACTTCCAATAATTCCACCTATAAGGCAGGATTCCAGGAATTCCTTTACCGTTTCCCAATTACGGATAACCAAAAATGCGGCCACCACAATCATTAAAACTGGCAACAGTATACGGAACCACAACAGGAGCCGCCGCATAATCTGTCTGAACCGTCTTCTTCGTATCCGCCTCCGGCAAACCGGCTGTACATTTTCATCTTCAAAATCATCATTTTCATCACTCGGCTGGAATGCAGAATGTCCAGCCCTGCGTTTAACTGGTTCCGTGTCCACTGTTTCTTCTTCCACAGGATGAACCCTGTTTCTTCTCCGTCTGCCTGCAGCGGATCCAAAAGAAGTATCTTCCATGTTTATAGACCCCGTGGCAGTACCAGTGTCAAAAGTTGTTGTATGATTGCTTTGTGCGCCACTTTTCTTAGTGGTGCGTCTACTGCTTTCTTTACGTACATCATCAAAGTGGTCATCAAAACCTGCATCATCATCCGAAGAAAAAGAGGTATTTTTTGTAAATCTGTTTAATGGTTCTTCTGATAAATCCGAAATAACATCCTTTATCAAATACATGTTGCATTTAGGACAGATTACTTCAGAATCATCATATTTTGTTCCACACTTTACACATTTTTTCATATTTTTTTCCTCTGCCCTAAATAAGGTAGTGTCAACTTTGTATGCCCTAAATCGGCTCAACTCCAGTAAATTCAATGGTTTCAGAGGTTAAAAGCCTTTACCTCCCCTTTCTTTGGCTTGGGCGATCAAAATTTTACGTCGGGAACCCAGTCAAGGCCGGGCTGAAAGCCCGTTAAATTCAGCCTTGACGGGGTTTCCGTAAGTAAAATATAATCGGCCACAACCAAGGAAAGGGGTTCGATTTTTTCATAATCCGTTTTACACTACCCTAAATAAAAAGCTGGTTAACATGTGTATACCCATCTGGTGAAAGGATAAACCCACTTCCATCACGTATGTTCATAAGTGAAAGCCTGTCCGCAGTAATGGGAGGCTGATGTCCAACAGTAAATCCGATGTGCCCTCCGTGTCCACCCCCAAGATGGGAGTGTATCCAGGAACTGTTCATAACCATCATTTCAAAGATGTCCGAAGCATCTTTTCCGGATACTCCCAGACAGACAATTGTGGAAGCCGGGATATTACAATCCCTGATATTTAATTCCCCAAAGGTATTTCCTATAAACATGGACTTTCCGGTTTCAGTCAGACAGTAATCCCCAAATCCAGAAGCGGATATACCGTATCCTATAATCTGGTACTGCAGAATGGAATTTTCCTGAAACAGTTTAAGCTCATTCAGCAATGTTTCCATCAGTAGCTGTTCATATTCTGGTGCTACCATGGCAATACAGACTTCATGCTTTTTTAGGCAGGAATAAAGGGAGCGCCTTTTTCCGTTTTTGCAGGAAAGCTTGTTTATTTCTGTTGAATAACGAATCCAAAAGCGGTAAAACTCAGTTACAACGCTGTTCCACTGTAACAGCAAGGAATTCTCTATAAATCCTTCCGCATCAATATGCAGTTCCTGGTTTATCCACTCCAAAAACTCTTTTGCGTTTTTTACCTCGATGCTGTTGCGCCTGGAACCGGATGTTTTGATAAGATGATCCACAATAATGGAAAGATTGTAATATGTAAAACTCTCACGTCCTAACCCGTCTTCGAGAATGGAGAGCAGGACATACATGAGGGAAATTATATTTCTGCAGTCCATTGCCGGGCCTGCATATTTTTCAATAATCCTTGCAAATATTTCACATGCCTGTTCATAAGTTGTGGTTTTGTCAAACGACATATAGGAACAATTTTCACCCCAAAATACAATATTCTTTCCAGTTTTAGAATCTCCCTCTGCCAGTGCTTTCAGATCCTCCAGAGTCTCCCGACTTATGGAATTTGGGGAACAGATACATATAGACGGAATCCCCTTTTTCATTGCATCATAGACACCCGCATAGAAGGTATCCTCTTTTATCTTTGTAGCCAACTCTCCTTTCTCCCCAGTATTACCTCCGCACACGATCAGGTTTCCATTTTCCGGTACAAAATCGAAAAGCCGGCGTGATACATGGTTCGCCCTGCGATTATGCCTGCCTACCAGTCCCGCAAGGATTACATTTCCAATAAATCCCATTGATTATCCTTTCTCCACGATATTACGGGCAAACCTGAATTTGAAAGGTACATATCCTGCAATTTGTACAAAGGCCTCTCCGACCTTGAGGTTAATCAGCTCTCTTTCTTCAATACACTTCCGGTTGTAAGGCGGGGAATATTCCATAGAACCGCCGGCAACCGTATACCGGTCTGAAACTCGTGCTTCCCCAGTCAGCTTCTGTACTTGTGCAATACTGCTGTCCGTGCATTTAAACGCTACAATAGACTGGAATGCATTTAACATGACAGAAGTTTCCGCTTCTGTATATCTGGTTTTCATTTGGTCTACATTCTGAAGTCCGGCAATGATACAGAAGTTCATGCTCCGAAGCTGGTTCAAGGCCAGCAGTACATAATCCAGTTTGAACATCTGACTGAACTCATCAAGGAACAGGTATGTTTTTCCCACCTTGGCAGGACCATTTTTCTTATAATAAGAACATCTGCTTGCGATGATGTTGTCTACAAAGAAGCGGAAAACATAAGACTGTGATTCCGGAAGTGATGGGTCATACGATAAAAATACAACATTTGCTTTCTGATTTCTTGCAACCTCCGATGCTGAAATATAGCCGTTCTTTTCATTTTTCGCTGTTCCATACGCACCCGCAAATACATCGTTCACCATACTGATTATTTCACTGATGACAGCATAGGCGGATTTGTCTTCCAATTCTCTTGGAGGCAGGTAGGTCAGCCCTCCTTTAAAACTTTCATAGGAAAGAAGAACTTTCCGGTAAGAATCATATAAATCTTCTTCTTCGCAATCGATTCCTTTTAAAAATTTTTTCAGACAGAGGTTATTCAGCCTGCTGTCATCTCCTGTTTCTTCATATTCATAAAGGAAATATCTTATAACATATTCTGTTATTTCCCTTGCTGCATTAACAAAATATGGCTGTTCTTTTGATTCCCTTCCTTTATACAAGTACTTACATAGTTCTTTGATACGCATATCGAAGAGGTATTCATTATCCAAAAAAGGAAGAAGCTCTTCAAAAATATTCCATGCATATTTATCATCTAAAGCATTCAGGATCAAGTCCCCATCTTCATAAAATGTCTCCTGGTAATCTCCCTTCAGATCAAAGATAACTGCGAGATCGTTTTCTTCCAGGTTTTCAAATATCTGCCCGGTAAGGCTCATCATGGTGTTTGTTTTACCCTGTCCGGCATTGCCCAGAAACAAAAGTCCCATAGTTAGCAGTTTGTCTGTAAGAATGATTTGTTCTCTTCGGTTTTTGAACTTTCCAAGCAGGAAGTAATTTTTTTCATGGGACAACTGGAACATGGGGAAATCGTTATATTCTGCGACAGTTCCGTCTATAATTTTCAGATCGCCATAAATCATCGTCCATGCCCTCCTCCGTGTCCTCCATGTCCTCCGGAAGATGAACCGCCATGTCCTCCGCCTCCATGACCGCCAGTGCTTCCACAACCTCCGCTAATACCATGGCCTCCAGAAAATCCACCGGTTAAGGAACCGCCATGGCTTCCCGTGGCAGAAATTCCATGCCCGGAAGTTTTGGAACCATATGCAAAAGTACTGCTATGTCCGCTCTTGGATTTGTCAGAAGAAATATTGCTCTGTGCATGGCTGATATTCTGTGTTTTGGATTTAGTGTTAAAGGTAAAATCGGATTTTCCATATTTTTCAATGGTTTTATTCCTGTTTTTGTCCTTGTAATCACGTATCACTTCGAAGCAATTGTGCAGCTGCTGCATGCGGTCAGTACTTTCAAATTTATGTGATCTGTTATTATGGGAAGATTCAAACTGATACAGTTTAGGATTCTGCATCATCTTGTTGTAATCTTTCTGGGTCATATGGCACCGTTCAGCACACATTCGCATCGCCTGTTCTTCATATCCATGCTTATGGCCTTTATCTATCTGTCCCTGGACCAAGACTTCTTTTGTGTTTGCATCCAGCATCTGGCCTTTTTCATTGTAAACAGCCTCAATATTGACGGATGTGTTTTTATTTGGAGCAACTCTGTGTAAATATGACATAATTACTCCTTTCTGTCTGCATCATAAACAATCAGGTAACCGCCATCTTCCTGGAGGATCAGCGCCGTATTATCCGGATGATCGTATGCAGCCTGCAGGATCAGTTTCGGGTTCAGAAGTAAGACCTGCCACATCTGGCATTCTTTAAGGATGACATTTCTCTTATCCGTCAAAAGAAAATACCAGTTACCATCTTCCTTTATTGCGTATTTACATGGCTGCCCATTTAAAAGCTCTGAATCGCATATACATCCTTGGTCTGCGATAGCAGACAGCCCTCTGTATCCGCTATACTCCTGTCCTTCCAGATACAGGATCAATATAGCAACCGGTATATTCGGATGCTTTGGATTCAGTCTGGAAGCCAGTTCCACCAAAGAAAAATCATGTACCGCATAATCGTGGAAATAGTTTTTTCCGTTCATCCATTCTTTTAATGGAACCTCATAGTCCGTATTCGCATTGCAGGCATAGAGAATATCTTCCGCCAGATCAGAACAATCATCCATGTTCAAGGCATTTCCGTATTTCTGATACATTTTTTCAGTAAGTTTTACCTGTAAGTCAATCATATCTGTACCTCCCGTGTCTACCAAGATTATCCCGCCTTCCGACGTGAGTCCTAACTTCCTTCGTTCTTCCTTCCCATATCCAGAGTGTCAGCTTAGCCCCTTTGCAGGGTTCTGCCCTATGACAAATATTCCTGCCGACTACTGGCTCATTCTTTATTTGAGTATTACTGACCTGTGGATATCTTTCCTGTCCCCGCACCTTCCGACGGACGTTTTCCCGGTTCATTCCTGATATCGCCCAGCAGCCTTGCAGCGTCATAATCGACTCCCTTTGTTAAAATCGTATAAAACACTCGGATCACCTTGCATGCCACAGCCATTACTGACTGCATCTCTTTCAGCGAATTTTCTTTTCTCGTCCGATAGTATTCATAGATTGCCCGAAATTCCGCATTCTTTCCGACCAACGATACCGCCGCTTCATACAGTGCATAGCGAAGTTTCTTCCTTCCGCGGTAGCTCCTTTTCTTCAATCTGTGCCAAAACAAATTTACATTCTGAAATTTGTTGCTGGTCATTAGCTATTTCCTGTTGCATTTGTTCTATCGTTTTCAATTTTTGTTTCATTGAAATATCACGCCTAGCAATTTCTTCTTTCAAATACTTTTTAACATCATTCTTGGAAAAAGAAGGTTTCTCTCTATCCTTCTCCATTTTACACATTGCTATATATGTCGCTACAATACCTTCTGCTAAAGGAATTGCTGCAATTGGATCTGCTATCGAACCTATGGCTCCAGCAATAAATCCTGCATACTTTGGCGAAGACTTGAGAAAATTATTTAGGTCTCCTTCAGTTATAACATTTCCATCCTTTCTTGATGATTGTTCTGCTTTAAGTTTCCCAGATCTAATCCAGCGACGTACTGTTTCCGGCTTTGTATTTAACCTGGATTCTCGCAGTTAACATGACGAGGTTGGTACCTTCACTCCGAGATCCTCATATATTTTTGCCTGCTTATCGAGAAGTTCTCCAATCCTTAAGGAATGGTTTGCATCTTCAAAGCACTCAATCACATCAAGCTTATCAAGCAACTGATGCAGAGTGTAGTTTTTATATAAATCTGATTTTTTCATCTTATGGTCAAGATGAGATATCAGAATTAATGCAACAAACTCTGTAAAGATTTTACCATCAAGACCTTTTTCAGATGACACCAGAAGCCTCCGCATATTAAGACGTTCTTTCAGATTACCAAAGGCTTTCTCTACAACATCTTTCATCCTGTACAGATGTAAGGCTGTAAAGGCATCCATTTTTTCATTGGTAATCAAAGCAAAGTAGCCAAAGTAACGACGCGCTTCTTTGATGGCATCTTCTTTATAGTAAACCTGACGCCCCCTCTTGGGGGTTGTCTTCACTTCAAAGAACTGATCATAGGCCTTTTTATGACTTTCAACATATTTGCCTTCTAACAGTTCTTTGCAAAGGCCGGCAATTCGTTTGTCGAATGCCTGCTCATCGTCAGCACCATTTTCAATGCTGAAATAATAATGGATGTACATCCGGCGTTTATCTTTGATGGCATCACCTTTATACGGACGCTCCTGGGTATACTCCCACTGGGCGCTGACCGTATATCCATAGGTGTTGATGCTTTCATCAAAATTTACAAACATTCGGATATCGTCATATACCTCATCAAGATGCTTCCTGATGAACTTTAATGACAGCTTTGTTCCTACAAGGAACTTGATGTGGTCTCTGTATAAACCATTAATGTTATCCTCAGAATAGAAACCTCTGTCCATAACAAACTTGGTTTTGCCAAACCCAAGGATGTCCAGATCTTCCAGTAAATGTTTTACCGTTTTTGAATCTGGTATATTTCCCGCAAGCTTACGGTAATAAAATGGTAAGCCAGATTCTTCGCCAAACACCAGCAGGAGGTTCAACTGCGGAAGTTGATCATCTTCCTTGTTTTTACCATACTGGATCTGGGCAAGCGTTTCAGAGTAACTGGAAATGCTGGTACTGTCATAAGCCCAGTATTCATCCTCAACACGGCGTCTGCCCTGAAGCCGGAAGAACTTATTTGCCTGATTATCTGTTATGGAAGCAAATAATTCACTGCTTCTGGGCGAAGTTATACATTCACCATAAGGATGCTTATGGGTCAGATGCCATTTTTCAAAACGGTACAAAGGATTATTGTCCTCAAGTATCAGATAAAAGGCCACAGATAAAAGCTGTTTGTATGTTTCGGGAAAACACTGTCTGAGATCTGCTGCGAGTCCAAGCTCATTAGCAAACTCATTCAGAAGATATGTTGCTCCATAATACAGATGTCTGGTTTCAACAAAAGGCTTTGGCCCTGTTTTTGCAGGCTTTCCACTTGTTGATTTAGACCCTTTTTTCGCTCTGCCTCTTGTTGGAACAATGTCACCAGTCTCAGGGTCAACCTTTCCCACACATACGCGTTTTGAGCGGGACTGTTGCTTTTCCTTGTCCCAATAATAAGTTGTGTCATAAGCATATGTAATGCCTGTGCGTTTATCAGTTTGAGTAACTATCGACATACAATCACCTCGTCATGTTTATACCTCCATTATAAAACATGACGATGGATTAATCCAGTACAAAATGGTGATTTTGTCAACAAAATCCAGGGGGTTCGGCTAAGCGTAGCGAAAATTCATCGTCACGTTTTCGAGAATCCGGGTTATATGCCGGAGTTTTCTTCATAACATTCTTCAAAACCGTGCGCTCCTGCTCCGACAGCTTCTCATACCGGATTTGTAGCTGCGTACACATCAGGGCAGTGAACACATCCAGATAGGAACCCGGCACGGCCAGCGCCTTCTTTGCGTCCCTGATTAGCTTCATGCCATTGGAGCCGTCCG
>Ga0224483_100079_pt1 | contig 22768 bp, 20 predicted proteins | sample hydfratestSal1_FD_181453 | JGI IMG/M metagenome (GOLD analysis project Ga0224483, IMG submission 181453) | Metatranscriptome of mouse feces microbial communities from Columbus University, Ohio, United States - Sal1 (Metagenome Metatranscriptome) ... | reverse complement strand
GGGACAAACAGGATGTCTACAGATATAGGAATCGATTTGGGAACGGCAAGTATCCTTGTATATATAAAAGGAAAAGGCGTCGTATTGAAGGAGCCTTCTGTGGTTGCCTTTGACAGAGATACCAACAAGATAAAAGCGATTGGAGAAGAGGCACGTCTGATGCTGGGAAGGACTCCCGGCAACATTGTTGCAGTGAGACCTTTGCGTCAGGGGGTTATTTCTGACTACACAGTGACCGAAAAAATGTTAAAGTACTTTATTCAGAAAGCGCTTGGAAAGAAAAGCTTCCGCAAACCGCGAATCAGTGTATGTGTGCCCAGTGGTGTTACAGAAGTAGAGAAGAAGGCTGTAGAAGACGCAACCTATCAGGCTGGGGCCAGGGAGGTTTCCATTATAGAAGAACCAATTGCGGCAGCTATAGGAGCCGGCGTGGATATTGGCAAGCCCTGCGGAAATATGATTGTGGATATTGGGGGCGGAACTGCAGATATTGCGGTGATTTCCTTGGGCGGAACAGTGGTAAGTACTTCCATTAAGATTGCAGGGGATGATTTTGACGAGGCAATTGTCCGATATATGAGAAAGAAGCATAATCTTCTGATCGGTGAACGTACTGCAGAGGACATTAAGATTAAAATTGGAACTTGTTTCCCGCTGGCACAGAATGATACGATGGATGTCAGAGGACGTAATCTTGTGACAGGTCTTCCCAAAACGGTTTCCGTATCTTCAGAAGAGACTGAAGAGGCGCTGCGGGAGGCAACTCTCCAGATCGTAGAAGCCGTTCACAATGTATTGGAGAAAACTCCGCCTGAACTTGCAGCGGATGTTGCAGACAGAGGAATTATCCTTACCGGGGGCGGTGCGCTGCTGCGGGGCCTGGAAGAACTTATTGAGGATAAGACAGGAATCAATACTATGACAGCAGAAGAGCCTATGACCTGTGTGGCAATCGGGACCGGCAAATATGTGGAATTTTTATCAGGATCTGGTAAGAAAGATGAGTAACAGATAATCAGCATTCAAAGGAGCAGAAATTATGGTAAAAGGATTATATACTGCTTACACGGGTATGATCAACCAGCAGAACCGGATGGACATACTCACCAACAACCTTGCCAATTCAGCTACCAATGGATTTAAGAAGGAAGGTTCTACTTCTCAGTCCTTTGATGAGCAATTGGCAATCAAGATTAAAGATACTTCGGCTTATGGTCTGCCAAAGGGGCTGGGGGACGTTTCTCTGGGCGTTAAGATTGGAGAGTGTTACACGGATTATGGTCAGGGTTCCTTCCGTGTGACAGATAATATTTATGATATGGCAATTGACGGAGACGGATTCTTTGCCATTTCCTATACGAATAAGGCAGGAGAGACCTCTGTAAAATATACCAGAGACGGGGCGTTTACCGTGAACAGGGAAGGCTATCTGGTAACGAAAGACGGAGATTTCGTACTGAATCAGGCTGCAGCGGAGGCAGGAAATCCAGGGCAGGCTGGCTACATACAAATAAATCCTAATTTGCCTCTGGTGGTAGATGAAGTTGGAAATTATTATCAGAATGATGTTCTGCTGGGACAGGTAGGAGTCGTTGATTTTGCAGATTACAATTTCCTGGCAAAGTATGGAGAGAACATGTATGAATTAGTGGAAGGCGGTCAGGTGCAGCCCTCCAATGCACAGGTATCTCAGGGAACACTGGAGATGTCCAATGTAAATGTGGTGTCTGAAATGGTGGAAATGATCAATATTACCCGTGCATATGAATCTAATCAGAAAATTATACAGACTATAGATGATACACTGGAAAAAGCAGTTAACAGTATCGGCAAGGCATAGAAAGGGGTTGTTTTAAAATGATGAGATCCTTGTGGTCGGCAGCGTCCGGCATGATTTCCCAACAGACAGCAGTAGACACCATTGCAAATAATCTGGCAAATGTCAATACCACCGGTTATAAAAATGAGAAAGCTGAGTTTAAGTCTTTGCTGTATCAGACATTACAGACAAGAACTACCACTGCCAACGGTGAAGAGAAACCGATCTCTGCGCAGGTTGGACTGGGAACCAGAGTGGCAGCCATTACTTCCAATTTTGTTCAGGGGCCGCATCTTGACAGTGAGAGTTATACAGCTATGGCAATTGACGGAGATGGGTTCTTTGCGGTGAGAGGAGCTGACGGGAATACATATTATACCAGAAATGGTGACTTTAAGCTGAGTGTGGGAAATGACGGAAATTTAACACTGGTAACTTCCGACGGATTTCCGGTACTGGACAGCAGGGGAAATGCCATTGAAATTCCAGGCGGTGTGAATGCCAGCAAAATTCAGGTCACCTCGGAAGGAGCGATTGGCTATCTGAATGCGCAGAATAATTTTGTGGATCTGAATCAGACTATTGGGCTGTTCCAGTTTAACAATCCAGCAGGATTGGAGAAGATGTCAAACAGCCTTTTAAATGTTACGGATGCATCTGGTCAGGCTCTGAATGAGGCAACGACGCCGAATCTGGTGCTTAGCACTGTGCGCCAGGGATATTTAGAGGGTTCCAATGTTCAGGTTGCAGATGAAATGGTAAATTTGATTGTGGCGCAGAGAGCTTATGAAATGAATTCCAAAGCAATTCAGGCTTCTGATGATATGCTGAGCCAGGCAAACCAATTGAAGAGATAAATTAAATAGTGGAAAGAAGGATGATTTATGAGTCTTACGTTAGATGGCATAAGTTCATTATATGATACAAAAAGTACCAGCAATTCTGCCAGTAAGCTGGAAGATACCCTGAATTCAGATCTGTCCACAGCGACGGAAGACGAATTGATGGAGGTCTGTAAGGACTTTGAGGCGTATTTTACAGAGCAGATGTTAAAGGCAATGCAGAAAATGATTCCTGAGTCTGAGAGTGTTTCTTCTTCCACCAGACAGCTTCAGGATTACTATAAGGAGCAGATGGTCCAGGGACTTGCGGAACAGTCTGCACAAGGAGAAGGACTGGGGCTTGCGCAGATGCTTTATGAACAGATGAAGCGCAATTATGGTCTGGAATAAGAACGTGGAGATCTTGAAAGGATATGTGGAGCATATCGTATATCAGAATAGTGAAAATGGGTATACCGTATTAAATCTGGTGAGCGGAGAAGAAGAGATTACCTGTGTGGGAATTTTTCATGGCATAGGGGAGGGAGAAAACCTGGAATTGTCAGGGGAATATACCGATCATCCATCTTATGGAAGACAATTTAAGGTGACGTCTTTTCAGGTAAAGCCGCCGGAAGATATCATATCAATGGAACGTTATCTGGGCTCCGGTGCCATTAAGGGCATCGGGGCTGCTTTAGCCGCAAGGATTGTACATAAATTTAAGCAGGATACTTTCCGGATTATAGAAGAAGAACCAGAAAGGCTTGCAGAAGTGAAAGGAATCAGCCAGCGAAAGGCTATGGAGATCGCGGAGCAGGCGGAAGGGAAAAGAGAACAGCGGCAGGCAATGATTTTTCTGCAGCAATATGGGATTTCCCAGACTCTTGCTGCCAAAATATTTCAGACATATAGAACAGAACTATATGGAATTTTAAAAGAGAACCCATACCGCCTGGCAGATGATATCCGGGGTGTGGGTTTTCGTATTGCCGATGAAATTGCTTCCAGAATAGGAATCCATACGGATTCAGATTTCCGGATACGGAGTGGAATTCTATACACGTTGCTCCAGGCATCTATGGAAGGGCACACCTGCCTTCCCAGACAGCTGTTGAGTCAGAAAGCCAGCGAGCTGTTGAAAATTGAACCAGAGCATATTGAGAAACATTACATGGATCTTGCCATAGATAAGAAGCTGGTGATCAAAGAAGCTGGTGATACGTCGTACATATATGCGTCAAATTATTACTATATGGAATTGAATACGGCAGTGATGCTGAAAAATCTTGATATTTCTTATGATGTGCCGCAAGCAGAGATTGAAAACCGCATTTGCAGTATCGAAAAGGGCAGTGACTTTGTGCTGGATGAACTGCAGGTGCAGGCAGTGAAAGAGGCGGTGTGCAATGGGCTCGTGGTGATTACCGGTGGTCCGGGAACCGGAAAAACGACGACGATCAATACCATTATCCAGTACTTTGAAATGGAAGGATTGGATATTCTCCTGGCTGCGCCAACCGGGCGTGCAGCAAAACGGATGAGTGAGACGACTGGATTTGAAGCAAAAACCATTCACCGTATGCTGGAATTAAACGGAGGAGCTGAGGACCGCGCAGGCTTTGAGAGAAATGAGGAAAATCCTCTGGAAACAGACGTTATTATTGTGGATGAGATGTCTATGGTTGATATTTCTCTGATGCATGCTATGCTAAAGGCCGTGGCAGCAGGAACGCGTCTGATTTTAGTCGGGGACGTCAATCAGCTTCCAAGCGTAGGAGCAGGAAGCGTACTGAAAGATATTATAGAATCCAGACAGTTTCATGTTGTCCGTCTCACGAGGATTTTCCGGCAGGCGGCGCAAAGCGATATTATTGTCAATGCCCATAAAATTAACCGTGGTGAGGAAGTGCTGCTGGATAATAAGAGTATGGATTTCTTTTTTTTGAAACGGTATGATGCCAATGTGATTATCAGTGTGGCGATACAGCTCATTCAGCAGAAGCTGCCGAAGTTTGTGGATGCCAAACCCTTTGATATTCAGGTGCTGACACCAATGCGCAAAGGGCTGCTGGGAGTAGAGCGGCTCAACAATATTTTGCAGCAGTATCTGAATCCGCCCGATAAGGATAAGGAAGAAAAAGAGCATAGCGGTATGGTCTTCCGTGAAGGGGACAAGGTTATGCAGATTAAGAATAATTATCAGTTGGAGTGGGAAATCCGCAGCAGATATGGGCTTGCCATTGACAAGGGACTGGGAGTATTCAATGGGGATATGGGCGTGATCCGCAGCATCAGCAACTATCAGGAAATCTTAACAGTAGAATTTGAAGAGGGGAGACTGGTGGATTATTCCTTTAAACAGTTGGAGGAACTTGAGCTGGCTTATGCCATTACAATTCATAAGTCACAGGGAAGTGAGTATCCGGCAGTAGTAATTCCGCTGCTTACAGGGCCTAAAATGTTGATGAACCGTAATCTTTTATATACGGCTGTAACACGGGCAAAGAAATGCGTGACATTGGTGGGAAATGACGTAACATTTCAGCAGATGATTCAAAATGTCAGTGAACAGAAACGTTATACTGGACTGGAAGCGCGTTTGCGAGAGACAGAGGGGATAAGAACTCTAACAATTTAAGAAATTTTAAGAAAATATTTATGGAAACATGAATAGAACTGTGTTAGTATAAGGGAGCTTGAGAGGAATTTTCAGGATCATGCGATGAAAATTTATTTGGAGAATTTGATACATATCGTTTTTCCTCCCAGATGCCCGTTTTGTGATAAGGTATTGTTTTCTTCGGTGTTAGTGCCTCAGGACCTGGCATGTTCTTCCTGCAGAAGCAAACTGGAGTTTATTCAGGAGCCTGTCTGTAAAAAATGTGGGAAACCTTTAACGGATCAGAGACAGGAATATTGTTATGACTGTAAAAGACATCACTGTCATTTTCAGCAGGGCAAAGCGCTGTGGGTTTACCAGGGAGAAGTAAAACATTCCATTTACAGGTTTAAATATCAGGGACGTCAGGAATATGCCAGATATTATGGCAGGGAATTGGCACAAAAATACGGAGACTGGATTAGGAGACACAGTATTGACGCGTTGGTGCCTATACCACTGTCGCGGAAAAGATACCGGCAAAGAGGTTTTAACCAGGCGAAGCTGATTGCGGATGAAGTAAGCCGCCAGACCAAAGTGCCAGTATATGGAAATTTACTGCTGCGGGTGCACGATACCAGAGCGCAAAAAGAATTAAATGACCAAGAACGCAAAAATAATTTGAAAAAGGCTTTTAAAACAAGAGCAAATAAGGTACAATTAGACCATATCTTATTAATAGACGATATATATACGACAGGAAGTACGATGAATGAGGCGGCAGGTGAGCTCAAACAGTCAGGAGCCAGTGAAGTTTACTGCCTGAGCCTCAGTATCGGAAGAGGTTATCAGGAGGGTTAATATATGGAAGTTAGAAATTGCAAAGGCTGTGGAAGACTTTTTAACTATAATGGCGGAATGCCATTGTGTGCTGGCTGTGTTGCCAAACTGGAAGATAAATTCCAGGCTGTCAAAGAATTTTTGAGACAGAACCCGAATGCGCCGTTAAGCGTAGTATCTGAAGAGAATGATGTTTCAGTAAAGCAAATTAAACAATGGGTTCGGGAAGAGCGTCTTTCTTTTACAGAAGAATCACAGATTACCTTGGAGTGTGAAAACTGCGGGGCAAAAATTTTGACTGGGAGATTTTGTGAGAAATGCAAAACGAGCCTTCATAATGATCTGTCTGGCGCTATTAAGCGGTCTTCTGGAACTTTGACGAAAAAACCTAAGGACAGCCATGGAAAGGACAGGATGAGGTTTTTGGATAATTAAGGAATTCCGAAAGGTGTAGCTTATGCTGAACGAAGAACGGATTCGACTCATGACAAAGATGGTCTGTTACGAAGAGGGCGAAGGAAAAGAATATATGCCAGTAAAGCAGTATTACCGAAGGGACTATGTGAGTTTTGAAATGCTGAAGACATTCATTACTTCCACGTTAGCCTTTGGTATTTTGTGCTTATTCTGGGTTCTGTATAATATGGAGAAAATTGCAGAAATTTTAGGCAACAGAGATCTGGTATCTTTTGGCGCTTCTGTTTTGATTTGGTATGCTGTTTTTACAGTTGTCTATCAGGTGATTGCATTTCTGGTGTATAATCGGCGTTATACCAAAGCGACGGCCAGTGTAAAGAAGTATTATTCTGCCTTGAAGAAAGTTCAGAAACTTCATGAGAAGGAAGAAAGAACACAGTCTTCGGAGGGTTGGAAATGACGGGTTTGTTGGAAATAAGAGAGAGACTGCGGGAAATTGTCGGAAAATATGAAATATATTTTATAGCAGGTGTAAAATTTGTACTGGGACTGGCGGCATTCTTTCTGATAAACAGCCAGATAGGATATATGAAAAAGCTGACGCATCCTGCTGTGGCGATGCTTTTAGCGCTCGTATGTACTTTTTTGCCGGTAAATGTGATGGTATTATTATCCTGTATATTGATTTTACTTCATTTATCGGCTCTTTCGCTGGAAGCTTGCGGGATAGGTCTCGGTCTGTTTTTGTTACTGTTTTTCCTGTATGGAAAATTTGCGTCAAAAAATGGGTATCTTGTGATACTGACGCCAATTCTTTGTTTTTTCAACGTACCACAGGTGATACCGGTGGCTTCCGGACTGATGCGGGAACCTATTTCTTATCTTGCAGCAGCATGTGGAGCGGTATCATATTTCTATCTAAAGGGCGTTAAACTCAATATCGTGAATTTTACATCTGTGGAGGAAGCGGAGGGTATGGCAAAATTCACAGCCGCCTTGAAGGTGCTTACAGAGAATAAAGAGATGTATCTTTTGATCACTGCGTTTCTTATTACTGCTCTGGTAGTCTATCTCATACGCAGACAGTCAGTGAACTATGCCTGGAGAATCGGGCTGTTTATGGGAAACCTGGTACAGATTATTATTTTACTGACTGGGTATGTCCTGCTTGGGATGCCGGAAAATATTCCATGGGTGATTGCAGGTTCGCTGATATCGGTTGTTATTTCCCTGATTCTGGAATTCTTTTTCTATAATCTGGATTATTCCAGAGTGGAACGGGTACAATTTGAAGATGATGAATATTATTATTTTGTAAAGGCGATTCCAAAAGTATACGTAGCCAGAAAAGATAAACGGGTGAAACAGATAACTCCCAGGAAGAAAACTACCGTGAATCGCAGAAAACTGGCAGAAGAATTGGATATTGACCAGGATTTGCTGGATTAAGTAAGAAGAAAGGAATGAAATTATGCTGCAAGAATTGTTCGCAATTGTAAATTCTTTTGCGTCTAAGTATCTGTTTTGGATAAATAGACCTCTGATAACTAAAATTGATATTGCGGAAATTATTATTATTTCATTTCTGATCTATAATATTCTGGTATGGGTTAAGAAAACAAGGGCTTGGAACCTGCTAAAAGGAATCATTGTGGTGCTGATTTTTGTAATGTTAGCGGCAATGTTCCAGATGAATACCATTCTGTGGATTGCAGGAAAGACGATTAACGTGGCAGTAATCGCCATTATAATTGTCTTTCAGCCGGAATTACGCCGTGCATTGGAGCAGCTTGGACAGAAAAATTTCCTTACGTCCTTGTTTTCCTTTGATTCTCAGAAGAACCAGGAGAGATTCAGTGAACGGGTTACCAACGAGCTGGTAAAAGCGACCTATGAGATGGCAAAAGTGAAGACGGGCGCATTGATTGTTGTAGAACAGGATGTTGTGCTTGGAGAATATGAGAGAACAGGAATCGCGCTGGATTCATTGATATCCAGCCAGCTTCTGATCAATATATTTGAACATAACACACCATTGCATGATGGTGCTGTTATTGTACGGGGAAACAGAGTGGTGTCAGCAACATGCTATCTGCCGTTGTCAGATAATATGGAACTGAGCAAGGAGCTTGGAACACGGCACCGGGCGGCGGTAGGCATCAGTGAGGTCTGTGATGCACTGACGATTGTGGTATCAGAGGAAACCGGAAATGTATCCATCGCGATTGGCGGAGAATTATACCGGAATGTGGATGCAGAGTATCTGAAGGGAAAGCTGAATTTTATCCGAAAAGGCGCTATGGATGTGGCAAGATTCCGAATATGGAAAAGGAGGATGCGTAATGTTCCGAAAAATGATGAAACATCTGGCAAATAATCCGGGATTAAAGGTGTTATCTCTTCTGTTTTCGGTAGTGCTTTGGCTGATGGTGGTCAATGTGGCAGATCCGGAAGACACAAAATCTTTTTCCGTGCCGGTGGAAATCCTGAATAAGGATGTAATCACGAAGATGGGTAAGGTTCCGAATATTGTAGAAGATTCAGATATTGCATTATTTTATATCACAGGTCCAAGAAGTTATGTGGAAAATATGTCTTCCAGTGACTTTAGTGTGACTGCTGATTTAAGCCAGGTAGACTTAAGCCAGGATGGAGACGCAAAGCTGGTACCTATTGAAGTCAGCGCCAAGAAGAACGAGAGGCGAATTGACATCATACGAAAAACGGTGAATATGCAGATAACGCTGGAAGAACGTATGGAGAAGAAATTTATTATTTCTCCAGAGACTACAGGCACGCCTGCTGAAGGAAGCGCTATCGGTAACGCGGAAGTGACTCCGAATCTGCTTAAGATTTCAGGTCCGGCGTCTGTTGTCTCCAGAATAAACAGAGTTGCGGCAAGTATCAATGTAGATGGTATTTCCAGTGATGTGTCAGATAATGTTATGCCGCTGCTGTATGATGAAAATGGAATGGTAATTACTTCTGAACTGCTGGAAATGAATCAGTCAGTGGTGACTATACGGGCAAAGATTCTCAGTACTAAGAAAATACCGGTCCGCTGTCAGGTCAGCGGAACTCCGGCAGCCGGTTATGAATACCGGGGTGTGGAATATGCTCCCGATTCAGTGCTCGTGAAAGGAGAGGCGGCAGTACTGAATGGAATCAGTGCCATTAACATACCGGCAGAAATGATTAATATTGACGGGGCCAGCAGTGATGTAGAGATCTCGATAGAGATTATGCCTTACCTGCAGGAGCTGGGAATTTCACTGGTGGATGAAAGTGCAAATCAAATTGCTGTGAAAGCGCTGATTGAACGTAAGATGACCAAGAATTTTGATTTTCCTGTGAAAGATACTAAAATTACCGGATTGCCCAGCGATTTTGAACTAAAGTTCAGTACAGAGACATTGCCTGTCAATGTCCGGGCGTTGGAAGAAGATCTGGATACATTAAAACTGGAAAATATAGAAGCCATTCTGGACGTAACAGATCTGCAGCCAGGCACATATACCAGACAGCTTACCATTAATCTGCCAGGGGAAAAATTTGAACTGGTGAGCCAGGTGAATATACAGTTTAAAATTATAGATAAGAATGCTGCGGCAGAAAATCCCGGAAATAATTCAAATTCCGGGCTGGGAGAGAGTTCAGAAGAAAATTCGCCAGAGCGTCCGGCAGACAGAGATGATAATTCCGGGGAAGAGGATGAATCTGACGAAAATTAGAATAGAGAATAAAAATAAAAATCAGAGGTAAAAATTATGGCAAGAATGTTTGGAACAGACGGAGTAAGAGGAGTAGCGGGTACGGAACTGACTATTGAATTGGCAATGAAGCTGGGGCAGGCAGGAGCATATGTACTGACCAGAGAAAAAGCGCATCAGCCCACGATTATTGTGGGCTGCGACACCAGAATATCTGGAGGAATGCTGGCAAATGCATTGATGGCGGGTATTTGCTCTGTTGGAGCAAATGCAGTCTACATGGGGGTTATGCCTACGCCGGCAGTTGCCTATCTCACGAAGAAGCATAAGGTGGACGCAGGCGTGGTGATTTCAGCTTCACATAACCCCATGGAATTTAATGGCATTAAGTTTTTTAACGGCGAAGGGTATAAACTTTCTGACGAGCTTGAAGATGAGATTGAACGGCTGATTAACAATGGAATGAAGGATGTTCCCATGCCGATAGGGTCCGGGATTGGAAATATCAGTTACCGCTTTGACGCACGGGAAGAATACGTCTTTTTTATGAAGAAAACAGTACCAGTGGATCTTAAGGGAATGAAAATCGTAGTAGACTGTGCAGAGGGGGCTTCCCATTATACAGCAGTAGAGACTTTAAAAGGGCTGGGAGCCAATCTCGTAGCGCTTCATATAAGCCCTGATGGAACAAATATCAACGCCAATTGCGGTTCCACGCATATGGATGAACTTCGTGCCCGGGTGGTTTATGAGAAAGCGGACGTGGGTCTCGCTTTTGACGGAGATGCAGACCGTATGCTTGCGGTGGATGAAAAAGGAAATATCGTAGATGGTGACCAGGTCATGGCAATTATCGGAAATGATATGAAACAGCATGGCAGGCTGAAGAAAGACACCATTGTCGGAACGGTTATGAGTAATCTTGGGTTTACTCTAATGGGAGAAAAATACGGGATTCATATCGAGCAGACCAAAGTGGGAGACCGTTATGTGTTGGAGAATATGAGAGAAAATGGATATAATATAGGAGGCGAGCAGTCTGGACATATCATTTTTCTGGATGAGAATACCACAGGAGATGGTTTGCTCAGCGCGCTTCATTTGTTAGAAGTGATGGTTCACACAGGAAAGCCTTTGTCAGAGCTTGCCCAAATTATGGAAGTACTGCCTCAGGCTTTGGTAAATGCCAAAGTGCCGAATCATAAAAAAGAACATTTTATGGAATATCCTGAAATTGCTCAGGCAGTGCAGGAACTGGAGAAGAAATTTGCAGGAGAAGGCAGAGTTTTGATCCGTCCGTCTGGCACAGAGCCATTGGTGAGAGTGATGATTGAGGGCAAAAATCAGGAAGAGATTAACAGTGAGGCAAAAGAACTTGCTGATTTGATTCGCAGGAATATGCTGTAATTGAATCAATAGATGTATTGGAGGAGATCTTATGGTTAGTCAGAAAGTAACAATAAAGAACCCTACCGGGCTGCATTTGCGCCCGGCAGGAATTTTATGTAAAGAAGCAGTGAAATATAAAGCGCTGATTACTTTTAATTTTAAAGGCGGAACAGCTAATGCCAAAAGTGTTTTGAGTGTTTTGGGAGCCTGTATCAAGTCTGGAGATTCTATTGAATTTGTGTGTGAAGGCGATGATGAACAGGAAGCATTGCAGGCGGTGGTATCAGCAGTAGAAAGCGGCTTGGGAGAATAGCAGTAATCTATGGATAAAATGAAAGTTCAGATTCTCATGTCAACATATAATGGGGAACGGTTTCTGAGAGAGCAGATTGAGAGCCTTTTGAGGCAGAGCTGGAAGAATGTGGAAATTCTGATACGGGATGACGGCTCGAAAGACGGAACTAGAGAGATTCTTAACGAATACAGTGATAAATATGAAAATATTCAGGTGTATCTGGAATCGAATCTGGGAGTGGCAGGAAGCTTTTTTGAACTGCTGAAAAAAAGTGACGCTGATTATGTTGCGTTTTGCGATCAGGATGATATCTGGCTGGAGAAAAAAATAGAAGCAGCGGTTGTAAAATTGGAGCAGGAAAAAGGTCCTGCTCTGTATTGCAGTAATAAGATTTTGGTGGACAGTACGGGAAATCCCATGAAGAAACAGGACATCAGAAAACGAAGACCGGGATTTGGAAATGCAGTGGTTGAATGTATCTGTACAGGATGTACGGCAGTGATGAACCAAGAGCTTGCAGAGATATTGAAAGAAAAGGTGCCGGAGCATGCCATTCTTCATGACTGGTGGACTTATCTGGCGGCCTCTTACGTAGGAAAAGTGATATATGATGAACAGGCATACATCTATTACAGGCAGCATCAGGAAAATGTGGTAGGCGCCAAGCCAGGATTTTGGGGAGAAGTACAGTCAAAGGCAGCATATCTTAGAAATAATCGGGGAAAATTAAAAGGACAGCTTACAGATTTTGCAAAACTTTATCAGGGAAATAAAGATAAAGATGCGTTGGTGCAGAATGTCCTGGGAGCGGAGCATTTTCCAGGAACAATAAAGATTCTTTGGAATCGTGATATGTACCGCCAGAGTTTGCTGGATGAAATTATTATGCGGATGCTGTTTTTGTTTCATCGGATGTTGTAGGCGCATCAATTAACAGGAGGAACTTAAATGAAAAAAATATTGGTGACAGGCTGCAATGGTCAGCTTGGAAGGGCAGTCAATCAGGAATACAGTACAGAAGAAGTGGAATTTATCAATACAGATGTGCAGTCAGGTGAAGGTGTGACAGCGCTGGATATTACTGATGTCGGGAAAGTACTTGCCCTGGTGCGTAAGACCAGGCCGGATGTCATTATTAACTGTGCGGCGCACACGGCAGTGGATCTCTGTGAACAGCAGTGGGACAGTGCTTATAAGATCAATGCTATCGGAGCCAGAAATTTAAGCATTGCGGCGTCAGAAACAGACGCAAAGCTGATTCATGTATCGACAGATTATGTGTTTGACGGAAATGGAACCAGGCCTTATACAGAATTTGACGAGCCGGGTCCTAACAGTGCATATGGCAAGACAAAGCTGGAGGGAGAGAATTTTGTAAAAAGTTTTGCCGGAAAATATTTTATTCTGCGTACAGCATGGCTGTATGGAGATGGTAAGAACTTTGTAAAAACCATGCTGCGGCTGGCAGAAAACCACGACAAAGTTACAGTTGTAAATGACCAGTTGGGAAGTCCTACCAGTGCGGCAGAACTGGCAAAGATGATTCATTTCCTGGAACCTACAGAAAATTATGGCTTATTCCATGCAACTTGTGAGGGAAGCTGCAGTTGGGCAGATCTTGCAGAAGAGACGTTCCGTCTTGCGGGAAAGAATACAGTGGTAGAGCGGGTAACTACGGAAGAATACTGTAAGATGAATCCCAATCAGGCGCCCCGTCCGGCGTATTCCATTTTGGATAATTATATGCTGAGGCTGACCAGTGATTTCCAGATGGCAGATTGGAAAGCTGCCTTAAAGGTATATATTGAGAATTTGTAGATGTATTTTAAGAAAGAATTGTCTGAGAAAAGGAGAAAATACTATGAGAACTTATCTGGTGACTGGAGGAGCAGGATTTATTGGTTCCAATTATATTCATTATATGTTTCGCAAATATGATGACCAGATTCGCATTATCAATGTGGACAAGCTTACGTATGCAGGGAATCTGGAGAATCTGAAAGAGGTAGAGAACAGAGATAATTATACTTTTATAAAGGCGGATATCTGTGACAAGGAAGCAATTGCCAGGATTTTTGCAGAGAATAATATTGACCGTGTGGTGCATTTTGCGGCAGAGAGCCATGTAGACAGAAGCATTAAGAGTCCGGAAGTGTTTGTACAGACCAATGTTCTGGGAACGGCAGTGATGCTGAACTGTGCGAAAGCAGCCTGGGAACAGGAAGATGGATCTTACAAAGAGGGCAAGAAATTTCTTCATGTTTCTACGGATGAAGTGTATGGTTCACTGGAAGAAGAAGGGGGATATTTTTATGAGACGACTCCCTATGATCCCCACAGCCCGTATTCTGCAAGCAAGGCGAGCTCTGATTTTCTGGTAAAGGCATATATTGATACCTATCACTTTCCGGCAAATATCACCAACTGCTCTAATAACTATGGGCCGTATCAGTTCCCTGAGAAATTGATTCCGCTGATTATCAACAATGCGCTGCAGGGCAAGAAACTCCCGGTATATGGCGACGGAAAAAATGTACGGGACTGGCTGTATGTGGATGACCACGCCAAGGGCATAGATATGATACAGGAACAGGGAAAGCTGGGTGAAACTTATAATATCGGCGGACACAATGAGAAGCAGAATATTGAAATCATCCATATTATTCTTGAGACACTGCAGGAGATGCTGCCGGAGGATGATCCCAGAAGAGAGCTTGTAAGCAAAGACCTGATTACGTATGTGGAAGACCGCAAAGGACATGACAGGAGATATGCCATTGCGCCGGATAAGATCAAGGCTGAAATTGGCTGGGAACCAGAAACGATGTTCAAGGAAGGAATCCGCAAGACCATTGCCTGGTTTTTTGAACATGAAGAGTGGATGAAGAACGTAACCAGCGGTGATTACCAGAAATACTACGAAGATATGTATCGGGATAAATAGGAAGAAAATATGGAATTTAAGGCCAAGGATCATACATTTGCAGTATGTGCGTATAAAGAGAGCCCATATTTGCGTGAGTGTATTGAGTCGTTGAAAAATCAGACAGTATCTACGAATATTATAATGACTACAGCCACAGATAATGAATATATCAGGAACATTGCCGAAGAGTATCAGATACCGTTGTTTGTGAACCACGGACCTGCTGGAATCGCAGGCGATTGGAATTTTGCCTATCATCACAGTAAGACAAAGCTGGTGACACTGGCGCATCAGGATGACAGGTATCTGCCGGATTATGTATCTGATATGCTGCACAAGCTTAACAGCGCCAGGCATCCTCTGATTTATTTTGCAGACTATTATGAACTTCGGAATGCGGAGGTAGTAAAGAACAGCACAATGCTCAAGGTAAAACGATTGATGCTTCTGCCTCTTAGAATTAGAAAATTTCAGGGAATCTCCTTTTTTAAAAGATGTGTGCTTGCTTTTGGCAACCCTGTGGCATGCTGGTCGGTTGCATATGTAAAGGAGAATCTCCCTGGCACAGTATTTGAATCTCAGTTTCGCAGTAATCTGGATTGGGAAGAGTGGGAAAAACTTTCCCGTGAGAAGGGAGCGTTTGTGTATTCTTATCGGCCGCTGACCTGTCATCGGGTACATGAAGGTTCTGAAACTACAAACACCATCAAAGAGGGAAATATTCGTGCGAAAGAGGATTATGCCATGTTCTTGAAATTTTGGCCGGTCTGGCTGGCTAAATTTCTTATGCATTTTTATATTAAAGGAGAAAAATTAAATGAAGTGGACCAGAAATAGGGAAATGCATCTGCCTGAAATTTCAAAAGACTTCAAAAAACTGGCGGTAATCCTCCTTGCATCGGCAGTTTTGGCATTTGGTGCCGAGCGGTTGATTGCACTTATTTTTTACAGCGGAGACGTATTTTTCTGGGGAAGATATGCAGCAGCTTTTGTAATTCTGGAGCTTACAGCTCTTTTTGTATGTTACAGAGAGATTGTAGCCAGAAAAGTGGAAATTGCGGTTTTAGTCGTGCTTCTCAGCATTGGAACTTTGTATGCCACAGTTATTCCCGCATCCACAGGCATATCCTGGGATGACGAATGGCATTATTATTATCCCATGCTGTTGTCCCATCTGCTCAGTCCCAGTATTACTGAGGCGGAATTATATTATATGAACAATTTTACAGATACGTCTCTGGAAGAACGGAAAGGGTATGACAGAGAGAGCCGGAAAGAATTATATCAGGAAGTGGATGATGCTTACCGCCCGGAGGAAGAGGCGCTTATTGACCGAACATGGCCTCGATACCGGCTTTGGTGCTATATTCCGGCGGCTTTTGGACTCTGGCTTGGGCGTTTATTGTCTCTGCCTTACCATATGACTTTCATGCTGGGACGGTGGTGCAATCTGTTGTTTTACGCAATTCTGGTATTTCTTGCACTGCGAAAATTAAAATCAGGTAAAATGCTGGCAGCAGTCATCGCCTTGCTTCCCTTTAATATTTTTATGGCGGCTTCCTATTCTTATGATCCCTGGATTACAGCCTGGCTGCTTTATGGATTGTGCAGTTTCTTTGGTGAGCTGCAGCAACCGGATCAGAGGATGACCTGGCGGGAATGGGCGTGTATACTGTTTGCGTTTTTTATGGGCGTGGGTCCTAAACTGTTATACATACCCTTGGTACTTCTGATATTGTTTTTACCGAAAGAGAAATTTGTCAGTCAGAAGCAGCGAAGGATTATGATTCTTGCAGTGGCGCTGCTTTTAATTTTTGTAAGTATCAATCTTATTTTTTCGTATGTTGTGTCAAGCGGAGGCATTGTGCAGGATAACCGGGGCGGCGACGAAGTGGATGCCGGCGGTCAGATTGCATATATCTTTTCACACCCCTGGACTTATACGAAAATATTATTAAAGTTTCTTGCAGAATATATATCGGTCAAATCTGCCTGTATGTATGCTGCTTATCTGCACTATTTTACAAATCTGCAGCCTGCGTTATTTGCCCCCCTTATAGTAGTGACACTTATAGTGGTAACTTTTACTGATAAGGAGGAATGTGATACCAGAATATCTGTATTTCCACGTATTGCGGCGCTTGCATTGTCATTTGCAGTCCTGTGCCTGCTGGCTACTTCTATGTATGTTGCTTTTACCGAAGTAGGGAATGATGAGATTCTGGGCTGTCAGTACCGTTACATTGCTCCCATTATGTTTCCAGCGCTGTATGCTCTGGGAAGCGGGAAGCTGCCAGCGTTGTATATTTTGAAAGGCAGGAAGTATTTGAGCTGGATCAGAAGAGAATATTATAATGGCTTAATATTGGCAGTCTGTGCCTTTGTGTCCATGCATGCGGTCTGGGCATATGCCATAACCCCCTATTAGGAAAGGAGATTACGAATGAAGGAAGAATTTGAACTGACAATATTGATGCCATGCCTGAATGAGGCGGAGACCTTGGCAACATGTATTAATAAAGCAAAGACATTTCTGAAAGAAAGCGGAGTCAGAGGAGAAATTGTAATTGCGGATAACGGGAGCACGGATGGTTCCAGAGAGATTGCAGCAGAGCATGGAGCCAGGGTTGTGGAAGTGGAAGAAAAAGGGTACGGTGCGGCATTGATTGGCGGATGTAACGGCGCTCTTGGAAAATATGTGATTATGGGAGATGCAGATGACAGTTATGATTTCCTGCATTTGATGCCCTTTGTGGAAAAACTCAGAGAAGGCTATGATCTTGTTATGGGAAACAGGTTTAAAGGAGGTATTGAGCCAGGAGCCATGCCGCCTTTACACCGTTATCTGGGAAATCCAGTGCTCTCTTTTATTGCCAGACTGTTTTTTCCATGTAAAATAGGGGATTATCACTGTGGCCTGAGGGGATATAACCGGGAAGCTATTTTAGGGCTTGGGCTGGTAACTACCGGTATGGAGTATGCAAGTGAGATGGTGGTGAAGGCAACGCTGAATCATTTGAAAATTGCTGAGGTTCCTACCACATTGAAGAAAGACGGACGTTCTCATGCCCCGCATCTGAGAAGCTGGTCAGACGGCTGGAGACATTTGAAATTTCTGCTGATGCACAGTCCAAACTGGTTGTTTCTGTATCCGGGATTGATTTTGTTTTTTATCGGCCTGATTTTAACAGTGGTCTTAAGTTTTGGAACGATTCAGATTGGGTCTGTAGGGCTTGGTGTCCACACACTGATGTATGCTGCGGCAGGAATGATGGTTGGCGTCAATTTGGTGATGTTCTCCATGTTTGTGCGTTCTTATGCCAGTGTGACAGGTTTCATTCCCACTGAGGGAAAGGTGGATAAATGGCTGCAGGAGACCACGACAGAAAAAGGGGTGTTGATTGGCCTGCTGTTGTTTCTTGCAGGGATTGCCGTCACGATTGCGGCATTTATTATCTGGAGCAGAACCGGATTCGGAGGATTGTCTCCTGAGAGCATGATGCGTATTACGATTCCGTCAATGCTTTTGATCGTAGTGGGGATTGAAGTGGTATTCGGAAGCTTTTTTATGGGAATTTTACACATCAAACATAAATGATATAAAAGGATGATGTTCCATGAGAGATAAAGTAGTGACAACGATAAAGAGACATAAACTGCTGACAGCATTTGTGATTGCAGCCCTGGTGAAACAGCTTTTGGTGATGGGGCTGCCGATCCATATTGTACCAGATTCAACTTGCGATGATCAACTGCTGAAAGATTGGGCATTTTCTATGTCAAGACTCAAGTGGACCGGTGAGTTTGATACCTATACTTTCATGAAAGAAACAGGATTCAGTTTTTTTCTGGCAGTCTGTTACCGGCTGCATTTACCTTATATTTTTATGATAACATTAGGGTATTCTCTTTCCTGCATGTGTTTTTGTACAGCATTGAAAAAGATTTTTTCTTCCAATGTCTGTGTCTTTATTATATACAGCGTCCTTCTGTTTAACCCGGTTTCTTTTAGTGCGTCTGTTCTGCAGAGAGTGTACAGAAACGGGCTGGGAATGGTTCTGACGCTGTTTGTATTTGGCGGTCTGCTTCATATGTATTTTTCGCTCTGCGATGAGCGGATGAAGAGACTTGTATGGTGGTCTGTTTTTACCGGTTTGTCGTTAGGATATTTAAGGATTACTAAGAGTGATACCATCTGGATTCTGCCTTTCACAGGAGTTATCTGTCTGGTAATGTTTGGAATACTTTTTGCAAAGAAGAGAAATTTAAAAATTATTCCGCGCTGTCTTAGCCTGTTAGCTCCCTTTGCGGGGATGTTTCTGCTTACTCATATCGTGGGATTCTGCAATGTTCTCTGGTACGGTTATCCGTCACTGGAATATTATGGGGCGGTGATAAATGATTTGACCCACATTAAATCGGAACAGGCAGATGATAAGATTCCCCTTACCAGAGAAAAACTGCAGGAGCTCTATGAAATATCCCCTGCTTTGGCAGGAGTAAAATCCGAATTGGAAAAAGCAATGGATCGGTATTCTATTTACGATACCTGTCCAGACGATGGCGAAGTAGAGGCAGGGTGGCTTGGCTGGGCGCTGGCAGAAGGAATTTCGGATGCTGGTATGTATGACAGTTGCTCAAAAGCAAATACTTTTTATAAAAATGTTTATGAAGAGCTGGAGGCAGCCTTTGCGGATGGAAGGCTGGAAAAATCAGAAACAGGAATCCTGCAGAAATATTATGTTGACACGGCCCAGCACAGGACAGAACTTGCAGAACACATTCAGGACGTTATTGCTTATATGAATACATATGAAGGAGCTTATGCCAGAGGATTTACCCGGAAAAAATGGGTTGGAAGCAATGCAGAGTTTGAACTGCTGACCAGAAATAAAGCAGCGCGCAGATGGAAGAAATATCAGCATGATTACACCATGAAAGGCTGGATTGTATTTCCGCAATATGATGTGGATACGCTGGAACTGTATGTGGAAGACCGGGACGGAAACCAATATACAAAAGTGGAACTGCAGGAAAGCAAAGATATATATGATTATCTCAAAGGAACGAAATATGAGTTAGATAAAATACAAAAATGCCGTTTTAAGGCAGAATGGGATATTGAAAATGGTGAGAAAGCCGCAGAATGCTATTTGAGCGTATATCAGAATGGAAAAAACCTTGTGAAAATTAAGGTGGATAAAGAAGGCTTTCTGGAGGATGAAGAAATATTTTATAAAGGAGCTATCGATACTTACGCATACAAAAAAGATCAGGAAAGGTCAAATGTTCTAAGAAAGAGGATCGTGGGAAGGCTGAATGCCATAGGAAATCTCTATCGCGCTGGCGGCCAGCCTTTATTTTGGCTGGGTTTGGCAGCATATGTAATTTTGACGGCTGTGGTCATAAGAGATTTAAGGAAGAAGAATTTCCGGTATGGCAACGCCTGGCTCGTCGCCACCGGCCTGGGTTTGAGTATTATTGTTTTTGCCGCAGGAATCGCATTGGTTGATCTGACACAATGTCCGGTTATTGATGAGATGTATTTGAGCTCTGCTTATGCTATATTTACAAGTGTAAAGTTGATCAGTATTTGTAAATGTGCGGAAGCAGCAATTGAGGTAATGCAGGGAAGAAAAAGCAATCTTCATGCAGAAGCCATACGCAGTATTTAGGGCGGGCAAAACAGATTGGGAACACGGAAATAAGGATGTTTATTAGGAGTGAATTGAATGAAAAAGCAGCATTCTGTAACCTTTAATTTTATTATGAATTTTATTCTGACGGCATCCTCTGTTATATTTCCATTGATTACCTTTCCGTACATATCCCGGATACTTCTTCCGGTGGGAACCGGCAAGGTTGCGTCAGCTACAGCAGTGGTGAATTACTTTTCTATGATCTCGATGCTGGGGATCCCCACATATGGAATCCGTGCCTGCGCCCAGGTACGGGATGATAAGGAAAAATTGTCAAAGGTTGTACAGGAAATTCTGATTATCAATGTGGTGATGATGCTTATCGTGTATATTGTATTTGGGGTATCGCTGCAGATCGTGCCAGAATTTGCAGAAGACCGTACGCTGCTTCTGGTAATGAGTACGGCAATCCTTCTGAATGTAATTGGTGTAAGCTGGTTGTATTCGGCATTAGAAGAATATGCTTATATTACAATGGCATCTTTGATGTTTAAGGTTTTGGCAGTGATTCTTATGTTCGTGCTAGTGCATGACAAAGAAGATTATATAATTTACGGCGGTCTTACGGTAATCTCTAATATTGGTTCGTATGTATTCAATTTTTTGAGACTGAGGAAACATATTTTTATAAAGTTTATGGGGCATTATGATCTAAAACGTCATATTAAGCCCATTGCCGTATTCTGTGCAATGACGGTGGCAACCAGTATTTATACAAATCTTGATACCGTGATGCTGAAGTTTATCAGTGGAGACGTGCAGACGGGATATTATAGTGCAGCAGTGAATATTAAGACGGCGTTGACAGGGCTGGTAATTTCTCTCGGCACGGTGCTGCTTCCAAGGCTTTCTTATTACATTGAAAAAGGAATGCAGGAAGAGTTCAAAAAGATAACTTCCAACGCACTCAGTTTTGTGGTAATGATGGCGCTTCCTCTGACGGTGTATTTTATATTGTTTGCTCCAGAGGGAATAGGGCTTCTGTCTGGCAGTGCTTATGCGCCTGCTGTTTGGCCTATGCGTTTCATTATGCCGACAATTTTGTTTATCGGTTTATCGAATATTCTGGGAATGCAGATTCTGGTGCCCACGGACAGAGAAAAGAAAGTATTGCAGTCAGTGATTGTGGGGGCCGCAGTAGATTTTATGCTGAATTTGCTGCTGATTCCAGTACTGGGAGCATCAGGGGCTTCGATCGGGACGCTGGTGGCAGAATTTGCGGTAGTACTGGTACAGGCTGTAATTTTAAAAGATTTTTTAAGAAAAATCTATCAAAAATACCGGATGGTCCCTTACGTATTGGCAGTATTTCCGGGCGCTGCGGCAGCTATAGCATTGCGGGAATTTGTACTGGCAGATGCGGGGAATTTCCTGACTCTCGTTGTCACATCCATTGCTTTTTTTGGAGTATATGAGGCAGTGCTGCTGCTATTAAAAGAAAAGATTACTTTGGAATTTGTACTGCCATACCTGAAAAAAATTATATTTTCCCTATTAAAAATAAAATCCGAATAGCAATTTCTCCGGCAAGCCTTGCCCGGAGCCGTTTGGGATAAAAGAGTTTTTTGAGCTGGCATAGAAAGCTGTTGTCTGCAGTGAACAATGCCAGCGTTTTTTTGTCCGCTGGGAATAATCTGTCTGCAAATGCCTGTTCAAAATATCTCAGATATTCCTTGCTGTCAGTCATGGCAGTACCGCCGATTTCATTTTTCAGAAAGCTGCGCAGGAGACTGGAATCGCTGGTATCTTCAGCCGTCACTGCCTCAGAATGGCGGATATGGCGGGCGCTGCTTCTGGTATCATAAAGAATGGTGCCAAAGCATGCCGCCGCCCTGAGAAGCCAGCGGTCATGAAGTTCTTTCGAAGGCTCTGTGTTTAAGAAAAAATCTTCTCTTGCCTTTTCATTGAAAACAATGACAAAAGCTGAGGCAGGTGTGTAGTAGAGAACATCTGTCAATTTTGTATGTTTCCGCTGAACAGGAGAGTGGTGCAAAAATTCTCCCGTGTCAGTGTAATATTCATAAGCAGAAAAGTAAACGCAGGGGCTGTCCTGAGGATGGGCAGTGAGCGTTTCCACCGCCCATTTGATTTTATCTGGATACCAGATATCATCTTGGTCACAGAATGCATAGAAATCAGCTGGGCTGCATTTTTTTAAAATTTCATAAAAAGAGCCGGGGCACTGAAGATTAATACCGTTATTTTCCAAAAGAATAATTTGTTTGGAGGTGTCATTTTCGGCAATATAAT
>Ga0224483_100077_pt1 | contig 22977 bp, 19 predicted proteins | sample hydfratestSal1_FD_181453 | JGI IMG/M metagenome (GOLD analysis project Ga0224483, IMG submission 181453) | Metatranscriptome of mouse feces microbial communities from Columbus University, Ohio, United States - Sal1 (Metagenome Metatranscriptome) ... | reverse complement strand
GTGACGGAAACCTTTTGGCTCTATGAATTGCAAAATGGGGAAACTCAAATCAAACACCCCGCAGCAAGCTATGGGGCATGACCTGGCTTGTTCTTTCCGCCCCAAGGGGCGGGGTATTCAACCCTCGCGGCATTCGCCAAATACCGCGCAAGCGCGGCTGCTTGGCTCATTGCTCGCGGGAATAAATAAGGCAAGGCCAATTTGAGGAAAAAGATAAAAGGCCACGATTCCAAAGAACTTGAAACCGAGATTATGCAGTTGGCATAATCATCCGTATTAATCATTATATAGGAACAAACGGGCATATAGAAACCCAAAATCTACATGCCCTATTTTTTGCCATAAAAGAGTTGCCATGCTATCCCACTAGCATCTCATAATGCATATCCAATTTATCTGTCCCTTCAATCACCGCTGTTTTCCCAGACGCAGAAAACCCATGTGCTTCATAGAATTCCCTTGCCTTCTGGTTCTCGGCAATGACCCATAAATAAATGGAGAGCTTTCCCTGCTGCCTTGCCTCTTGAACTGTCTTATCCAACAACTGTGTGCCAATGCCTTGCCCTAGAAAAAACGGCTCTACATAGAATTCGCAGATTTCAATAGCATCTGCTCTCCGCTGCCTATTTATGACACCTTTTACAATCCCGTCGTCATAGACCAGCATCTGTTCCAACAGCTTATGATTCTTGTTATAGTGCCCTGCAAGGTTTACCACCTGTAATTCCTGAAAGGACACGGCATCGTTTTGGAATATGTCCCGGTATGCCACCCGTTTGCCAAAAATAATGATTTCTGCTATCCGAGGAATGTCCCTTGCTTCTGCATTCCGTACCATCGCCGCTTTCCTCCTGTTCTTGTGCTCGGGAACCCACCCTTAAGATTCTAAGAGCCGTACATTTATGGCTCTCTCCTTATTTTCATTACGGACAATTTTATAACTAACCTTCTGCCCAATATATGACCGATCCATACCAAGATTATCAAATTCATGGAAAAAAACATTATTAGGCATATGTTCAATAATTCTTATAGGACAACGTTTGGCAAACCCACATGAACTCCCAGCCTCAGTCTAGATGACTTGAACACTTTGCATGCCAAATACGCCTTTCCTATGAAATGAAAAAGGAAAAGCCCAAAGAACTGCGCCTTTGTGGCTTTCTCTTTAATGGTTCGCAAATACATCTTCCCGCACCCGTTTCCGGTTTGCCTTGCTGATGGACAGCACCATCCCATTCCTTAATTCCACAGTATCGTAGGTATAGCGGTAGACATGCTCCTTATTTACAACATACGATTGATGGATAAGAAGGAAACTGCCTGGAAGCCTTGGAAGGATATCCTTCATCCTTCCATAAAACTCCCATTGGCCTTGGGCTGCCACCACCTTTATTTTCCTCCTCTCACTGACAAAACAGAGAATGTCCCGGAAAGGGATTGCATAAAGGTCTTTCCCTGCCTGAAATTCAAATTTCCCTGCGCCCCGTTCCAGCACTTTTATGGCGCGTCCCAAGGTTTCGTCTATTTGGGTCTGTAAAATGGGCTTCACAAGGAAATCAAGGGGCTGTGTCTTAAATAGCTGCATGGCATAGGAAGGTTTTGCCGAAATATAGACAATCTGCATGGCCCAGTTTTCCAGCCGGTTCCGTATGAAATCCCCTGCTTGGATTCCTGTCATCTCAAACAGGGCAATATCCAGAAATAAAATATCCAAATCATTATGTTCTGCCAGATAGCTGCAAAGCTTCTCCGCGGTATACCAGACCATGGTTTCCACCGAAATCTTTTTTTCTTTTGCATACTGCTGTACCATCTCTTCCAAAGAAGCACAGATACCTTTTCCATCGTCGCATATCCCAATATTGTACATAGGAACGCCTATTCAATGCCCAGCTTCTGCAGCTTCCTTCCCCGCTCCTCTATGGCATTTAAATATTGCTCCAGCAAGGAATCTTTTATATTTTGGAAATTTATTTTTATTTGGCTCTGGGCGGATTCCTGTTCCCGCATTTCTTTTATCTCTTCTTCGGTAGAGAAAGGCATTTTAGAGTTCACCAAGGACATCTGGGGCCGTGCTCCCCCATCCTCAATTTCCACACAGACATAGGGATATCCATCCCTTCCAGCTTGGCTTTCATACATGGAATATGTATCTCTGGCGTCTTGGATTGTGCCCTTTACGTGTTTTTCATACTCTGGGTCCTGCTGCATTTTTTTGAGTACGGAAATGTCAATCTGAATACTGCACTGGCCCGGACTGCCAAAACTCTCCCCCATCTGGTTCATGCTGCCGCCATACCCTAGGACAGAACCACCAGAAGCCTTCTGCGCTGCCTTGTCCCCCAGACGGAATGTAACGCCTTGGAACTCCCGGCATAATGCTTGGTAATATTCCATGGGGGACTGGGGTTTGGGGCTGTTTTCCGCTTGGATGCCAAAGGATGTTTCCGTTTTGGGGATATTGGCGGCCTGCGGCTGGTAAGCTGTGAAACTGGCTGTTTGTGCAATTTTCATCATTGTGATTCCTCCCTCATTTCATAAGCAGTACAATGTTTGAAGTAACTCTGGAACACATTGTACTACCTACCATTTATTTATTGTTTCAATCAATACTTTACCTAATAATCCCTCTTGCCATTTGTGTAATGCTCCGTCGGCCTATTTGGGTATAGCTTCCTATAAGTCCGGTCTGGCACATCAATATGGCTACAACTTGAGCTATTACAAGTAAAATAATACATATCGCTTGTATACAAATACATATGATATTCCCCAGCAGGCACTACTTTTCCACATGGTTCACAATACTGCCCACTCTGAGGTGTCTTCGTTGTCCATCCAAAATTAGCTTCATATCCAAAATTAGTATTTAAGCGCCCACACCGTGGACATGGCTCTGTCTTTGAGGCTGCAAATGCTGATATTGATAATGTTAACATTAATGCCAAACACACAACGGCTGATGCTACATTTTTTGCAATCTTACAATTCACTCTCTTCATAAAATAACTACCTCCTACAAATGTTTTTTTCGTTCATACTTCAGTTTTCCTGTAAAAAGAGATATACTGATGATAAAGAAACACATTGCAATTATGATGAGTACCTTTTTACGTTTAACATATAATGCCATACCGAATAACATAATTTCAGTTACTAAAACCAGTTTTGCCCGTTTCTGATATACTCTGTATTCTAAAGAATCTAAAGGCTTATTAATGCTATCGACTGGAACCAACAAAAATATAACGCTTGAACAAAATAATGTAACTGCAACTAATTCCCTTACTTTCCATTCTAATTTGAAAAAAATTATATATGAAATTATCAGAATCCCTACTGATATGTATGAACATCTCTCTTTTGTTTCTGCATGGAATCCACCTGAATATTTTCTTAGAGGAAAAATTAGACACCAAAAAATAAAGCTGTCCCTAAGATGCCCAAAGGCTCCTCCTATGACAAGAACCAGAAGAAAACCTAACACATTATTTCCTAAGGTATCTAATCCATATCTTATGATATCAACTTCTTCTGGCAATATAATGCCATCCTTAAGAAATTTTTCTGTCATTTTTTCTGCATACTTCAACATTTTCGCAATTTTTTAATTTCTGGTGGTTCCTTTGATTGAAACCCCCAAAGAGAACAGGTCGAATTTGACTCTATGACAGCAAATTCCTTTGCTATTTTTACAATTGCCTTTTTAACATATACTGCAATCGCTTGTTTCATTACTTCCCCCTTTCTTATTTATTATCTTAACATAAAATTCCCCTCTGTGCCGCAAGATGTAACAATTTGCCTATCAAAATGTAATAATTAGGCTTTTATACATTTTCTTCCGGCAAATACATCATTATTTTCACATGGAATTGCTCCCCTTCCGCCCAAACTTCCATCACCCCTTGGTGCTTTTCTACAGCTTTCCGGACACTTTGTAGGCCAAATCCATGGTGTCCTTGGTTTTTTGTTGTTTTTAAAGTGTATTCCCCGGAAAAGCTGTTCACGATTTCTATTTTCAAGATGCCTTTTTGAAATTCTACCACAGCATGGAGCATTTTCTCTTCTGTCTGCTGGGCGGCTTCTATGGCATTTTCCAGTAAATTTCCCAGAACCATATTCACGTCAAAGGTATGGCATATTTTTTCTGGGAGATGCACTTTTACTTAAACATCCCAAAGAACCTGATTGGTTTTTTGCAGCATATAGTTTAAAATACTGTCAACCTCTGTATTTCCAGAAGATACAATTTCATTGGGATTTTGCATAAATTCTGCCATGCTATCAATATATTCTTCTATTGCAAGGAACTCTCCTTTTATCGCCATCAATTTTAATTCATTCAGATGGTGCTTGATGTCATGTTTCAATAAATTTACTTTTTCTTCACTTTGCTGGATGGCCTGAACCTGATTTGCATAGGATTGGACAGTCTGTTTCATCATCTCATTTTCATATTTGTGGCTGAATGACTTTAGCATCATATTATAGAGGTAGAGTACCAGAAAATTGATAACCAAAAATCCAATACACACAATTACCAAACCTTTTTCAACATAATCTATATACATTAAAAGTCCGACTATTATAATAGCAGAAATTGGAACAATTGTCATTACAAATGGCAAGCTTTCTCCCATATGCACCCCTTTCCTGCCATTCACAATTTTTTCTGTCATCAGTTCACATACAAGAAAAAGAAATATTGTTAGTATTTCGTAAAACTGGTTAAATTCTTTTCCATATTCATACTTTATAAAAGAAAGGACAACAATACTGTCACATGCAATATTAATGCAATATATGGAACAAGCCACAAAAGAAATTGTTTTCCACGATTTATGATACATGGCTGCGAGCAAGCTAATTCCCACCAAATTAGTAGTAAAATTCATCCATGCTGAATGAAAGACTAAATAGCAGCTTGTATTTACCAAGAAAAATATAACAAAAAGCATCCTTCTTAAAAATTCCGCACGGGATATTCCAAACACACATTTTCCATTGTGGGCAAAAGCACCTTGTTCCCTGTCTTCCCCTGCAAATATCTTAATATAGCGGTAAATCAAATATACCCGGAACATATTTGTCAGTATGCAAATGGCAGTGTTTACCATAACCCATTCTCCCCTTCCTCTATATCAAGCCAACACCCATCCTAAGTCCCATCCTGAAACGATATGTACTCCTAACCTACAACTTTCAGACCAAGATTTTTATTTAGTCCAAAGACTCCACCACAACCAGCACCCCATCCTGAAACGAAATCTCCCCTGCATCCCCGGCAATCTCATTGCTGACCCCAAGGGAATGGTAACATTCCAAGGTATACTGATTCAGCGGGTATTTGAAGCCTTTGAGGGTGAGGCCCGTGACTTGCGGGGTGAAGGGGAGCAGCGACACATAGCGCCCATACTGCTCTTCCCTCCTGAGCACAAGCCCTTCCTGCACCATGCGGATGCGGTTATTTTTATCCGCCATAATCGCTTCCACCCCCTGCTCCATTGCCATCCCAAGGAGATGGAGGTTGCCCAGCATATGGTCCATGCGGGTGCCAGTGCCCCCAAGGATGTGGATGGTTCGGCATCCCTGCCCGATTGCCGTGCGGATGGCAAGCTCTGTGTCGGTTTCATCCTTTTCCGGCTGGAACTGCAAAATCTTTGGCTTTCCCTGCCCGGAATCCCTCATTGCCCTAAAATTGTGCAAGATTTCAGGGCTTACCGAATCAAAATCGCCGACAATGTAATCCGGGACTAAGCCTTTCCGGTAAAAAAAAGCCATGCCGGAATCCACGGCAATGGTGAACTGGAACTGGTATTTTTCCATATAAGAAACAGCAAAGGCATCTTCCAGATGCCCGCCGCTGATAATCAATGCCTGCATATTTTCCTGCCCTCCCAAAGCAAGTAAGCTTACCCTTCCATCAATTTCAGGAACTGCTCCACATTTTCTGAGATATCCCCTTTGAACACAGAACTCCCTGACACAATCACATTTGCCCCAGCCTCAAGGATTTCTGCCACATTGGAAAGGGTCACGCCCCCATCTACCTCAATATCTGTGGCAAGGCCGCGTTTTTCTACGATATGGCGCAATTCCCGGATTTTGCCTATGGTATAGGGAATCAGCTTCTGCCCGCCGAAGCCGGGGTTTACCAGCATTACCAGCACCATGTCCAGCTTGGGCAGGATATAGTCAAGGACGCCCAAATCTGTGGCTGGGTTTAGGGCTACGGCCGGGCGAAGGCCCAGCTCCCGGATGGCTTCTACGGTCCGGTCAAGGTGGACGCATGCTTCGGCATGGACGGTAATGATGTCTGCGCCGCAATCCGCAAATTCCTTCACATAGCGCACTGGCTCCTCCACCATCAGGTGGACGTCAAAAACCCGGCTGGTGCAGGGGCGGATGGACTTTATCACAGGCATCCCAAAGGAGATGCTGGGCACAAATGCCCCATCCATCACGTCAATGTGGACATATTCTGCCCCGGCTGCGTCGATGGCTGCAAGCTGTTCCCCTAAACGGGTGAAATCGGCTGATAGAATTGAGGGTGCTAAGTGATTCATAATCCTTCTCCTTTTAATATTTTTTCCTGTGTTTTAGTTCTTCGTATAACATTACATAATTTTCGTACCGCACAGGGCTGATTTTCCCTTCCCCAAGGGCTTCTCTTACCCCGCAGCCCGGCTCATGGATATGGCTGCAGCCCAGAAAGCGGCAATTCCCCTCATATTCCCCAAATTCCCGGAAATAGGATTTCAGTTCCTGATGCTCCATGCCCAGCAGGTACATGGAGCTGAACCCCGGCGTGTCCATAATGTAGGTCTGGCCTTTGATATGGATTAATTGGGAATGGCGGGTGGTGTGTTTCCCCCGCGCAATCTTTTCGCTGATATCCCCGGTTTCCATGCCGGCGTCTGGCTGGAGCAGGTTGATGAGGGAGGATTTCCCTACGCCGGAAGGACCGGCTACTGTGGTGGTCTTCTGCCCTAAGATTTGGTGGAGTTCTGCTAAGCCTGCTTCCTCCTTTGCGCTGGCAAACAGGACTTGGTAGCCGCAGGCGCCATAAATACCCCTTAAATGTTCCTGCTCCTGCTCCCCTATCAAATCCTGCTTATTAAAGCAGATGGCGGTTTCCACCTGCTGCTGCCCCATCATCACCAGAAAGCGGTCCAACAGGTTGAAGTTCGGCTTTGGCTTGTCTGCTGCAAAAATCACCAATGCTTGGTCTACATTTGCCACAGCCGGGCGGATAAGCTCGTTTTTCCGGCTGTGTATTTTCACAATATTCCCTGTCTGTTCTTCTGGGCTGATAATGTCAATTTCCACATTGTCCCCGACAAGGGGCTTTATTTTCTCCTTACGGAAAATCCCTTTGGCCTTACATTCAAAGACCCCGGCGTCCTCTGTATGCACATAGTAGAACCCGGCAATCCCTTTTATAATTTTTCCCTGCATCCTAATTCCCACTCTAAATGAATCCTGTTTCAGCCCTCCGAATTGTTCCCCGCAGGCCACGGGCCAGGCTGCCGCAGATTTCTGGCTGCGGAAAAGCCAAAGAGCAGCGCTGCCTGTTCCTTTGGCTTTCCAGCTTCTTTCCTTAATTCTGCGTAAAGGGCACGCCCTCAATTACCGTCTTGTCTGTTTCTCTAATCTCTGTGTCATCTTCGTCCACATAGCTCCATTCCCATTCAATGACAAAATACCCACGGCTGCAGTTTTCGATATTTGACACATTCACCGTATAGGGGAACGAATTTGCGGTCCATGTGCCAATCACGTCGTCCCCTTCAGACTTATGGAGGGTGATTTTAGCTTCCACCCAAGTGGAATCCAGGGGGATGTGCCCCGGCAGGTCAATGCTGTAGTTCAGGGAATAATACTGGGTGGTTATTTTTTTCCCTAAGCTGATGACAAGCGTAATCTGGGTTCCTGTTTCCACAGTTTTCCATGGGGAAATGCTCTGGCTGATCACATTCCCTTCTGCAATATTATCCGAATAATCCTCGGAAGTGCTAGCTACCACAAGCCCCATGCCTTCCAGCTCTGCCCTTGCGTCTGCTTCCGGCTTGTCCCGGACGTCCGGCACCTGGAGGGTTTCCCTTCCCTGGCTTAAAATAATTGTAACGGTATCGCCCTTCTTTGCCTTAGCCCCTACATCCGGGTTCTGGGAAATCACCTGATCGTTGGGGATACTGTCGTCATGCTGGTAATCATAAGCAGGCACCAGCCCTGCTTCGGTTAAAATGCTTTCCGCTTCGCCCTTGGACCTGCCCTTTACGTCCGGCACGTCAAATTCCCCTGCGCCGCTGCTGATAATGACTGTAATGGTCGTATTCTTCTCAACCATGCTGCCTTCTGCCACGCTCTGGGACACAATCTGGCCTTCGGGATATTCCTCGGAGGATTCCTCCCCGTCTTTCTCAAGGCCAAGATGGATGTTATTGAGGGCGTCCAGCGCTTCCTCAAACGTATAGCCGCGGATATCAATCATCTCTACTTTTTCTGTTTCCTGCGTCCCTGTGTCCCCGTCTTCCCCCTCGTCCTTTTTGATTTCTTCCTGCTTCTGTTCCGGCTCCTTCCTGTCCTCTTTTTCCGTGCTGCCAAACTTAAATAACCCCATGAAGCTGCCGCCGATATAAATCATTATCGCCACGATAATGACGGCTGCCACAATCCCCATAATTGTAACGGCCTTCTCCATTTTCGGGTTTAAAAAACCATCTTCATCGTCGTCCTCGTCCTCATCTTCCTCGTAATCGCCCTCTGCTTCCCCATAGCCGTCCTCCTCGTCCACCAGCTCTTTCCGGTACATGTTCTGGGTCTGCTGCTTGATGGTTTCCACTTCCTCCTGCTTTACAATCCTGGTCTTGTCCTGCTGCCCAAGGGGAACCATTACCACAAAATCCTCGTCCGGGCTGATTAAGGCTTTCTTCAGGTCCATCAGCAGGTCGCTGATGGTATCGTAACGTCTGTCCGGGCTTTTCTGGGTACATTTTAAAATAATTTTTTCAATGCTGACAGGCAAATCCGGGGCATAGGCGGTTGGCACCACCATTTCTTCCTGCAGATGCTGGATGGCAACGGCCACTGTGGATTCCCCGTCAAAAGGCACCCGGCCAGTCACCATTTCATACATGACAATCCCAAGGGAATAAATGTCGCTTTTCCCATCTACAAAGCCATTCCTTGCCTGTTCCGGGGACGCATAGTGGACGGAGCCCATCACCTCCGAATTGATGGTGTTGGCATTGGCTACCCGGGCAATGCCAAAATCCGTCACCTTTACCTTGCCTTCCGTGGAAATGATAATATTCTGCGGCTTAATGTCCCGATGGATGATATGCTTATTGTGGGCTGCTTCAATTCCCCTGCCCACTTGGATGGCAATGCTGACTGCTTCCTTAAAGGAAAGCTGCCCCTTTTTTTCAATATACATTTTAAGGGTGATGCCCTCCACATATTCCATAACAATATAATGGATGGAATTCTCGCTCCCTACATCATAAATATTTACAATATTTGGATGCTCCAGCCCAGCCGCGGACTGGGCTTCCGTGCGGAACTTCGTTACGAAATTCACGTCCTCGGAAAATTCCGGCTTCAGTACCTTTATCCCTACAAAACGCCCCAGGGTATGGTCCTTTGCCTTATAGACGTCCGCCATTCCCCCGGCCCCTATTTTCCCTACAATTTCATATCTGTCTGCAAGATAGATTCCCTCTCTTAACATATTTTCACCTCACCTGAAGAAAATGGCTCTGTCAAAATGATTGTAATATTATCATTTCCGCCATAACTGTTGGCGGTATCCACCAATTCATCTATGGCCCCTTGCACGTCCTGGTTTTCCTTTATAATTTCAAATATTTCTTCATCCTCCAGCATATCGGTCAAGCCGTCTGAGCACATCAGGATTTGGTCCCCTTCGGCAAGCCCTACCTCAAAAAAGTCTACGTCAAGCCCCCGTCCTCCCCCAACGGCCCTTGTGATAATGTTCCGGTCCGGATGGGTCCTTGCAGCTTCCTTGGAAATCTCCCCCCTGCGCACCATCTCCTGCACATAGGAATGATCCTTTGTTACCTGCCGGAATGTGGTGCCTGCAAGGTAAAGCCTGCTGTCCCCCACGTTTGCCACGCACAGTTCCTGCCCTTTTCTGGTAGCCACCACCACCGTGGTCCCCATGCCCTCTAAGTCAATGTCTGTCCGCGCCTTTTCCATTACCGCCTGGTTCGCCTGCTGAATCGCGCTCTGGATAATGGAAACCGGCGACGGCTCGCTGCTGTTTCTCACGGAAGCCACAATCACTTCTACCGTATACCGGGAAGCGTAATCCCCTGCATTGTGGCCGCCCATGCCGTCTGCTAAAATAAACAGGTTCGGCAGATTTCCAACTGGCGTTTCAGAGGTATACACATAGTCCTGGTTCATGTCACGCCTTCTCCCCGTATCCGTTCTGGAAAAAGTCTTCATCCCTCTCCCTGCCTTTCTGAAAATCGTTTTCTCAACTGTCCACAGGCCCCGTCAATGTCACGGCCCATTTCCCTTCTTATAGTAACATTTATTCCATATTTTTCAAGTTCATTTTTGAAATCCAGCACCCTCCTGCGGTTTGGGGGCCTGTAATCCCGTTCGGCAACCGGGTTTACCGGAATCAGGTTCACATGGCAGTTCATACCCTGGAGCAACGCCCCCAGTTTCCCTGCGTCCTCCCTGCTGTCATTGGCTCCTTCCACCAGGCTGTACTCAAAAGTCACCCGCCGCCCGGTCTGCTGGAAATAATACCTGCAGGCCTCTACAGCCTCCTGGATGCCATACTTCTTAGCAATTGGCAGCAAGGCCTCCCGTTTCTCCTGGGTGGGCGCATGGAGGGACAATGCCAGGGTAACCTGCAGCTTCTCGTCTGCCAGTTCCCGCATTTTGGGCACAATCCCACAGGTGGAAACCGTGATATTACGCTGGCTGATGTTTAAGCCGTTCCCATCTGACAGGAGCCGGATAAATTTCAGCACATTCCCATAATTGTCCAGCGGCTCCCCCATGCCCATGACTACTACATGGGATACCCGCTCCCCGCTGTCCTCCTGGATGCGGTACACCTGTTCCAACAGTTCTGCCGGGGTAAGCCCCCGGACCAGCCCGCCCAAGGCGGAAGCACAGAACTTACAGCCCATCCGGCAGCCCACCTGGGAGGAAACGCAGACGCTGTTCCCATGGCTGTAACGCATAAGGACGCTTTCTGCCAGATTCCCGTCCGGCAAGGCAAAGAGGTATTTCCTCGTCCCGTCCAGCTTAGACTGCTGCATATCCACCTGCCGCAGCACGGTAAGATGGCATGAATTAATTAATTTTTCTTTTAATTTTTTTGAAATATCCGTCATATCCTCAAAGGATACTGCGTGTTTGATATGCAGCCAGGGGTAAAGCTGCTTCGCCCGGAAGGGCTTTTCCCCCAGCGACACCAGAAATTCACCCAGTTCCTTTTGGTCCCATGACTTGATATCTGCTTTTTCCATAAAAACCCCCATTTCAGTACGTTCCCTTTACCATCCTTGCCAAAAAGAAGCCGTCCTGCCTTCCTTTTTGGGGAAGTATCTGCTGCTGCTTTTCCAGGCAAAATTCTGGGTGCTCCTGCAGGAACCATGCGGCATTTCCCTCATTTTCACCGGGATTGATGGTGCAGGTACTGTAGAGCAGGACACCGCCAGGTTTTACATACTGCTGGACCGTATGAAGGATTTCCCGCTGCAGGGCTATTAACCCCTGGCAGGATTCTTTCTTAAGTTTATATTTAATATCTGCTTTCCTTCCAAGTACGCCAAGGCCGGAGCAAGGCAGGTCTGCAATCACAAGGTCTGCCTTCCCTACCATCCCCGCATCTAATTCCCTTGCGTCTGCCTGTACGGCCCGGATATTGGGAAGCTGGCAGCGGCTGATATTTTCCTGTACCAAAGCAACTTTTGCTTCCGTCAAATCCCTTGCCTCCACCATCCCTGTCCCATGCATTAATTCTGCTGCATGAAGGCTTTTGCCGCCGGGAGCCGCGCACACGTCTAAGATAAAGCTGCCTTCGGCTGGGGCTGCCCACAGGCCGGCCTGCATGGAACTGATATCCTGCACATAGAACTTCCCTTCCAGAAATGCAGGTATTTTCTCCAAGTAATCATAATTTTCCAAAAATAATGCACCCGGAATCCCTGCTTCTTTTGCTTGGATTCCGGCTGATTCCAGTTCTTTTTTCAGTTCTTCTTCGGTTGCCTTTAATGGGTTGACGCGGACGGCAGTGGGCATTTCCGTTAAAAATGCTTCCAAAAACCCTTCCATCTGCTCCATAGAATAGGAATCCTGCCACAATTCTAAAATCCACTGGGGCATGGAATAAGCCACAGACAAATACCGGAGAGGCTCCTGCCCCCTGTCCGGCATGGGGATGTTGGACAAGTTCCGGCTGACGCTGCGCAAGACCCCGTTCACAAACCCTCCCAAGTTCCCAAACCCCCGCTTCTTAGCCAGCTTTACGGCTTCATTGCAGGTAGCGGAAGGCGGTATGGCATCCATATATTTCAGTTCATAGACACTGCTCTGCAAGATGCAGCGGACTGCCGGCTTCATTTTCCTTACCTTTACGCTGGAAAACTGGTCCAACACATAGTCAATCCATATCATATGTTCCAGCGTGCCTTCGCATACCCGTTTCAGGTAACTGCGTTCCTGTTTTTTCAGGTAACGGTATTTATCCAGCATATTCCGTATGGCGATATGGCTGTACGCCCCATCCCGCGTCACTGCCAGCAAAACTTCCAGCGCCAGTTCCCGGCAATTTACTTGATTTTTATTGCTGCCCATAAACCCTCCTATGCTAAGCCTTCTGTCCCTCTTTTGTATTCCTTCTATACTTTATCCCAATGCCAGCAGCATATGCCAAAAAGACGCCTGACACCCCTTTTTCTGCCCAAGCCCTGCCGGAAGATCCTAAAATCAGTCATCCCTCCTGCCATTGGTTAAAATTAAAAGCCGCAGGAGCTGCAGGATAGCCGCCGCTGCACCTGCCACATACGTCAATGCTGCCGCACCCAGAACCTTCCTTGTGCCGCGGAGTTCCTCCTCCCGCAGAATCCCGGCCTGGCCCAGCATATGGATTGCACGGCTGGAAGCGTTAAACTCCACTGGCAGTGTCACAAGCTGGAACAGCACGGAAAGGGAAAAACAGAGAATCCCAATATTAATCAGCAGGCTCCCGGTGCTGCTGGTGATAAACATGCCAATCAGGATCAACGGCCATGCGGCAAAAGAACCTAGATTTGCCACCGGCACAATGGCGCTGCGGATTGACAACGGCGCATAATCCTGCTGGTGCTGGATGGCATGGCCGCACTCGTGGGCAGCTACGCCTACCGCTGCCACAGAAGTGGATCCATAGGTGCTGTCAGAAAGGCTCAGGGTCTTATTCCTTGGGTCGTAATGGTCAGTCAGTTCCCCAGAAACATGCTGGACAGACACATCATAAATGCCAGCGGAATGCAAAATACGCTCTGCCGCCTGCGCGCCTGTCATGCCAGACATGCTCCGTACCCTGTTATATTTATGGAACGTAGTCTTTACCCTTGCGGAAGCTATCAGGCAGATCACTGCGCCGATAATGATTAAAATGTAAGTTGGGTCAAAATAGTAACCGTATAATGGCATAATATCACTCCTTTTTAAACTTTTTTAAACTTTTTGCCTAATTCTTTTCCCGGTGCAAGGGCAAACCCCCGGAGGAAGGCTTCTGCGGACATGCGCTTTTTCCCTTCTAACTGGAGTTCCTCCAGGATTAAGGCGCCCTGGCCAGTCTGCACGGAGATGGCGTCCCGGGCAACCGCTAAAATGGTTCCCGGCCGGCACCCGGCTGCGCCTTGGTTTTCCTGTGCAGTTCCCGTAACGCCCTGCCCGGTATCTGGCAGCCCCTGCACCCTGGCTTTCCAGATTTTTAAGGTTTTCCCATCCAGATAGGTGTAGGCGCTGGGCCAGGGATCCATGCCGCGGATGAAGCATTCCAGCTCCACGGCCGGCTTTGCCCAGTCCATCTCCCCTAGCTGCTTTTTTATGATCGTTGTATGGGTGGCTGCATCATGGTCCTGGGGCGTGTATACGGCAGTCCCCTGCGCAATGGCGTCAAGGGTCTTTACGCAAAGCTCCGCCCCTGCTTCTGCCAGACGCCCAAAAAGCGTCCCTCCTGTTTCGCCTTCCTTTAAGGGCACCTCCGTTTTCAGGATCATATCCCCTGTGTCAAGGCCTTCGTCCATGCGCATGGTGGTAACGCCAGTCACAGGTTCCCCGTTGATAACCGCCCACTGGATGGGGGCAGCCCCACGGTATTTGGGGAGCAGGGAAGCATGGACGTTGATGCAGCCCTTTGGGGGCAGTTCCAAAATTTCCTTTGGGAGAATCTGGCCAAAGGCAACTACCACAATAATATCCGGCTTATATCCCCTTAAATATTCAATACATTCCGGTTCCCGCACCCTGCGGGGCTGGTAAACCTCAATCCCATGGGCAAGGGCAGCTTCCTTTACCGGGGGATGCTGCAGGGCTTTGCTGCGCCCCTTTGGCTTATCTGGCTGGGTAACGGCCAACACAATTTCATGCCCTGCCTGTATCAGCATTTCCAATGTGCCCACAGAAAAATCAGGGGTTCCCATAAATATAATCCTCATTTTCCCACACTCCTTTTACTCCTCATCTTCATCCTCATAGACGGCATCATGGAGCGGCCCTTCGATTTTCTCCACATACATATGCCCGTCCAAATGGTCGATTTCATGGCAGAAGGCACGGGCCAGCAAATCTTCCGCTTCCATTTCATACCATTCCATATCCTCATCCCAAGCTTCTATTTTTACGTAATAGGGCCTTGTCACAACCCCGGCTTTCCCCGGCAGGCTCAGGCAGCCTTCATCCCCGGTCTGCTCCCCCCGGCTGGCAACAATCCTGGGGTTGACCATGACAATGGGGCCGTCCCCGATATCCACCACGGCAATACGCCTTAAAATCCCTACCTGCGGGGCGGCAAGCCCTACGCCGTTGCCATCGTACATCGTATCCAGCATATCCTCCACAAGCTGTTTCAGCTTGGGTGTCATCTCTTTTACTTCCCTGCATTTCTTCTTTAACATGTCGTCGCCCATCTGGCGGATATTCCTCAAAGCCATTGCTTTTTCCTCCTAAAAATAAACCATAATCCAAAACATCTGTACTGTTATCTCAAAACCCATTCATGGGGTTAAAATCAAATTGTATGGTAACTGCTGCAAACTCCCGGTGGCCGGCTACAAACGCTTCCAGCACATCCTTTATGTTCACCAATTCCTGATATTCTTTATGCTTAAAATAAATCACCTTTTTATAAATGTCCTTGACCTTTGCCACCGGGGCATTAGCGGGGCCTACCAGCGCCAAGCCGGACAATTTCCCCTTGTTTTGGGCCTGGCGTATCTTCTGGCCCAGGAGCTCCGCACACAGGAAGGCCGTCATCTCGTCGGAGGACGCCACCAGCATTACCATCATATGGCCGCAGGGGGGATAACCCATCAGGCTCCGGCACTGGATCTCCGCTTCATAAAATTGTGCGTAATCCTGCTGTGACGCCAATTGGATGCAGTAATGGGCCGGGCTGTAAGTCTGGATTACCACTTCCCCGGGAAGCTTCCCGCGCCCTGCCCTGCCCGCCGCCTGCGTCAAAAGCTGGAAGGTCCGCTCAGCGGCATGGAAGTCGCTGACATACAGGGATAAATCCGCAGCCAGCACCCCCACCAGCGTTACATTGGGGAAATCATGCCCCTTGACAATCATCTGGGTCCCAATTAAAATATCAGCTTCCTGGTTGGCAAAGGCAGAAAGGATCTTCTCATACCCGGACTTATTCCTGGTAGTGTCAAAATCCATCCGTAAGACCCTTGCTTCTGGGAACCTCTTTTTCACGATTTCTTCTATTTTCTGGGTGCCCGCCTTAAAGCCGCTGATATACTTGGAGCCGCACTCCGGGCACGTCTTTGGGACCGGTTCCTCATAGCCGCAGTAATGGCAGACCATTTTCCCATTGTTATGCTGGCTCAGTGAAACGTCGCAATGGGGGCATTTCAGCACATGGCCGCAGGAACGGCAGGACACGAACCCCGCCATTCCCCGCCGGTTAATAAACAGCATAACCTGCTGGCGGCTGGCAAGCCTGTCTTTGATTAATTCCTCCAGCCTTCCGCTTAAGATCGAACGGTTGCCCTGTTTTAATTCTTCCCGCAAATCTATAATCTCACACGCAGGCAGCGGCTTTTCTTCGATTCTTTTTTCCAGTTCCAAAAGGGTGTATTCCCCCTGCATGGCCTTGTAATAGCTGTCCAGCGAAGGGGTCGCAGAGCCTAATACCACGGACGCCCCTGCCATCCTTGCCCGCTCAATGGCGGTTTCCCTTGCATGGTACCGGGGGATAGTTTCGCTTTTGTAGCTGGTTTCGTGTTCCTCGTCTATGATAATAAACCCTAAATTTGAAAATGGCGTGAACAATGCGGAACGTGGGCCAATCATAACGTCCAGTTCCCCGTTTTTCGCCCGCTCAAACTGGTCGTACCGCTCCCCGGCGGACATTTTGGAATTCAGGATGGACACCCGGTCCCCAAACCGCTGGTAAAAACGCACCACTGTCTGGTAAGTCAGGGCGATTTCCGGGATCAGCACAATGGCCTGTTTCCCACTCTCCACGGCTTTTTCAATAAGCTCTATGTAAACTGCAGTCTTGCCGCTGCCAGTCACCCCATGGATCAGCCATGTTTTCTGCTGCCCTTCCTGGAATTCCTGCCAGATCCTGCCCACAATGCCCTGCTGCTCCTGGTTCAGCACAAGGCGTTTCTTTTCCTGCGGGAATTCCTGCCCAAAGGGGTTCCGGTATTTCCGTTTTTCTTCCACGGCAAGGATGCCCATGGAGGCCATGGTGCGGATAACAGAGGCTGTGATGTTTAATTTTCCGGTAACTACCTCGTAGGGAAGGGAGCCCTGCTCCATCAGGGCCAAAAGGAGCCTTGCCCTGGCTTTGTGGTTTTTCCTTTCAAACGTGGCAAGCTGCCCCTTGGCTTCTTCGCCCCCCAGAAGCAGCTTTACCTCACGCTGTTTCTTTTCCTTTGTTTTCTGCCTGACAGGCAGGACGGTTTTCAGGGCGTGGTTCATGGTCCCGCCATAATTTTCCCGCATCCATCCTGCAAGGGCGATAAGCTGGGATTCTATGGGGATGCTCCCCTGCACCACGCCCCTGATTTCCTTTATTTTATCCACGTCATACTCCGGCGTGCCAGAAAGCCCCACCACATAGCCGGTGGCTGCCCGGTCCCCGTTCCCAAAAGGGATTTCCACCTGCATCCCCAGGGAAAGGGTTTCCTGCAAATGGGCCGGCACACGGTACTGGAAGGCTTTGTCCAGCTTTTCGTGGGAAATATCGATAATGATATTGGCAAATTCTGCCATCTCTCCATCTCCTTTTACTTTTCCTGCGCCAACTCCTTTAAAACCTCCTGAATCAGCACACGTTCATCCATCGGGTACTTTTTGCCTTTGATTTCCTGATAATCCTCATGGCCTTTCCCGGCCAGCACAATAATATCCCCGGGCTGCCCATGGGAAATCACGTATTTGATGGCTTCTTTCCGGCCAATAATTTCCACATACTGCCCGTCGGTCTTTGCCATCCCTTCCTTAATGTCGTCGATAATAGCCTGCGGCTCCTCAAACCTTGGGTTGTCGGAGGTTATTACCGTCAGGTCCGCAAGGCGGCCGGAAACCTCCCCCATTTCATAGCGGCGCAGCCTGGAACGGTTCCCGCCGCAGCCAAACAGGCAAACAAGGCGCTTTGGCTCATATTCTTTTAAGGTTTTCAGCAGGCTTTCCAGGCTCATGGCGTTGTGGGCATAATCAATCATCAATGTAAATTCGCTGGATACCGGGACCATTTCAATCCGGCCTTTTACCTTTGCCGCCTTTAAAGCCTGCTTCATGTTTTCTTCCGTCACTTTAAAATGGCGGCAGATGGCAATGGCTGTCAGGGAGTTGTACACGCTGAATTTCCCCGGCACGTCAATTTCCACTTCCATGTCCACGAGTCCTTTTGCGGTGTAGGAAACCCCAAGATATCCCGGTTTTTTCACCAAATGGAGCCCTTCCGCCCGCAAATCCGCCTCCGGGGAAAGCCCGAAGGTTTCCAGTTCGCAGGTATGTCCTTCCAGCACCTGCGCCCAGTGGGCATCATCCCGGTTGGCAATCCCAATCCTGCATTGCCGGAACAGCTTCGCCTTGCAGGCCAAATACTCCTCAAAAGAAGCATGTTCGTTGGGGCCGATATGGTCCGGCTCAAGGTTGGTGAAAATGCCGATATCAAAGGTAAACCCTGCGGTGCGGTGCATCATCAGCCCTTGGGAAGATACCTCCATCACCACGCACTGGCACCCCGCTTCCGCCATCTGGTGGAAATATTCCTGCACAAGGTAAGATTCCGGGGTAGTATTGTTGGCAGGGATTGACTTGCTGCCGATAATGGCTTCAATGGTGCCAATTAATCCCACCCGGTAGCCTGCCTGCTCCAAAATGGACTTTACCATATAGGTGGTAGTGGTTTTGCCTTTCGTCCCAGTGACGCCAATCACCTTAAGCCGCTCGGCAGGATGGCCGAACCATGCCGCAGAAGCCAGTGCAAGGCCATAACGGGTATCCGGCACTTTCAGGACTGTAACGGAATCCGGCACAGATACATCTTCCTGCACAAGCAAGGCTGCCGCGCCTTTTTCTGCGGCGTCCGCTGCATAAGCGTGGCCATCTGACACCGCGCCTTTGATGCATACAAAAAGGCATCCTTTTGCCACCTTTCTGGAATCGTAGGCAATGCCTGTGATGTCCAAATCTGTTTTCCCCTGCACTACGGCGTAGTCCAGGCGTTCTAACAGTCTATCTAACTTTTCCATTGTAATTCCTCTTTTCTAAAAAGCATACTCGCCTTATTATATGATATATTTGGGGATTTGGCAAGGCGCGGAATCGTTTCCGTCCAGACGTAAAAGATATGCGTGATTGTGGATACCATAGGGGTGAATATGAACAGAACTGCCACAAGAATGGCAGAAACCAGAAACAGGAACAAAGAATCCTGCTTTGCAGGATTCTCCGCCTGCGGCGGGTCGCTTTGCGACAGATTTCATACCCGCCGCAGTGCGATAAAAGCTTTTTTATTCTATAGGAAAGAAACTTTTACGCTTTAGCGTAACAAGGTCTTTCCTATAGAACCAGAAAGCCCCCTCAGCGCCCCTCCAGCCAAGGGATAACTTCTTCCAGTGAAGCCAGTTGGGCTGCTGCCAGTTCCCGGGATGCTTTCCCCTGCTGAAGGCAAGCCCCAACGGGAATTACCCAAGGAACTTCTGCAGCATCCCAATAAATATTTCCATATCCAGCGGCTTGGCAATGTGGGCGTCCATCCCGTTCTTTAAGGCCGCTTCCTTATCCTCCTCCAAGGCATTGGCAGTCATGGCGATAATGGGCATCTGCTTCACGTCCTGCCTTGGCAAACTGCGGATTTCCCTTGTGGCTTCATAGCCATCCATAATTGGCATCTGGATATCCATCAGGATTACGTCATAATAATGCTCCTTGGATCCCTTCACCATTGCGACTGCATCCGTCCCGTCTGGGGCAAACTCCACCACAAACCCTGCTTCTTCCAGAATAATCTCTGCAATTTCCCGGTTCAGCTCAATATCGTCCACCAACAGGACCCGTTTCCCGCTGAAATCTGCCAGCGTCCAGACTGCCGCTTCTTCTTCCTTCCCAGAGGACGCGTTGCTGGCTGCCAAAAGGGCTGATTTCAAATCAGACATAAAGAGGGGCTTTGCACAGAAGGCAGTCACCCCGGCAGCTATCGCCTCCTCCTCAATGTCGGACCAATCGTAAGCCGTCAGGATAATAATGGGCGCATCCTCCCCTGCCACGGCACGGATCCTCCTTGCAGTTTCCACCCCGCTGGTTTCCGGCATCTGCCAGTCAATGATATAGGTATGGTATGCGTCCCCTTCCTCGTAGGCGCCTTTCGCCCGGTAAACAGCTTCCCGGCCGGAAGTGGTCCATTCAGCGCGCATCCCTAACTGCTTCAGCATTTTGCTTACGCTGTCGCAGGTATTGAAATCATCGTCCACCACCAGAGCCCGCAGCCCTTCCATTTCTTTCATCTGCGCTGCATTTTTTTCGATATCCTGCAATTTCAGGGTAAGCTCTATGGTAAATGTGCTGCCTTGCCCCAGCTTGCTTTCCACGCTGATGGAACCGTTCATCATTTCCACAATATTTTTCGTAATTGCCATGCCAAGCCCCGTGCCCTGGATCCCAGACTGGGTGGCGCTTGCTTCCCGCTCAAATGGCTCAAAAATATGCTCCACAAATTCCGGGGACATGCCATTGCCGTTGTCCTTTATGGTAAAAATATAGTCGCCGTACCCATGGCGGAATGTGGTCTTTTGCATGATCCGGAAAGAAATGCTCCCCCCCGCCGGCGTGTATTTCACTGCATTGCTCAAAAGGTTAATGAACACCTGGTTCATTTTCAAGGCGTCTGCGATGACGTCCTCGTTTACCACCTCAAAGGTATCAATAAAAAGCTCAAGCTGCTTTGCCTTCACCTGGGGCTGGATGATATTGACAAGGTTGTGCATCATTTCCGAAATATTGCACTCCTGCTCCTTAATCTGCACTTTCCCGCTCTCAATCCTGCTCATGTCAAGGATATCATTAATCAGGCTGAGCAAGTGGTTGCTGGAGGAAAGCACTTTCTGCAGGCTGTCTTTCACCTGCTCCTTATTGTCAATATGGCTGGCCGCAATGGTAGTAAAGCCGATAATGGCATTCATAGGCGTGCGGATGTCATGGGACATATTGGAAAGGAAGGTGGTTTTCGCCCGGTTGGCATGCTGCGCCTGCATCAAGGCATCCTGCAGGGCCTGGGTCTGTTCCCGCTGCTTTTTCTCCGTTTCCGTAATATCCTTTGTGACAACCATTACCATAATATCATCCGTATCGGAATCTTTTACCATAAGGAAAGACTGGCGGACGCAGACCAGCGTCCCGGTTGGGTCCTGTTCCCAATATTCCATGGCTACTTCCCCGTCCCCCAGGGCAAACCGTTCCTTTAAGTAGGCAAGGTCCGCCACCTTGTCATAGCTTTCCAGCGACTCCTCCAGCACAAACTGCCGCCACTGCCGGAAACACTCAGAAGCCTTGCAGGGGGCTTTTAGCCCTGCTTTTTCCAGCATGGAAATCTGCTGCCCGTGGATGGTGCGGATAATATCCCCCTCCACCAAATCCTTTGTCAGGTTAAAGTCAAACGTGCAGAGGGCATTGGAGGTAATAGCAATCCGGTACTGCCGTTCCTTGCGGTTTGCAAGGGACATTTTGGCTTGGATGCGCAGCTCCCTTTCCTTTACCTCTGTAATATTCTGGCGGCTCAGGAGGGCTTTCAGGGGCGTCCTGCCGCTCCGCTCCAGGCACACCATATTTACATGCTCCCACTCTTCCTTCCCATTCCGCAGCACATGGTGCTCACAGCGCATGTCTTCCTGGTTCCTCAATGTTTTGGTAATGGCGTCTTGTTCCATAATGTCAGCAAATTCCTGGCGTTCCTCGGTATTTTCCATAGCGGCGCACAGGTACGCGCACAAATCCCCATAAGAGCCGGTGCTTGCAAGGCTCTTATCCTCCGGGGACGTCCCTGCCAGATACTGGTAGGTGCCTTTTTCAAAATCCACCATGGCAAACCGCGGGAACAAGGTGTTCATGCCGCTGATAATATAGCCCATCTCCAAATTTTCCTGTTTCAGCCGTTTCCGTTCCCGGCCTGAACGTAGAACCAGGGCAATAATATAAATGGCAAACAAGGCAATCAGCGAAATTTCCAACTGGATGCCTGCCAGATTTTCCTTCCTTACCATAGCCTGCGTTACATTTTTCGGGAATGTCTGCACAAGGACATAATTATTTTCCGGCAGGTACATCACGCAGATATTGTCCGTCATGCTGCCAGAAGTGCAGACAAAGGAACCTTTCCCGCCATTTTTAAATACATTATCCGCATCCTTCATGGTTTTTTCATCTATTATGCCGTCCGCTGACAGGTTTTCTAACAGGTTCCCTTCATATTCCCGGCCATCGGAGCTGGCAATGACCCTGCCGTCCGGCATACAGAGGTATACATTTGCCGCTTCCCCGAAATAAGTAGTCCCAAGCATTTCCTTTAAGTTTTCTTCCGCAAGGAACGCCCCCCGGAATACCCCTACAATTTCCCCCTGGAAACGCACTGGGGCGTAAAAGCATGCCATCGTTTCATCGAAAAAGTGGGGATCGAAAATAATGTCCATCCCGCTTTCCCCCTGCATGCCTTTCTGGTAAAAATCCCGGTTGGTAACGTCCGAAATCCGCCCGTCTGGTGCATAGTCCTTGCCATTGGCGTCAGTGTAAATCAGGACGTTAAACAAGTGCTTTGAATGTTCCTCCATCTTCCGCAGCATTTCCGCAGTGACCATTGGCTCCTTCAGGTTTTCCTCCAAAAAATGCACATAAACGCTGATTAGGCTCTGGGCGCTTTTTAGCTTTTCATCTATCTTGGCTGCCGTTAAATGCGCCGAATCCGCCGCATAGTTTTTATTCTGCTCCACCATGCGCTTGCGGTTCTGCAGGGTATACCAGTGGAATAATAAAATGATTGCTGCTAAAAAGAGCAGCACATAGATGGCGCCCTGCCGTGATTTCTTTTTTCTTTCCATAAATAACCTCCCTAGTCCCCATGTAACATATTCCCCTTTTGACGCCCTAATCCTGTTGCAGTGCGATAAAAGTTTTTTTATTCTATAGGAGAGATACTTTCATGCTTTAGCGTGACAAGGTCTTTCCTATAGAATAAAAAAGTGTCTTCGACACTTC
>Ga0224483_100068_pt1 | contig 24087 bp, 24 predicted proteins | sample hydfratestSal1_FD_181453 | JGI IMG/M metagenome (GOLD analysis project Ga0224483, IMG submission 181453) | Metatranscriptome of mouse feces microbial communities from Columbus University, Ohio, United States - Sal1 (Metagenome Metatranscriptome) ... | reverse complement strand
GTTCTATATGTACTCTCGGAACCTCTCCTGCACCTGCCTTTGTGGATGATTTTCCGCCATATGCACATACATTTAATCAACGTACGTTCCACGTACGCCTCATAAATTTATGCACATCTGACAAAAAATCATCTCACAAAATCAGGCACAAAGAGACTCCGAGAGTATATCTATGAGGAAAGGAGGTTCTATATGAGCATCATGATGGTCACTTCCCTAAGCTCTCTTGCAAAAAATATGGAGATGCGGATGCGGTGGCAGAAAAGACAGGAAGAAGGCGACTACGCTCCGGATAACGCCGCTCCCGCTGACGACACCTTCAAAAAGCAGGTAGACGAGATGCGCTATCCCGAGTATGACCGCTCCAGCCGCATGGAGGGAGATATTGAGATCAAGCTGACTGCCGGGAAAGAACTAACCAGCGAAGAGATGAACTACTTAAAAAAGCACAACCCCGGAACTTATCAGAAGGCCAAGATCATCGAGAGAGAGCGGAAATCCTACGAGAAATCCCTGGAATCCTGCACGACCAAGGAGGAGGTGGAGAAACTAAAAGCCGACCACGCGGAGGCTGCCGTCAACCGGGTCAGATCCATTCTGAAAAACACATTCCTTTCCCGGGATCAAAAGCGGGAGCTGCTCCAGATGGAACACTACAAAGCCGCTGCCCTTGACGACGCCATGCATGAATTCACCGACAGTCCTGAGTATAAAGCTCTTCCTGACACGATCATGCCAAAGGATACAAAGAACGAGGAGGCAAAAGCGGACACCACCCTGGGATTAAACGCCAAGGCCCGCGAAGAACAGGCCAAAGCAGCCGAAAAAGCGGCGGAATACGAGATACCGAAAACCGAGACTGACCCTGAGAAAAAGGAGCCTGTTCCCCAGACATCGACAGATGACGCCGCGGAGGAGGGAACCATCATGAAGGCGATCCTGGACGAGGAAGCCAGATGGGCCAGGGAGGAAGAAGAGGCCGCCGCGGATCCAGAAAAAGCGGATTCTGCTCAGACAAGCCAGATTCCGGATGTCTCCAAAGCCATACAGGAAAAAGCCCAGGCAGCCTACTTTATCGCCCAGTCCTGCCCGGGTTATGAGACGCCTATGGTGAATATCAGAAAATAAAAGACTACATCTAATGCGAAGAGCAGGAAGCGAACACCATAGCCCCCTGCTCTTTGATTTTTCTAGCGCAATCAATCTATAAATCTTACAATATCATTTAGAGTGCAGTGAATACCCTTATTTCGAAAGCCTTTACAGATCTTTTCCCCTTCTACCCTCTCAAACACAAAAACGCCGCCAGATTCCCCCTCTCCTCCCCCGCGAACCGATGGGAGAACAGATTGCCCGGATTACACCTGGTACAGATATCCGTCACCTGGATATGCTCCGGCAAAACTCCGGCTTCCCGCAAAATGATCTCATTACACCTCCACAGATCCAGCAAAAACTTCCCGTTATCCTTCCGGTAAAACAATTCATCCCAGTACCTCTCCTGAAATTCCCCCCGAAACTCCTCCACCACTTCCTCCCCCACCTCAAAGCAGTCCCTGCAGATGCTGGGGCCTACGCAGCAGATCGCATCCTGGGGCCTGGTGCCGAAAGCCTCCTCCATAGCCTTGAGCGTCACTCTTCCCATGCGCCCCACGGTTCCCCGCCATCCGGAATGGCTAAGCCCAATAGCCCGGTGTACCGGATCCAAAAAATACAGAGGCACACAGTCTGCGAAAAATGTCACCAGAGTCATACCCGGCACGTCTGTGATCAGACCGTCCACGTCACGGTAATCCCGCTCCCGCGCAAGACCCTTCCCCGCGTCCTCCCCTGTAACCCTTCTGACATTGGTGGTGTGGGTCTGGTACGCAAGGACCATCTGCTCCATGTCCACCCCAAGGGCCTGGGCCATACGGCGGTAATTCTCCCTCACACAGTCAGGGTCATCCCCCCGGGTAAAGCTTAGATTCATCTGGGCAAACTTCCCCTGGCTCACACCTCCGATCCTGGTGGCAAACCCGTGGGACACAAGCCCGCCCTGCTCCTCCAAAATGGGAAATGTGAGATAATGAACCCCGTTTCTCTCCACATCCCTCAAAACCCCAGCCGTTTTCTTCCCTTTGCGGACCCAGTTCAGCTCCATAAACGCTCCCTCCCGTCTCTCACCTGACTGTCACTCCATCTCTTCATTGAGCCTGACAAAATGAAGGTGGTCCTCCCAAACGCCGTTGATCTTTAAATACTTCTTTGAAAGCCCCTCATTGACAAACCCGCACTTTAGGGCCACGCCGATGGAAGCCTTGTTCCTTGGCATAATATTCCCCTCAATGCGGTGAAGCCCCAGGCTGCCAAAGGCGTACCTTACCACCTCATTGACCGCCTCGGTCATAAATCCCTGCCTTAAATGGTCCTTATCCAGCTGACATCCGATAAAACAGGAACAAAAAGCCCCCATGACCACATTGCTCAGCCCCACAAACCCCATAATGAGATGCCTGTCATCCTTTGGGGCAATATAGAACCGATAGCCTTTTTGTTCTTTCCACTCCTGGGCCTGCCGCTCTAACATCTCCCTGTGAAACTCCGCCGTGTAGTACGCGCTCTCCCTCTCCGGCTCAAACTCCCGCATAAAATCCCGGTTCCTGCGCACATACTCCGCAACATCCCCCGCGTCCACGCTGTCCGGGGATAAAAGGAACAATCTGTCAGTCTCCAATATCATATCTGTCCTCCTCGTCTTTTGCCTGTTCCAAGCCGCTCCTTCAGCCTGCTCTAAAACGCGTCTTTAATCAGAAGGATCTCCTCCTCGTCCCCCGCAATGCTGACCACGTCAAACCTGCACGGCGTCTCCTCCCCATACCCATGACGGTACAGATAGTAGGAAGCCGTATGGCGGATCTTCTGCTGCTTCCGTGCGAAAACCGCCTCCTCCGGGTAGCCGCTCCTTTGATCCTTCCGGTACTTCACCTCCACAAAAACCAGATACCCCGCCTCCCTGGCGATCACATCGATCTCCCCCAGCCGGTCCCTGTAATTGCGCTCTAAGATCTCATATCCCTGCTCCCTTAAATACGCTGCGGCCAAATCCTCATACTGTCCGCCAATCTTCCGCTTATTCCTCTCCCCCAATCCCCTGCTTTTCCTCCAAATGAAAATTCTTCAAAAATGACCGCCTGTGGATAGCGCAGGGGCCGTATTCCTTGAGAGCCCCAATATGTTCAGCCGTCCCATACCCCTTGTGCTTCGCAAATCCGTACTGAGGGTACAAATCGTCGTACTTAACCATCATCCGGTCCCTGGTAACCTTGGCCAGGATACTTGCCGCGGCGATGGACACGCTCTTTGCGTCCCCCTTTACAATAGGCACCTGTTCCACCTCAATGCCAGGGAGCACCACCGCGTCGTTTAAAAGAACATCCGGCGTGACTCCAAGCTCTTTTACCGCCTGCCTCATAGCCTCATAGGTTGCCTGCAAAATATTGATCTCATCAATACGGCCCGGCGACGCCATGCCGATTCCCCACGCCGCAGCCTTGGCCGTGATCTCATCGTAAAGCGTCTCCCGCTTCTTTTGGGAAAGCTTTTTGGAATCATTGAGATACAAGATCTCACAATCCCTTGGAAGGACCACTGCCGCGGCCACCACCGGCCCCGCAAGGGGACCTCTGCCCGCCTCGTCGATGCCGCAGATACACATACAGGATCGCTCCTCCCAGGCCCGCTCATACTCCCTCATAGCCTCCAGCCGGGCCAACTCCTTTTCCAGCTTTTCCCCTGTCAGGGGTTTTATCGCCATTGTACCTCCCTCCTCTCATCATGCGTCTTTTCCGCGCCGCCAGCCCCTTGCCATACACGGCAAACCTGTGTTTCTTCCAGGCACCGCCAGCTTTTGTCCCCGAAGATGGCGCAGCTTATGGAAAATGTCATCAACCGACGCTTTTCTCTGGCTCCTCTGGGAACTCCAGCGTGATCCTACCCAGTCTCCCGCTTCTGAAATCATCCAGCAGAAGATCCGAAGCCTTCTTCCGGTCGCACTGTCCCCCTTTTATCAGACACCCTCTGACCGTCCCGATCTTCTCCAGGATCCCGGCCGCCTCCTGATGGGTAAGGATATCCCCCTGACCCGTCGTCTCTTTCTCTATGTTCTCAAAACCATAACGCTCCCCAAGTACCTCCGGATACCTGTCCATGAGAAGTATGATAAGCTCCATGGCCAGCTGCTCCCCGTCCAGGATCTGGTCATTGATGGACCCGATCAGAGCCAGATGCATACCCACCTCCTGGCTCTCAAACCTGGGCCACAAGATCCCCGGAGTGTCCAGAAGCTCCAGGCTCTTGTTCAGGCGTATCCACTGATTTCCCTTGGTGACCCCCGGTTTATTGCCTGTCCTTGCGCAGGCTTTTCCCGCGTAGGAGTTGATAAATGTGGACTTTCCCACATTGGGGATTCCCACCACCATAGCCCTCACCGGCCGGTTAAGGATACCCCTTTTTCTGTCCCTCTCCGTCTTCTCCTTGCAGGCTTCAAGAACCGCTGCCTGGATCTGCTTAAGCCCTGCCCGGCTTCTGGAATCCAGCTTCACCGCCTGGAGGCCCTGATCCCGAAACCACGAAACCCAGGCGTCGTTGCCCCGCTCCCCCGCCAGATCGGCCTTATTTAAAAGCACCATCCTGGCCTTGTTTCCTGCCAGGTCATCAATATCCGGATTCCTGCTGGAAACCGGCGCCCTGGCATCCACCAGTTCAATGATCAGGTCAATCAACTTGATATCTTCTTTCATAGCCCGCTTAGCCTTGGTCATATGGCCGGGATACCACTGTATATTCATAAAAATCTCCTGTTCTATTCGATCAATCCTATATCTAAAAGCGGCATCAGACGCAGCCACACCTTTCCCTGTATCTGATCTCTCTTTACATTTCCAATATTGACGAAACGGCTGTCCTCGCTGCCCTCCCGGTTGTCCCCCAGAAGAAAATACTCGTCCTCCCCCAGAGTCACCGGATTCTCCGCAAGGCCGGGAAGCACCGCCGTATTTAACCCCCGCTCCGCTTCCAGCTTCTCTCCGTCTATATACACAAACCCGTCCCTGATCTGAACTTCCTCCCCCGGCAGCCCGATCACTCTCTTAACATTGGACTTGCCGTCCTCCCGCTCAAACACCACCACGTCAAACCTCCCGGGATTTCCAAAATCATAGGCAAGCCGGTTCATGAGCACCACATCCTCCCCGGAAAGCAGAGGCGCCATGGACTGTCCGGCGATCTTGATCTGGACGCCGAACCCATAGGCCACAAACCAGGCCAGGGAGATGACCACCACAATATCCACGATCCATTTGATGGCCCTTCTTAATGGGGTTGTATCCTCCATCTGATAAAATTCCAAACTTACACCTGCCTGTCACATCATATGAGAATAGAAAAGGACAATAAATCATCTTTATTGTCCCTGGGTTGCATCTGTGATCAATTGTAACAGTTCAAATAACCCTTGAACTGTTACGCATCCGGCCAATTAGAATCGCCTCTGGCGATGGGCCGGATGCCTGCTGCCATTACATATTCGCACGGTCAGCGCGATAAACGCGCAGACCTGTCTGAACTGTTACGATCAATTACTTTACCAACTCTTTTACCTTGGCAGCCTTACCAACTCTGTCTCTCAAGTAGTACAGCTTCGCTCTCCTTACTTTACCTCTCCGTACCACCTGGATGTCGTCCACAAATGGGGAGTGTACCGGCCATGTCTTCTCAACGCCGATGCCGTTAGAATTCTTTCTCACGGTAAAGGTCTCTCTCGCTCCGCCGTTCTGCCTCTTGATAACCGTTCCCTCAAATACCTGGATTCTCTCCCGGTTACCCTCCTTAATCTTGTTGAATACCTTTACGGTATCTCCAACATGAAACTCCGGCACAGACGCCTTCAGCTGAGTTGCTTCGATGCTCTTAATGATCTCGTTCACTTTGGAACCTCCTTAAAATATGTTTGATGTTCGTAATACCCGCACTCCGGTAACAGAGGACCATCTCTTATTTTGAAAACCAATTTATTCTACCATACTATGTCCGGCGGCGCAAGCACTTTCTTTAGGAAATTCAATGTTGTTAACTTGAGGCGTTATTAGTCACGGAGGGAGCTGTATTGGTGTACTATTGAGTGCTCCTTCTCTGACTGGCCCCACGACACCCCTCGCCCCATGCTCACTCAATAATACACCAATTTCAAATCCCCATGAATCGTAACCTTAAGGTTGTCGCCGCCCCCCGGACAACATCCATCCTCACGATCCGCCTTCCTCCCCCTGACAGCCGCCCTGCAGCGCCGCCAAAAACTCCCTCTCTTTCCCGCTCAGATCCGCCTTCTTCAAAAGATCCGGCCTTCTCTCCAGGGTCCGTCTTATGGACTCCTGCCGCCGCCAGGTCTCAATATTCTTGTGGTGGCCTGACAACAGCACCGAAGGCACCTGCATCCCCTCATAGATCTCAGGCCTGGTATACTGGGGATACTCTAACAGGTTGTCGTGAAATGACTCGATCTGGGCGGACTCGTCATTGTTCAAAACCCCTGGCACCAGCCTGGAGATGCAGTCGATCATCACCATGGCAGGCAATTCCCCGCCGGTCAGCACATAATCCCCGATAGACAGATGGTCTGTCACGATCAGGGACAGGGCCCGCTCGTCAATGCCCTCATAATGGCCGCAGAGGAACACCAGATCCTCCTCCTTTGCCAGCTCCATGGCTATGGACTGGTTAAACACCCTGCCCTGAGGCGTCATGTAAAGCACCCGGGGCCGCTTTCCCAGCTTCCCGCACAGATCTTCATAACAGTCGCACACCGGCCCCGGCTGCATCACCATCCCGGCCCCGCCGCCGTAGGGCGCGTCGTCCACATGCCTGTGCTTATCCTTTGAATAGTCCCGTATATCCACTGCGTGGATGCTTATGAGCCCTCTGTCCGCCGCTCTCCCGATAATGCTGGTGTTAAGCCCCTCTATCACCATCTGGGGAAACAGGGTGAGAATGTGATAATTCATGGCTGCTCCTTCCCCTGCCCTACAGATCCAACAGCCCGTCAAGGACATGGACCAGGACTTTTCCTTTCTCTAAATCCACATCCAGGATGCACTGCTTTATGGCCGGCAGCAGCGCCTTCTTTCCGCTGTCCATAGTCACCTCGTACACATCGTTGGCCCCTGTCTGGATCACGTCCGTCAAAGTCCCCAGGCGTTCCCCCTCATCCGTGTCAACTGTAAGCCCAATAAGGTCCACAATAAAATTCTCGTCCGGCCCCAGCCTCACAGCCTTGTCCCTGGTGACCAAAAGGTCCTTTCCCTTATAGATCTCCACGTCATTTATACTGTCAAAGCCTTTGAATTTCAGGATCACCATGTTCTTGAAAAACTTTACCTGGGTGATCTCCATGGGTTTTAACTCATTTCCCGTATCCAAAAGCACTTCTTTCAATTTTTTAAACCGGGCGGCGTCATCCGTGGTGGGAAACACCTTCACTTCCCCACGGACTCCGTGGGTGGATGTGATCACGCCTACCCTCAAAGTGTCCTCCATGCCGTCTTCCTTTCCCTAGAGCGTGTTTGAAAATTGCTTTCTGACAGATACGCGTCACAATTTGTGGGAGATTTGAGCCAAATGAAGGGCGCATAGCGGGCTATGTAACATGAATTTGGCTCAAATATACCGCGAAGTGGGGCGCGCATCTGGCGGGAATGAATTTTCAAACACGCTCTAGTATAACTTGATTTAAATACCTTTCATTTTCGGTGAGGATGCTTTTTCGAGAGCGCAAAGGAAAAAACGGAGGCGTTGTGGTGCTACCCCCGGCATTTTCCCTTTGTGCTATGGGGAAAGCAGACCAGCGAAACGTAAGGTTATTTTAAACGGATTATAATTCCGGTGAATAAATCACCCGCTATCTGCGCCCTTAAGCACGCCTGGAGCCCGCTCCCTTAAGCAGCATATTTCATCTGCGCAGGTCTGTGTACAAAAAGACCGTCTTCCCCAAAGGGCGGCGGTCTTATCTCTCCTACTGGATCTCAACAACTACTTTTTTCTCTTCCTTCGAGGCTGCTGCCTTGACAACGGAGCGGATCGCTTTGGCGATCCTCCCCTGCTTACCGATGACTTTCCCCATGTCGGAGGGAGCCACCTTAAGTTCCAGGATCGTCTCGCCGTTCTTCTCGGTCTCCGTCACGGTAACTTCTTCGGGATGTTCTACAAGGGCTTTCGCCATTACTTCAACTAATTCTTTCATTCCCTCACCTTAAGATTACTGGATGCCAGCAATCTTCAAAAGCTTGCCAACAGTCTCCGTGGGCTGCGCGCCTGTGGCCAGCCACTTCTTGGCTTTCTCCTCATTGAACTTGATCACGCTGGGCTCCTGGTTCGGATCATAGTAACCCACCTCTTCAATGAACTTGCCGTCTCTCGGAGATCTGGAATCTGCAACAACAACTCTATAGAAAGGAGCTTTCTTATGTCCCATTCTTCTTAATCTCATCTTTACTGCCATGTCTGTCTCACCTCCTCATTCCATGGTATCTCGCTTTTCCTTTGGAGACCTCTCCCGGGAAAGCTATCTATAGACAAAAACAGAAGAACTCTGCTTTGCTAACAAATATCTGCCTGCCGTTTAAAAGGGCATCTTAAACTTTCCAAACATGCCGCCCAGTCCGCCCCGCCGCTTGCCGCCCATCATGCCCGGCAGCTGCTTCATCATCTTCTTCATCTGGTCAAACTGCTTTACAATGCGGTTTACTTCCTGGATCTGAACCCCTGCGCCTTTTGCGATGCGCTGTTTTCTGGAAGGGTTTAATATAGAAGGATTAGCTCTCTCCTCCTTGGTCATGGATAAGATGATGGCCTCCACACGGTTCATGGCAGATTCGTCAATGTCCATGTCGCCTTTCATCTGGGGCATGCCCGGCATCATACTCATAATGCTTGCCATTCCGCCCATCTTCTTGATCTGGTTCATCTGGTCCAGGAAATCATTAAAGTCAAACTCCGCCTTCTTAAGCTTCTGCGTCAGCTCCCTGGCCTTCTCCTGATCCACCTCCAGCTCGGCTTTCTCTATCAGGGAAAGGATATCCCCCATCCCCAGAATCCTGGAGGCCATACGGTCCGGATAAAACTGCTCCAGATCCGAAAGCTTCTCCCCCATGCCGATATACAGAATGGGCTTTCCGGTGACCGCCTTGATGGACAAAGCCGCGCCGCCTCTGGTGTCGCCGTCCAGCTTCGTCAGCACAACCCCGTCGATACCGATCTTCTTCTCAAAATTCTCCGCCACATTGACTGCGTCCTGACCGGTCATGGCATCCACGATGAGAAGGGTCTGATGGACATCCACAGCTTCCTTAATGTCAGCTAACTCCTCCATCATGCTCTCGTCAATGTGGAGACGTCCCGCCGTATCCAGAATCACTACATTAAAACCGTTCTTCTGGGCATGCTCCACCGCCGCCTTGGCGATATCCACCGGGTTCTGGTGACTGCCCATGGCAAACACCGGGACTCCCTGCCGCTCCCCGTTGATCTGCAGCTGCTCAATAGCCGCAGGACGGTACACGTCGCAGGCCACCAGAAGGGGCTTTCTCCCCCTGGACTTCAGCTTTCCGGCGATCTTCGCCGTGGTAGTGGTCTTTCCGGCACCCTGAAGGCCTGCCATCATGATGACCGTGATCTCGTTCCCGGGCTTTAGGGCGATCTCCGTGGTCTCAGATCCCATAAGGTTTATCAATTCCTCATGAACGATCTTCACCACCATCTGCCCGGGCGTCAGACTGTTTAACACATCCTGCCCCACAGCCCGCTCCTGAACGGAGTTTATGAACTGCTTCACCACCTTAAAGCTTACGTCCGCCTCCAAAAGAGCCATCTTTACTTCTTTCAGCGCGGCCTTCACGTCAGCCTCGCTTAAGCGTCCCTTGCCCCGCAGGTTCTTAAATACATTCTGTAATTTATCTGATAAGCTCTCAAAGGCCATAGCGTTCTCCTGTCCCTCCTGTCACCTGTGTTATCATACACGAAAACGGGGTGGGTGTCAAGTGTTTTTTCTTTACAATCTTTTGCTTGAAAATCTTTTGTTAAATTGAGTGAGCAAAGGGGCGTGGGGGCGTGGGGCCAGTCAGGGAGGGAAGGGAGGCTGTGTGTCGGGCGGGTGAATTTTTGCCTGTGAGATGAGGCCAGGGAAACAGGAGGGCTGATACCCGACTGGTTCCCGCTTTATAAGGGCTCATCGGAATGCTTGGCATATCTGAAACCGAACGGCACACAGCCTCCCTTCTCTCCCTGGCTCCACGACAATCCCCGCCCTTGCTCACTCAACTAAATGGCAATTCAGCTCCCCACGGTATAGTAACACCCCCTTAAAACCGCCCCTATATCTCCATGATCTTCCCTGCCAGCTCCCGCGCCAGCCTAAGACACTCCTTTTTCTGTCCCCGCTCATACTCATCCAAAAGCTCCTGGATGCGCCCCGCAAACTCTTTGGTCTTCTGAAATGTCTCCACCAGACGCAGCTTTTCCTCGTACCCCTCCAGGATCCGGTCGCACCGCCGCACCAGGTCGTGGACTCCCTGTCTGGTGACACCCTCCTCCCTGGCGATCTCGCTTAAGGACAGGTCGTTGAACACCACGTCCTCATAAATATGTCTTTGGCGCTCCGTCAGAAGCTCCCCGTAAAAATCATACAAAAGTCCCTGCCAAACAATCCTTTCCATCTTCATCACCAAGGTCAGCATACCGAAAAAGACGGCGGATGTCAAGAAAAAGAAAAGAGAAAGCCCCGGCCCTCTCTAGGCCCGACTCTCTCTTTGCGCCCTTATCTGGCGGCCGCTGTCTCCCTCTCCAGATCTTTCATGCCGATCCTCTCCGTGATAAACCGCTCCACATCCTCCGCCGGAATCTCCAGAGGGATGGACAGCTCCCGGTACAGATTATCCTTGGCTTTCTTCAGATACCGCTCGTCCACCTCGGTCAGCCTCTTCCCCCTTGCCAGCCTGTCCTTCTTGCGGAAATGCAGCGTCTTGATGATGCCGACCCACTCCCTGCAGTCGCAGGTCTTCAACGCCTCCTTGTACATGGCCTCCCTCTGTTTGTCGTCCACAATCCGAAGCAGCTCCACCTCCAGGATGCTGTCGATCAGCTGGTAAGCCTCCTCCCTGGACATAATGGGCCTTAGAACGCTTTTGTTGCCCTCCACCGGGGTCATGATCCTGCTGCCCGCAACCCCCATAGGCTCCAGAACATAGTACATCTTCTCCGCTCCCGTTTCCCCTGATGCCATGGCTGTGATATCCCTCACCCGGCACACGCCGGTAGTCCCATAGACAATATAGTCTCCTTTGCCAAACAATGTTCCCATCCTTTCTTCTAGTCAGTCAACGCAGTCATAAACAGGATATGAATCTTTCTATTTATAATTATAACTCTATTCTACCACTTTATTCACAAAAATGTCATCACTTTTTTGAAGGATCATCTAATTTTGTGAACTTTTCTAAAAATATTATCCCTATGTCTTGTGCATCATTCCCACATAAAACGATCTCTTTTCCAGTTCCCCGGTACAACCGGCAATCCCACTGCCTGTGCCGAATATTTTGTCAGCCTGCAAGGCCATCGTTGGCTGACGTCAGCGCGGCAGATGGCAAAATAAGCGTTGCTAAACGTGTGGTCACTGACCGGATGGCGTGCTAATACAGCAGAATCCGCCCAAGCTCCTCCACTGTCCCCGCGATCTTCACAGCCCCGGCCGCCTCCAGCTCCTGCCTGCTGCCGTACCCAAACAACACGCCGACACAGTCCATCCCATTCTCCTTCGCGCCCAGAACGTCATGTTCCCGGTCCCCCACCATGACGGCCTTTGAGACGTCCCGAATCCCCGCCGTCTCAAGGGCATAGGCAATGACCTCCCCCTTTTTCACCCGCTTCTCATCCATGCTGGCCCCGCACACCCAGTCAAAATACCCGTCCAGCTGAAAATGCTCCAGGATCTGCGACGCGAACTCTTCCGGCTTGGATGTGGCCACCAGAAGCTTCCTGCCATTATCCCGCAGCGCCCCAAGCATCTGGGGGATCCCCTCATACACCCGGTTCTCAAAGATCCCTTTCACCGCAAAATACTCCCGGTACTTGTAGATCGCCTCCCCGGCTCTTTCCCGGGAAAACCCATAGTACTTCATAAAGCTTTCCCCCAGGGGCGGCCCGATAAAAGGACACAGCGCCTTAAGATCTGGCTCTTCAATGCCATAAGCCCGAAGGGCGTGCTGCACGGACTTGGTGATCCCCTCCATAGGGTCTGTAAGCGTCCCGTCCAGGTCAAACAACACATACTCTCTTTCCATGTTCTCCTCTCTCCTTTGCCACCCTGCCAGATTTCTCACATCCCGGCCAGTTCCCGTCTCCGTGTTCCAAAAAAGGACGCAGCTATAGCTGCGTCCCCCTGAAATCATAAACATCTGCCTCTTAATTCAGTTCCGCTACCACTTTCTCCAGTGCTGCCAGAGCATCGTCCGGAAGCTTGTCATAGCCCTCTTTGGCAGTCGCGAACTCTTTGATCTCATTGACACGGTCATTCATGCGGGCCTTCAGCTGGCTTACATAATCCGCGTCGTTCATATCCGGCACAAAGCCCTCCCAGTCAAGGATCTCGATGTCAGAGAACGGCCCCCACTGATGGAACTTGGCAGTCCCCTCAACAATAGCTTCCAGGATGCCCAGGGTGTCGGCCGGTTTTACTTTCTTGCCCATGAAATCGCCGGTGTTGACAATATAGCAGTCCACGTTCTTCTCCTCCACCAGCTTTTTAAACTTCTCATAGTCATTGGCCAAAGGATAAGTCCTAAAAGGGTTGGCGTATGGAACCACCACCAGCTTGTTGGGGTCAACGCCGGGAGCCAGACGCTCTGCGGAAGAGCGCTTGGTAGCCAGAGTCGCGCCCATGACCGATGCCAGGGAAGCGCCTTTTAACTTCACTACCGGCGGGATGGTGGGATCCTTCATGATCCAGAAAATGGCGTTGACCGGAGCGTCAATCTTATCTACCCGGTTTGGAGACCACAGTTTGGACTTGATGGCCCGGCCGTTGCCGTTGCGGATGTCCTCGGTCACCAGCTGGAGCTTGCCTTCCTCATCCAGAGTCGCGGAACAGTTCTGAGCCGTCAGAAGGTACTTGTTATCCGCGCATCCTGTAGGATAGTCGGCTGTCTTGTCAAAATAGGTAGGCTCCAGAGCAATGGACGCGCAGGTATCGGTGTTGATGATGAACGCGTCGTCGTGGAGAACCTTGATCTCATACTTGCCGCCGTGCTTTGCGTGGGTCAGGGTGGACTTGCCGGAGCCTGACAGGCCGTACACAGACGCCACATACTTGCTGCCGTCAGCCAGGGTGTACTCCTTCTGTCCGCCGTGGCAGGAAGCGTAGCCGTTGCGGTTGGCAATGGCCCATGCCATGGTCAGAGTACCTTTCTTGTGCTCGCCAAAATATCTCATGCCCAGAATGCAGGCGCAGTTGGTCTCGGTGTTAAAATAGCACAGAGTCTTCTTCTGCGGGTCTGACAGGCAGTCCAGAGATACGTTTGGACGGTCGGAGCCTGTCCACTGGGGATCGGAGAAGATGAAGATATCCGCCTCCTTGCCGTCGCCTACAGGCTTGGAGTTCTTATACATCTTCACATACTCGTCAGACATATACTGGAAGTTCAGCATCCAGTTGTACATGATATTCTCCTCGCCCTCAGGGATCAGAAGATGAGCCTTTACCATAAACTCCGGATCAAGGCCCACAAAAACCTCCGCATGGTACATGGTCTTCCAGCGGGACTCGTAGACAGCGTCCATAGCCACACGGTCAAGGGCCGCGCAGTTCACCCCTGGCTCGCCGGAGATGCGGCGGGCTGTGGCGTAACGTCCGGTGATAGCTCCATCGTTAAACAGAAGAACCTTGGCGTCCTTCTCAAGGCCGAACTCCTCACCTCTATATACAGGCATATCCGTAACAACCGTTCCCGGAGAATTCTTTGCTAACTCATAAGCCTCTTTCAAGGTATTTACCTTTACGACGTTGTTCCCATAGAAGGCAGCCTCAATGATGGACCTGGTGGTAGAAAACCCCGGCTTGCCTGCTCCGATTTCACTAATTGGGTAATAAGCTTTTGTTGACATAATAATCCTCCTTCATTAAATAAAAAAACAAAAATTTGTGTTCATTATCTCACTTTGTCAAGAAAAAGTCAATGGGAAGATGAAAGTTTTTCCATGTTATAGTGAGCAAAGGGGGCGAAGGTTGTCACGGAGCCAGAGATGTGTGCCGTTCGGGCTCATCGGAATGCTTGGCATATCTGAACCCGGACGGGACATCTCTCCTTCTCTGACTGGCCCCACGGCAATCCCCGCTCCTTTGCTCACTCACTCCCCCACACAAGCAGCCGTATATCTTTCTGCGCATGAACGCCGGGCCGGGCCTCTAGGCAACCCTCTTCCGGCTCCCGCCCCATTGCCCACATGATAAGGGCGTAGGGGAGATTTAGGCCGGCGGCGTGGCTGAAGGGATAGCCGCCTCCGAACCTGGCGTTCATCTCCAGCACATAGTATTTTCCGTCCTCCTCTAAGATGTCCACATCCAGATTGCCCCGATGACGCAAAAGTTTGGACAGCTGCTTTCCAAGGGCCTCCAGCTCCAGGATCTTAACGGTCTCTGACTCGTCCGTCTCCCCGGCCCGCATGGAGCCCTTTTTCTTTACCACCACAGCGCGGAAATTGCCGTCCAGGTCATTGACCACGTCAAGGCCCAGCTCCGCCCCCCGGATCTTCTGCTGGATTAGCACATTGGCCTCATCCCGGGCGGCCTCATATCTTAAATAGCTCTCACGGATCTCCCGCCGGATCTTTCTGTCCAGAACAAAAAGCTCCTGCTCATCATCTGCCTGGTACACGGACAGAGAGCCCATGCCCCACCTGGGTTTCAGAATAAAAGGGTAGGCGGCCAAACCTGCGGCCGCAGCGTCCCTTACAGCCTGGGCCTCCAGCCAGCTTTTTGGCGTCTCAATGCCCTGTTTCGCAAGCGTTTTGTAGGTGTTCCATTTATCGTTGCAGATCTCCACCGCCTCCACATCCCCGGTCACCACCATAGTCCCCTGGGCCGCGAAAGCGTCTCTGGCAGCGGCCAGCACCGGAATGTCAATGTCAAACAGGGGGATCAGAAGCCGGATGTCCCACCTGCGGCAGTAATCCAAGAGAAAGGGGATGTACTCCTCACTGTAGATCAGAGGCGTCACCACCCGTTTGTCCGCCGCGAAAAACGCCGGGCTCACCTTGCTGTTGGCCGCGTGGACCAGCCCCGGCTCCCCGGCCATTTGGAGAGCCTCCTTAAAATACTCCACAAGATACGTCCGCCTTCCCGCACTGGTAAGCAATATATTCATACTCGTTTACTCCTCGTCCTCTCCGCGATCTGCGCAAGCAGGCCATACATCCACGGCAGCCTGGCTTCCATGGCGATGTAAAACCGGGTCCGCCCTGTTAACTCCCTGTAGTAGCGGCGGTATTTCCTGTCAAGCACCACCTTGTAGCGCCTGGTGTTAACCTTGGTCAGAAACCAGGTCCGCACAGCCGCGCTTTTCACCGCCTCATGAAACCGCCCCCCTGTGGCCCGGTCAAATTCCCGATACGTTTTCTTCATGGCCTGACAGTAATCCCACTGCTTGGCCTCATAATCTCCCTTCTTCCCCGCCGCAGTCCAGGAGGAAGCGGCTCCTACGCGGTAAACGCTCATGGCCCGGTCCATGTAATACCCGTACCCCGAAGCCGCTGCCATCAGCTGCAAAGGCGTGTCCCCCACCGGGCAGTCCCTGTAGTAGGAAGGCAGACTCTCAACCAGACCGGCCCGAAACACCATGGAGGCCGTGGGATACCCGCAGCTTTTGTCGATCATCTCCTCCGGAGACACCATCCGGTCCCCTTTATAGGGCCTCATGTACTTATCCGACTTAGACCCGTCCACTGTCACGATCTTGGCGCTGTGAAAACACAGGCTGCAGTCAGCGTGGGCCTCCAGATAATCCACCTGAGCCTGAAGCTTGCCCTCATCTGTCCAGAAGTCGTCCCCCTCGCACATGGCCACGTATTTCCCCCTGACTCTGGGAAAATTAAAAACGCCGCTTGGGTTTGTGATCCCTTTGGAATACTGGTTCTCCTCCTGGAGAATGGGTCTGATAAGCCTTGGGTACCGCAGAAAATATTCCTTCACAATCCCGGGCGTGTTGTCCGTGGACGCGTCGTCATAGATCAGGATCTCATAGGGAAATGTCACTTTCTGCTTTAAAAATCCCTCCAGCGCGTCCCGGATATAGGGCTCATGGTTGTACGTCAGACAGCAGATGCTCACCAGAGGCTTATCCGCCGCGCTCCCACCCTGACAATCCGTTTTTTCATATTCAATCTTTTCAATACTCATTGTGTTCTCTGCTCCTTTCCTCTGTGTATGATGCCAAGCAGATACCGAAAACTTTCCATCCGAAATACCGCCGCCAGCAGAACATAAACAAAAACTCCCCAGACCACCTGGAGCACCAGCTTCACCCACGGGCCGCCCGGCACCAGAAAGCCCGCAAAGTACACCCCAATCCCCATCACGGCGGCGATCCCCACAGACGGCAGGATGTCCGCCCATTGACGAAAGATCCCGTAACCTAAAAGCCTTTTGTTAGGCCAGGCATTGACAAAGGTAGTGAGAAAATCCAGCCCCGCCTTGATGCCGATCAGCACCAGAGGGCCGAATCGTATGCCCGCGAAAAGCCCCAAAAGCCCCATGGCCTTTTTCACGATCTCCAGTTTCAGAAACAGATCGCTTCTGCCCGCCGCGTTGACGGCCTGAAGGTTGGTGATGTGGATGGGCCAGAAGGAGTATGCCACACACATAATCCGCAGATAAGGCACGCAGGCAAGCCATTTCTCCCCCAGAAGAGCAAGCACCAGGGTGTCCGCCACGCCGCACAGCCCAAAGAGCATAGGCAGCACCAGAAAGGAGCTAAGCCCCACCGCCCGCCGAAGCATATCCCTCATGGCCCGCGTATCCCCCTGCTTTGAGGAAAACGCCGGCAGAAGCACCGACTGGATGGCAGCCCCCAGATTGTTGACGATCAGCTTGGGAAACTGCTCCCCTCGGTTATAAACTCCCAGAACCTCCTCATTGTAGATCTTTCCCATAATCAGGCCGTAGAGATTATTGTACAGCGTGTCAATAAGGGACGCCGCCAAAAGCTTCCATCCAAACCCCAAAAGCTGTCGGATGCTTTTCCAGGCAAATAAAAAAGCCGGCTTCCAGGTGACGGTGACAAACAGGACCACCATCAGGCATACATAGTAAGCCAGCTGCTGCCCCACCATGGCCCACACGCCAAAGCCCCGGTAAGCCATGAAGACGCTGATAATCCCCGAAACCACCGAGGCCGCGAAGGTTGACAAAAACAGCCCCTTAAACTCCATCTGTCTGGACACCCAGGCCGTCTGCACCGAGATCACCGCCCCGGGAAACAGCACCAGGGCAAGAACCCTGACGATGTCCGAAAGCTCTCTTATGTCGTAAAATTTTGCGATCCATGGAGCCAGGACCCACAAGAGCCCATACATCAAAAAAGCCGCCCCCAGACTGAAATAAAACACCGATGAAAAATCCGTCTCATCCGCCTTCTGTCTCTGGATCAGGGCTGTGCTGAACCCATTCTGCACGATCACATTGGCAATGGTAATAAAGATCATAATAATGCCCACCGTGCCGTACTCCGCCCTGGTCAAAAGCCTTGCCAGCAAAATAGCCACCAAAAACTGGATCCCCTGAGATCCCCCGTTCTCCAGAAGCTTCCAGAACAGGCCCGCGATCACTTTCTGTTTCATTGATTCTCCTCAAACATTCCGTTTTCACTCTGTCCGTTCCGTGAAGCCATCTGCTTTGTGACGGACAGTTGACAAAGTATGACATTATTCTTACGATTCCTTTGCCAATACCTTTCATTTTACATGATTCCCCAAAAAATGTAAATCCTATATGGCTTTTTTTGCATAAATGTGATAAATTAACAAAGGACACTATTTTTTAGGAGGTTTTGTATGAAAAAAACAAGGAAAATACAGCTGACATTGCTGTTAACCGGCGTCATGGCGCTGAATGGTTCCCTGTGTTCCCTTGCGGCCAGCAACGTGGGCCCGGGCTTTGACCCGAAGCTCAACCCGAACATGCAGGAGGAGACCACGGCTGCACCTGAGGAGAATAACCAGGCTCCTGAATCCGGCGTCACGCCGGAAGCGTCAGAGACAGCCACGACTCAGCCGGCGGTGGGCGTTTTACAGCAGCCCCGCCTTCAGACCACGATTCTTTTAAGCGAGCATCAGTGGTCCCAGCCCTTTGTCAATGACCAGTGGTGCGATGCCGGGGACCAGACGTTTTACTCCATCTCCATATTTATGGAGAACGCGGTGGGCAACATCCTCTACCGCGCCTACACCGCCACCAACGGCTGGACAAACTGGGTCATGAACGGCCAGCAGACCAACATCCCCGCTGACTATGCCCCCATCGAGGCGATCCAGGTGCGGTTCAGCGGCGCGGCGGGCAACAACCATGACATCTACTACAGCGGCGTCTTCGCCGACGGGACCCAGACCGGCTGGGGCAAGAACGGCGCCACCGTGGGATCCATGAACAAAGGCATGCCCCTAAAGGGCTTCCGCATGGCCTTCTTCCGCAAGGGCGATGTGCCAAACGTTGACCTGACCGGCACAGTCATCGCGGACCATGCGGACGGTATCCAGACCATTGACGGAGGTTTGCGCTACATCCACGGCGACGGCTCCAATTTTACCGGGTGGGGCTGGCTTGGCAATGACCGCTACTACTTCGTAGATTCCTACCCTGTCACAGGCTGGCAGTACATAGACGGCTACAAGTACTACTTTGCCGAGGATGGCAAGCTGGTCCAGGATCTGGAACCCATCATCGGGGCCAACGGCCCGTTCCTTCTGCGCATCAACAAGGAGATGAACACCACCACGGTCTATGTCCAGGACGGGGCGAACGGGTACATTATCCCCTTAAAGTCTTTCCTGTGCTCCTGCGGCGACGACACCCCTGTGGGGACCTTCCGCACGCCGGAGAAGTACCGCTGGCGTCTGATGAACAGCGGCGTGTCCTGCCAGTACGCCACCCGTCTCGGCTCCGGGTTAAGCTTTTTGTTCCACTCCATCATCTACGACCGGGCGGATGTGAACACCATGTGGCCTGAGACTTACAACTACCTGGGCGTGGCCCGCTCCGCAGGCTGCATCCGTTTCACCTCCGGGGACGCCAAGTGGATCTACGACCACTGCCCCATCGGCACTACGGTTGAAGTATACCAGTCCCTGATCCCAGGCCCTTACGAGAGACCTGCCATCGAGGCAGTGATCCCCAGCGACCAGCACTGGGATCCCACGGATCCTGTGGCTCTGGCCCAGTTTGGACAGCAGCAGTAATTAGTACATCTCTGCACTAATTTGCGAGTAAATAGTGCTTGATATTCGTGTCATCTGTGCGTCTGCGAAGCGACGGCGTAGTGGACCCTACATCCAGCTTCGCAGACGTGCTCCTGGCGTAGAGAGCGAGTACTATTGCTTAGGAATTAATGCAATGATGTACTAGCAGCATAAAAACGGTTCGGAGCTGACCTTATCAGCAAATTATGAAAAAGGGGCTGTTGCGCTAAGATTTTTTAAATCTTCAGTACAACAGCCCTTTGTTGTGCTTGATTGACTGTTAGCTTTATGGCCTCCTTATTCAATACCATCAAAAATTTTATCAAAATCAATCTTAATATGTGGAAAATGAATTAAATGCAACCCCTCTTTATTATTGCCTGTAATAGTGTCTATTAAATAATATTTAGGTTCTCCATTCTCATAATCAAGGTCATACATTTCAATAGTGCGTTTTTGAATATCTACAATCCAATATTCAGGTATTTCTTCTTCCCTGTATATTTCTTTTTTCTCTGTTCTATCATACTTTGCCGTTGATGGAGAAAGCACCTCTAAAACGAATTGTGGCGCATTTAAAAAACTGTTTCCTTTTCGGCTTCTAATCTGGCAATTGATAGAAACATCAGGTATAACCGTTTTTTCATTGCCATCGTTCATCTTCCATTTATATTGAACATTATCAGGATATACCCGGCATGTACTGTCTTTTAGCTGATTGTATACCATATTAACAAAATTTGTTATGGCCGTAGAATGATCCGGTGTAGCTCCCGCCATATCTACTATTTGTAAATCCAAACTCACTTTCACACCTCCTTAACGATATCATGTTTCTTATTACAGGCAAAATTCCATACTTTTTCAAGTTCTGCTTCACTCTCCAAATGCCGAAGCCTCACTCCCAAGTTTCTCAACAAAATCGATCAGACTCTTTACCTTGTCATCCTCACTTTACGCCCTTCAATAAATAGGTCTCAGACAGTACATTCCCGTACACGTACTCATACGCTTCTGCCCCTGTCTGCCGTTTCAGCTTTTCCATCACTTCCCTGCCGTCATATCCGCTGCTCCAAAACTGGCTGGTATCCACATATACCACCAGATCGTCTTTCACATCTTTTTGGGAAAGAATATCCTGAACATGTTCAATCTCACTTTCCGGCATCACGTACACTCCCTGAAACCGGGCAAGCTCCATAAGGTCCTGGGTCAGAGGCGCGTTCTCGTACTCATCCAGATACAGACAGTACAGAGCCCGGTGCTCCTGGGCAAATCTTACCCGCTCCTCATTCTCCGGAAAAAGGTATCTCACACAGCCGCTGCCAAATCCACCGAGAAACAGGATCCCCATCACGACCAGGATCCCCCACCGCGCAGGTCCCAGCGCCCTGGTCCCCTTAAGTCCCCAGCCCGTCGCCTTTTGGACGGCCCACACGGCCAGTATGGAAAATAGAGGGTATAGATTGTAGATATACCTGACGCCTGTGACCACGGCAGCCATGGACACGGACAGAAACGCCAAAAGCCACACGATCCCCAGGGCCAGCCCCAGTCTGTCACTGCAGGTAAGCTCCGGCCTTCCTTTATCTTTCTGCCTGCTCCCCTTTCTCCACAGCCACATCCCCGCCAAAAGCAAAACAGCCGCAACGGCAGTCTCCCTGATTCTTCCTCCAAAGAAATCCAGGTTGATGTCCGAGATGTAGGACACAAGATTGCGGGCGATCACAGCCCCGTTCATAAAGTTATTCCGTGTCTCATTGGCTACAAACTCGTCGGTCCTGGTCAGCTGGGCGATGCAGGCGGGGTAGGCGGCCGCCATAAGGCCTACGCTGCCAAAAAGGGCTGCGGCGTACACAGCCGCCTCCTTCCACCTTCTTCTCCACAGCTTCCACAGCACATACACAGCCGACAAAAAAAAGGCTATAAACACAAAATAATACTGGGTCATAAGCCCTAAAAATGTCGCCAGACAGATCAGAGAAAGCCGCTTAAAACTCTGTCCCTCTTTTGCCATCCTGACATGGAGATACACAGTGGCCATGGTAAAGAACGTCATCATCATGTACATGCGGATGTACAGCCCTGTACTAAGTCCCCCTGGGGAGAATCCCCACACAGCCATGGCGGCCATGGCTGCTTTCTCGCTTTCGGTCAGAGCCCTGGCAGTGAGAAATATCAACCAGAGACAGCCCCCATAAAACAACACGTTCAATGCCATTCCCTGCCACATAGCCTGGACACCGGGCGTAAAGGAACATATGGTGTGCATCGCCATGTAAAACAGAGGCGGATGCACATCCTGGGTCTGGTTATAATACACGGACCCGTAGGCAAACCGCTCCCCCTCCTGGACCGTGATGTAATCCGTAAACTCCTCCCCAGTGATCCACTGATCAAACACGTCATAGGACGCCACAAATGGTTTATAGTACCCGTTTGCCAGCCCCCAGGAATAGATCTCGTCAATAAAATATCCCTTTTTCCGGCCTGCGAAAATAAGCAGCGTTATGATCTGGATTCCCGCCAGGACTACTGCAAGCCGACTGACTTTTCCGCCTTTTTTCATGGATCCCTCCTTCTGTTTAGATAGTCAAAATACAGGGGAAGCCCGCCGGTGTGGATGAACATCACCTGCTCTGTCCCCATGCCATAGCGTTCAAGCCACTTCACCATCCCCGCGTAGGCCTTCCCTGTGTAGGTAGGATCCAGGGCAATGCCGTGGCTGTTCATCATCTCCTCAATGGTCCTCTCGATATCCCCATCGTAGAGGCCGTATCCTCCGCACCGGTAGTCTGCCACAAAGCGGATGTCCCCGTCGTCCTCCCCCTGATCCCCCGCGTACCGCCTGACCGCCGCTGCTCCCCTCGCCTCATCCCTGGCCACGGAGATACCGATGATCTCCTCCCGGCCTCCCGCCTCCCGCTTTCCCACCACAAGGCCCCCCTGGGTCATGCCCGTGCCGCTGGCGTGAAAGATGTGGGTCAAATGATGCCCGGTCTCCTGCTGCCATCCCCGGATCTCCCGGTAGGCCCGGCGGTAAGCTTCTCTGGCGGCCGCCTCATTGCCCATGCCATACTGGTCGCCGTAAAGGTAGTAGGGCTTATACCCTCTTTTCCTGGCTTCCTCCATGACCCGTTCCACGGTGGATGCCACGTCCGCCTTGCCGCACAGAACCTGCCTAGCCCCTGTACCGGCAGCGATCTGCCGGTTAAAGGTCTGCTCATCAGCCCCCTCATCTGCTGACACGATCAACAGACAGGGAATGTCTCTGCTTTTACACAGAGCGGCCACGGTCCGGTTTAAGTTGGAGCCCGGGCTTCCGTAGGACACCATAAGATCCCCGCCTTTTTGCTCCATATCCTCCAGAAACGCCACAGCGATCCTGCACTTATTCCCCCCAAAGGAAAATCCCAGCAGATCGTCCCGCTTCATGAAAATATCCTGCCCTCCTGGAAGCTTTCCCAGATACTGAACCGGCGTGGGGTTCAAAAGAAGCTGTTGTGTTTTCATCATCCTGTCTGGTCCTTTCTTTCTGCTTTTCTCTCAGTCTCTTAAAAAGAATTTCTTGCGCAGAATGTGTGTTTTTTAGTGGGCAAAGGGGCGAGGGTAGTCGTGGGGCCAGTCAGAGAAGGAGAGATGTCCCGTCTGGGTTCAGATATGCCAAACATTCCGATGAGAATTTGTCGGCAACCGTTAGGTTGGTGACCTGCGCGTGCATCAGCACGCTTCCTCTGTTCTCTTAAAGCGGGAAGCACTCGGGTATCAGCCCTCCTGTTTCCCTGGTCTCATCTCCATGGCATAAATTCACCCTGACGGGACATCCCTCCTTCTCTGCCTGGCAAAAGCAGAATTCGCTGGTTAAGGTTTGCTCACTTAAGGTGGTTCCGGTAGGGGGGCGATTTCGGCTTTGTAGCGGAATGATAGCTGTTTTATTGACATCAAGGCTTGTGCGTAGTATTTATTAAAGCAGAACCTACTTGTTATATTTGGGGTATTACTCAAAAAATATGTTGCCAGAGTCTGCGAATGCCGTAAACATGATCTATTAATATGGTCAAAATACGGCGGTCAACATAGTCACTGTCTAGTCATTGTCTAACACCGTATTTTTATAACACAAGTAAAAACCTCGTAAAACACGGCCCTTTTTATGATTTTCATCATTTTATAAAGCAAACGGCGGAGTATCCACGCATGTATATGAACATAAAAATTCGAACACTCTGATCTACAGAAGAAACCGAATCTTATATTCCTTTCAATTACAGAGAGCCAGATCTTTCCAGGTCCACAACAACACCGCCTTAACATGACTCAACAATATACGTAAACCATAAAAAATAGATATTTTTCACCACAAAGTTGAGACAGCGTCCCCTATCAGAAACACCTTAAGTGAGCAAACCTTGGCTGGCGAATCCTGCATTTGCCAGGGAGGGAAGGGAGGTATGGTGCCGTCAGGGTGAATTTATGCCATGGAGATGAGACCAGGAAAGCAGGAGGGCTGATACCCGACTGATTTCCGCTTTAAGGGCTCATCGGAATGTTTGG
>Ga0224483_100067_pt1 | contig 24104 bp, 19 predicted proteins | sample hydfratestSal1_FD_181453 | JGI IMG/M metagenome (GOLD analysis project Ga0224483, IMG submission 181453) | Metatranscriptome of mouse feces microbial communities from Columbus University, Ohio, United States - Sal1 (Metagenome Metatranscriptome) ... | reverse complement strand
CAAAGTATTAAATCCGACGAGTGTAAAGGAGTTCTCTACTCTTTTGGAACAGAGCGAAAAAATCGTTCTTACATGCCACGTGCATCCTGACGGCGATGCCATAGGGAGCACACTCGGTCTTTGGCATCTTCTCAAGAGCATCGGCAAACAGCCATCTGTGGTTGTGCCGGATGTTCCACCGAGATCATTGCGTTTTCTGCCTGATTTCAATGAGATCGCTGTCTATACGAGACATGACCCCTATTGCAGCCGTCTTGTCGAAGAGAGTGACCTGATACTGTGTTGTGATTTCAACAAACCTTCGAGGCAGGATCATCTTGCTCCACTTATACAGGGAGCATCAGCGCGTAAAGTGCTTATAGACCATCATGAGGGTCCGGATATTGATTGCGCGGTTGAGTTTTCTTATCCGGAGATGTCTTCGACATGTGAGCTTGTGTTCAGAATTATAGCGGCGTGCGGGTTATACAGCGATATTGACAGGAATTGTGCCACATGCCTTCTGACAGGACTTATAACGGACACACAGAATTTTACTGTCAATTGCAAGAATCCCGAGGTATATGAAATCCTCACCAGATTGATGGAAAAAGGTGCGGAAAAAGGTAAGATCATCGAGGAGTGTGTCAAAGCCTGCAGTTATGACAGTCTCAGGCTGAAAGCGTATGCCGTGTGTGATAAACTTGAAATTTTTACGGAGCACAGAGGATGCCTTATCACCCTCTCAAAAGAAGAACTTGACCGTTTCAACTATGAGAAGGGGGACACGGAAGGTCTTGTTAACGAGGCTTTGAATATCCGGGGCATGGTGTATTCAATATTCATGCGTGAGGATCCCGACTGCATAAAGGTGTCGGCACGCAGCAAGGTAAATTTCCCTGTTTCCCGCATATGCTCCGAACTTTTCAACGGAGGGGGACATCTTCAGGCATCTGGAGGCGAGTTTCACGGAACCCTTGAGGAATGCCGGGAATTATTGATAAAGAATCTTGACAGGTATGACAGGTATCTTCCAAAACGTTTTGAGAAACTGGATGTGCGTCAGCAATGACCCGGATGCAAGAGTTGTGTAATATTATAAAAGAATAAATATCAACATTATAAATGAGAATAAATACAAAGATAGTAATGGCATCGGTGCTGACAGGCATCATGCTTGCGATGAGCAGTTGTGAAGAGACAAAGAGCTATTCCGAACTTCTGACTGAAGAGGAGCATGCGGTGAACTGGTATCTTGCCCAGCATATTGTATCGCTTGAGATCCCGCAGAATGGCGACTTCGAAGTTGGAGAGGATGCTCCATATTATAAAATGGATAAAGACGGCTATGTATATATGCAGGTCATCAACAAGGGATCTGAAACCGACAGACCGGAGAAAGGAGATCTTGTCTATTTCCGTTTTATGAGACTGAATTTGAAAAATTATCAGTCTTCCGGGTCTGAGGTCTGGGAAGGTAATTCAGAGGATCTGAACTTCACAAGTTCGAGTCTTGTATATGGAAATAATGTTCTGACTTCGACAACCCAGTATGGAGAAGGCATTCAGGTGCCTCTTGAGTATCTTGGCTATGATTCAGAGGTCAATCTCATTGTAAAGTCCCCCGAGGGATTCACGGAAGACACCAGTTCGTGTCTGCCTTATGTATATAACATAAGATATTTCAAGGCAGAGTATTGATTCGTTTAAAGTATTAAATCGCTAAATAGTATACAGAAGTGTCACTTATCAAATCAATTTCCGGAATCCGAGGCACTATCGGAGGAAAGGTGGGAGAAGGATTAAGCGCAGTGGATGTGGTTCGTTTCACGGCATCCTATGCATCGTTCATCAAGGAGTCATATAATGGAGACAGCAACACGATAGTTGTAGGTCGTGATGCGCGTATTTCCGGAAAGATGGTCGAGAATCTTGTTGTAGGCACGCTGATGTCTATGGGTTTTGATGTAATAAATATCGGCAAAGCCTCTACCCCTACGACCGAACTCGCTGTAGTAGGCGAGAAAGCTTGTGGAGGCATCATCATCACGGCAAGTCACAACCCGGTTCAATGGAATGCCTTAAAACTTCTGAATCACAATGGTGAGTTCCTTTCAGACGCGGAGGGAAAAGAAGTTATCCGCAGAGCGGAGAATGACGCGTATTCTTTTGCAGAGGTTTTTTCTCTGGGAAATACATACAATAACGAGACTTGGGCAAACCGTCATATAGAGATGGTGAAAGCTTTGGCACTTGTAGATACCGATGCTATATCCAAATGTAATTTTACGGTTGCTGTCGATGGCATAAACTCCGTAGGCGGTGAGATAATACCGATGCTTCTCCGCTCTCTTGGAGTCAATAACATCATTGAAATCAACTGCGAGTCAACCGGCAATTTCGCGCACACCCCTGAACCGATACCGCAAAATCTTACAGAGATATCCGATGTAATGCGCAAAACAGGAGCAGATGTCGGTTTTGTTGTGGATCCTGATGTTGATCGTCTTGCGATTGTCATGGAAAACGGAGAGATGTTTGTGGAAGAAAACACGTTGGTCGCAATTGCTGACTATGTGCTTTCACATACACCCGGTTCAACTGTCTCAAATCTCAGCAGCTCAAGAGGTCTGCGTGATGTGACACGTTCGCATGGATGTGAATATAGCGCGGCTGCTGTAGGTGAAGTCAATGTCGTGACAAAGATGAAAGAGGTGTGTGCCATCATCGGTGGCGAAGGTAACGGAGGAATCATATATCCGGAACTTCATTATGGTCGAGATGCGCTTGTTGGCGTGGCATTATTCCTTACACTTATGGCAAAGTCCGGAAAGAAAGTGTCTGAAATCAAAGCCGGTCTTCCACATTATGAGATTGCAAAGAATAAGATAGAACTCACTCCGGATATTGATGTAGACAAGATTCTCGAAGCTGTCAAACTGCATTTTGCCGATGAGGAGGTAAACGATATAGATGGAGTTAAAATCGATTTCGCCGACAGCTGGGTTCATCTTCGCAAGTCAAATACGGAACCGATTATTCGTATTTACAGTGAAGCTGCAACGATGGCGGAAGCGGATAAACTCGCCGACAGTATCAAGCAAATCATAATCTCCTTAAAATAACGTACCTTTGTAAGGTAAAAACATTATCCATATGCTGAAGAAATTCTTTCTTAATACGCTCTCTTCGTTTGTCGGGGCATGGATTGCTCTGGTTCTTTTCGGTGTGGTCGGAGTAATTGTGGCTGTCGGACTTGTCGCCGGCATGCACGGTACTGATGAAGTGGCAAGTGTAAAAAAACACTCGATTCTTACTCTCGAACTCTCTGGTTCGATAGTTGAATCCGAAACGCCGAGCTCGATTAACTATACAGCTCTGATGTCAGGTGGAATCGAGAAACCCCAGACATTGAATGTGATAGTCGAGGGGCTCAAAGAGGGTGCGGACAACAAGAATATAGATGCGCTTTATATCAAATGCGGCGCGGCACTTGCATCTCCGGCAACCTTCAATGCCATCCGTGAGGCAGTGAAAGAATTTAAGAAAACCGGAAAGAAGGTCTATGCATATGGAGATGTCTATACGCTCGGCACATATTATGTAGCATCTGTATCGGATAAAATTTTTCTGAATCCCTATGGAGAGATAGCCATTCAGGGTCTCGGTTCCACATCGATGTATCTTAAAGGACTTTTCGATAAGCTGGGTGTGGAGTTTCAGGTCGTTAAGGTCGGAACATTCAAATCGGCAGTTGAGCCTTATATCTCGACACAGATGAGTGAACCCGCCAGAGCACAGCTTGACACGTTGTTTTCCACAATGTGGGATTTTATGAAAGACGGCATCTGCGACAACAGAAAAAAACTGTCCGGATCCGAAATCGATTCGTTGGTTAATAATGGACTGATGTTTTCTACTGCGGAATTCGCTGCCGAATCAGGTTTCGTAGATGAGGTTGTATATGAAAGAGTGATGGATGAAAGGCTTGCAAAGCTTATTGATGTAGACAAAAAGAAACTGAATTTTGTCTCTCCGTCGACACTCATAGGTCAGTTGCCTTGGACTGACGCTTATTCCAGTAAAAACAATATCGCAGTGCTGTATGCCACAGGTGAGATTGTGGACGGGGCATCTACCGGAATCAACTATCAGAAACTTGTGCCCATTATCACGCAACTTGCAGATGATGACAAGATCAAGGGTCTCGTGCTTCGTGTCAATTCTCCCGGAGGTTCCGCATTCGGCAGTGACCAGATAGGTGAGGCACTGGATTATTTTCAGTCAAAGAAAAAACCGCTTGCGGTCTCGATGGGAGATTATGCGGCTTCCGGCGGTTACTGGATTTCGTGTGGGGCGGACAGGATTTTTGCTGATCCTTTGACAATTACCGGTTCAATCGGCATTTTTGGACTTATTCCTAATGTGAAGGGACTTTCAGATAAGCTGGGAATTAATCCTCAGTCTGTCTCAACCAATCCTGCCGCAGATTTTCCGACATTGTTCACTCCGATGGATGAAAAGCAGTTGTCGATAATGCAGAAATATGTCGAGACCGGTTATGACCGCTTCATCAAGCGGGTTGCAACCGGACGCAAGATGACTGAGGCAAAAGTGCGTCAGATTGCGGAAGGACGTGTCTGGAATGCAATGAAGGCTAAGGAAATAGGACTTGTTGATGAACTCGGTTCTCTTAAGGATGCAATTGAGTGGACGGCGAAAAAGGCTGACATCTACAGCAAATACGATGTATCCGTATATCCTGTTTACGAACCTTCGTTCTGGGATGTGATCTCTATGGGTGACATCGAGGCTGTTAGAATGATGAAAGCTGTTTCGGACGGTGATTTTGATGAGGCTGGAATGCATATTGCAATGAAAATCCTTTCTCGCAGCCGCATATTGGCGCGTATGCCGGAATTTGAAGTGACTTTGGGAAATTGATAATTTCTATATAATGTCAGCTGTAGGCACTGTATTGACATGACACCTGAGACAAAAACGAAAATATTAAAATATATTCTTACTCCGTTATCATGGATATACGGGAGTGTCACCGCTGTGCGTAACTGGATGTTTGACAACAGAATTCTGCCTCAGGAAGAATTTGGTGTTCCCATTGTCAGTGTAGGCAATCTTACGGTAGGCGGCACAGGCAAGACGCCCCATACGGAATATATTGTCGGTATGCTGGCGATGGATTACAATACTGCTGTGTTAAGTCGCGGATACAAGCGCAAGACAAAAGGATTTATTCTTGCGAATTCCAACAGTACACCCGACAGTGTGGGTGACGAGCCACTGCAGATTTATCGTAAGTTCGGCTCGCGTGTTAAAGTGGCTGTTTGCGAAGATCGACGCAGGGGGATACGCGAAATGATCAAACAGTTTCCCAATATAGAACTTATCGTTCTTGATGATGCGTTCCAACATAGGTATGTCAAGCCGAAAGTATCTGTCTTGCTTATGGATTACAGCCGCCCCGTATATAACGATCATCTGCTTCCGCTGGGCAGGCTGAGGGAAAGCGTCCATCAGGTAAACAGGGCGGATATGGTCATTGTGACTAAGTGTCCGCAAGATATCATGCCTCTTGACTTCCGGCTTGTTCAGAAGAATCTTGATCTGATGAAATTTCAGAAGCTTTATTTCTCACGTTATACTTATGGGGGATTATTGCCGGTTTTCCCGGATGACGAGCCATATCAGGCATCATTGGGAGATTTTACAAAAAACGACACGGTTCTTTTGCTGACAGGCATTGCAAACCCTCGCGGTTTTGTTCGGCATTTCAAGAATTATCCATTCAAAATGAAAGTCTGTCATTTCCCTGATCATCATAATTTCTCAAGAGATGATCTTGAAAGTATACGGACGAAGTTTGACTCCCTTTCTGGTGAACGTAAAATAATACTGACAACTGAGAAAGATGCTGTCAGACTTGCCTATAATCCGTATTTCCCTACGCGTCTAAAGCAGATCTGTTACTTCATACCGATTGCTGTAAAAATGGTCAATGGACTCGACAGCTCGGATTTTATCACGGATTTGAAGAAGTCTATTGATTCTATTTCCGATTGATACTTTTTCGTTAGAAATTGTTGTGTATATCGGAGGGTTTCTATTTTTCTGGGTCTCAGCCCGGAATTTATCAAGGGTCAGGAAGTAGAAGGCAACTGGAGGCTGTATGAAAACAGTCAGAAAATCAAACGTAATTTCAATTATTATTTAAACATATATAACCCTAAATCGAAAACAAATGGAAAAATCGTATTTGGAGAAAATAAAAGAAACAGCTGATTATATTCGTAAAGAGGTTGGAACTCTTCCCAAAATAGGAGTAATACTCGGCACAGGTCTTGGAGACCTTGTCAATCATATTGAGATTGTCAAGGAGATAGACTATCATGTAATACCCAATTTCCCTGTTTCTACAGTTGAGGGACATTCAGGAAAACTTATATTCGGAAATCTCGGAGGCAAATATATCATGGCAATGCAGGGACGTTTCCATTACTATGAGGGATACGACATGAAAGAGGTGACTTTCCCTGTAAGAGTAATGAAGGAGATAGGAGTGGATACATTGTTTGTCAGCAATGCAGCCGGAGGTATGAACAAAGAGTTTAAGGTGGGAGATGTAATGGTTATCACAGACCATATCAACCTTTTCCCGGAAAATCCGCTCAGAGGAAAGAATTACAATGAACTCGGTCCGCGTTTCCCAGCAATGACAGAGGCTTATTCACTTGCTCTTGTGAACATGGCTGATGATATAGCACGCGAGCAGGGCATACGTCTTATGCATGGTGTGTATGTCGGCACGCCCGGTCCTACGTTCGAGACTCCGGCAGAATACGAGTATTTCCGTATTATAGGCGGTGACGCAGTGGGTATGTCTACCGTGCCTGAGGTTATTGTCGCAAACCATGCGGGGATGAAAGTTTTTGGAGTTTCTGTGATTACAGACCTTGGAGGCAAAGATATCAAGGAAGTGCCCACACACGAGGAAGTGCAGAAGGCGGCGGTAAAGGCTCAGCCTGTGATGACCACTGTAATTAAAGAGATGCTTGCAAGGATCTGATGGAAAATCGGAATACAGAAATATCAAGCATTGGCGAGTTCGGGTTGATTGACCGTCTTACCAAAGATTTCCCGCTTAGAAATGACTCTTCGAAAAAAGGAGTGGGTGACGATGCCGCTGTGTTGTCGTATGGCGATAAAGAGGTTCTGGTCACAACAGATCTTCTTCTCGAAGGGATTCATTTCGATTTGCGCTATGTTCCATTGAAGCATCTTGGCTATAAATCCGCAATCGTAAATTTCAGTGACATTTACGCAATGAACGGAACTCCCAGACAAATTACTGTGAGTCTCGGTGTATCAAGCCGTTTTACAGTGGAACATATAGAAGAATTGTATTTTGGAATCCGACTGGCATGCGAAATTTACGGAGTTGATCTTGTCGGAGGAGACACATCGGCTTCTGTCACAGGTCTTGTGATCAGTGTCACGTGTCTCGGTGAATCTTCGAAAGAAGACATTGTCTATCGCAATGGTGCCAAAGAGACCGACTTAATCTGTGTAAGTGGTGACCTTGGGGCTGCCTATATGGGGCTACAATTGCTTGAACGGGAAAACAGAGTAGCTGCCGGCGCAAAAGAGGGTGAGTCTTTTCAGCCTGATTTCTCAGGCAAGGAGTATATTCTCGAAAGACAGTTGAAGCCTGAAGCCCGCAAGGATGTCATATCTATGTTGAAGGAAAAAGGAATCAGACCGACTGCCATGATGGATGTCAGCGACGGTCTTTCATCTGAACTTCTTCACATATGCAAAGCCTCCGGTGTTGGTTGCCGGATATATGAGGACAAGGTTCCGATTGATTATCAGACAGCTGTTATGGCTGAAGAATTGAGCATGAATCTTGTCATGACAGCCATGAACGGAGGAGAGGACTACGAGCTTCTTTTTACTGTGCCTCTTACTGAACATGACAAAATCAAGGATTTGAAAGGAATCAGCATGATAGGGTATGTGACCAAACCTGAACTTGGAGCTGCAATGGTGACACGTGACGGAGCCGAGTTGCCTATCACTGCCCAAGGGTGGAATGCCTTTACAAAGTGATTTTCAGACTTGGTTGTTAAATTGCACTGGCAAAATGCATGAATCGGGGATATCGTTGACATTATATCTCCGATTCATTATTTTTATCATATGTTAAAGGTAATTTAACAGAGAAGATTATTCAATTAAGTTAATAAATGCTATTTTTGCATTTCGATTGGGAGACCGCATGAAATACGGATACTTTCAGTTGTTGATTAATAAAGTGCTGTTGATTACAGCAAATAGACATAATAAATTTCAACCAGATTATGGAAGAAACAGTAAACATCCGGGAGCTCAACGACCTCATAGCTTCCAAGAGTAATTTTGTGAGCATGATCCGCACCGGCATGGATCGCAGGATCGTAGGACAGAAACATCTTGTGGACTCATTATTGATAGCTCTTCTTTGTAATGGGCACGTACTTCTCGAAGGTGTGCCCGGTCTCGCAAAGACATTGGCAATCAAAACTCTTGCGAGTCTGGTTTCCGCAAAATACAGCAGAGTCCAGTTTACTCCGGATTTACTCCCGGCAGATGTCGTGGGTACTCTTATATACAGTGTGAAGAAAGAAACTTTCGAAGTGAAGAAAGGACCTATCTTTGCTAATTTCGTTCTTGCCGACGAAATTAACCGTGCTCCCGCCAAAGTGCAGAGTGCCCTTCTTGAGGCTATGCAGGAAAGGCAGGTAACAATTGGCGATGATACATTCAAGCTTCCTGATCCATTCCTTGTAATGGCTACCCAGAACCCGATCGAGCAGGAAGGCACATATCCTCTTCCCGAGGCTCAGGTTGACCGTTTCCTTCTCAAAGTGGTGATCGGCTATCCGAACAAAGAGGAGGAGAAAGCCATCATCCGTCAGAATATCAGAGGCGAACAGACACCGGTCAATCCTGTGATAGATCCGCGTGAGATCATAGAAGTCCAGAAGATTGTAGAAAAAATCTATCTTGATGAAAAGATCGAGAATTATATTGTGGATATAGTGTTTGCCACACGTCAGCCCTCTAAATTCGGACTTAATGACCTTCAGGGAATTATATCCTTCGGTGCTTCTCCACGTGCGTCCATAAGCCTTGCTCTGGCATCACGCGCATATGCATTCCTGCAGGGTCGTGGATATGTTATTCCTGAGGACGTGCGAGCTGTGTGTCATGATGTTTTGCGTCACAGAATTGGTCTTACCTATGAGGCGGAGGCAAACAATATCGGCACAGATGAAGTTATAACTGATATACTCGACAAAGTCGCAGTGCCCTGATAAGCCTTTGACACATTCTTCACAAAACCATTTTGAATGGAAGCTAACGAACTCTTAAAGAAAATCCGGAAAATTGAAATCAAAACCCGGGGACTCAGCCAGAATATTTTCGCAGGAGAGTATCACAGTGCCTTCAAGGGACGTGGAATGATATTCTCGGAAGTCAGAGAATATCAGCCGGGAGATGATATCCGTGATATCGACTGGAATGTGACTGCCCGTCATAATAAACCGTATGTCAAGGTTTATGAAGAGGAGCGTGAACTTACCGTCATGTTGTTGGTTGATGTGAGCGGAAGCCGTAATTTCGGTGCCTGTGGTGAGATCAAGAAAGAAAGGATGGCAGAGATCGCTGCCACCCTCGCTTTCTCTTCAATACAGAATAATGATAAAGTAGGAGTTATATTCTTCAGTGACAAGATTGAAAAATTCATACCTCCAAAGAAGGGTAAGAAACATATACTGCTTATAATTCGTGAGATAATCAACTTCGAACCAGAAAGTAGCGGCACGAACATAGATGTGGCACTCCAGTTTATGACAAATGCCATTAAAAAAAGGTGCTCGGCTTTTCTGATCAGTGACTTTATTGATGATCATGATTATTTCAAAAGTATGTCGATCGCAAACAGAAAGCATGATCTTGCGTCAATACAGGTATATGACCGACGCGATGCAGAAATGCCGGATGTGGGTCTTGTCCGTGTCCGGGATCTTGAACGAGGCACAGACCGTTGGCTCGACACCTCTTCATCGTCTGCGAGGAAGGCTTATGCCAAGGCATGGTATGAGCGTCAGCAACGTCTCGCGTCTGTTACCGCCCGCAGTGGTGTTGATCTTGCATCCGTAACTACTGACGAAGACTTCGTAAAAGCGTTGTTGGGATTATTCAGAAGACGCGGTTCGAGATAATCGAATAAATGGAATTTATAGATTCATTTTTATCCAGATGCTACAAAAAAAGACAATATTGGCGTTGACATTGGTGCTGATGGCGGTTTTTCCGCTGTCGGCATCCCGTACACTTGTCACTGCCAGACTCGATTCCGCGATTCTTATGATGGGACGTATGACCCACATGAGGGTATCTGTGGATCAGAATAAAGATGCCAAAGGCGTTTTCCCTCTGTTTTATCAGATGAAGGAAAACGGTATTGTAGGTGTGTGTGGCGATAGTGTTGAGCTTCGTGCTCCGGTTAAGTCGGATACATCTGAAAAGGGAGGAATGCTTCATATTGAATATACAATTCCGGTTCAGGCATTCGATTCCGGTTATTATCAGCTTCCGGAAATAGCGTTTGTTGTCGGACGAGACACAGCCTTCTCCAACAAACTTGCCTTGAAGGTCGTTCCGGTTGTAGTAGATGCGAATACTCCAATTTATGATTATGCGAATGTCGCTGATCCCGAAGACAAGTCAATATTTGATGCCGTCCCTGATTGGGTTCTGGATTATTGGTGGGTCATATTGTTGGTTGTTGTTGCTGTGGCGGCATTTCTGTATGTATGGATGAAATATAAGAAAGAGGGTTCCATATTAGGTAAGAAACCGGAACCTACTCCGTATGAAGTCGCTGTGTCAGCCTTGCGAGAACTTAAAGATAAGAAACTTTGGGAGCAGGGCATGGAAAAGGAGTACTTTACCGAACTTACGGATGTATTGAGAGTGTATCTTTTCGGACGATTTGGTATTAACGCTATGGAAATGACGTCTCGTCAGATTCTTGGCGCGCTTAAGAACAACAAGGAGACTCGGGACAAGCGTGATTATATACGGCAGATACTAAACATGGCGGATTTTGTGAAATTCGCGAAAGTGCGTCCTTTGCCGGATGACAATATAGCATCATTTGAAAATGCATTGAAATTTGTAGAAGAGACCAAACCTCTTCCACCGGCTGATGATGAGCAATCTCCGGAAACCAATCAGAATCAAAACGATAATTCAAAGAAAAAGAATAAGAAAAAAACTGAAAGAAAGGAGGTGAGTCGTGATGTTTAAGCATCCTGCACTGCTGCTGTTGTTTCTGATATATATACCTTTTGTAGCGTGGTATATATGGAAATGGCGAAATTCGAGTCCATCGATGGGAGTCTCGACCACTTCTGCGTTTTCAGGTATCCGTACGTCATGGAAAGTCTGGCTGATGCATCTCTGCTTTGCTCTGCAGCTTGTCGCGATTGGCGGGTTGATTGTTGCCTTGGCTCGGCCTCAGACACACGATTCGCAGCGTACATCCAGAGTTAAGGGTACTGATATAGTGCTGGCACTTGACATATCAAGCTCGATGCTTGCCACAGATCTTGCCCCTACACGGTTCGATGCAGCCAAAGATGTGGCACGTAAATTCGTAAGCCAACGTGTTGATGACAATATCGGTTTTGTCGTTTTTTCTGGAGAAAGTTTGTCGCTGATGCCTTTGACAAATGACAAACCGGCTCTGATTAATGCAATAAGTGGCGTTAAGACAGGATTGTTGAATGACGGTACTGCAATCGGAGATGGTCTGTCAAGTGCGATAAACCGTCTGACGTCAGGTAAAGCCAAGTCAAAAAGTATAATCCTTCTTACGGACGGAACAAATAATGCTGGTGATGTGGCTCCAGCCACAGCAGCGCGCATAGCGAAGGAAAAAGGGATAAAAGTCTACACTATAGGTGTCGGTACCAACGGTACAATTCAGATAACGGATCCCTACGGATTCTCGACTACCACGATGGAAACAAAAATTGATGAGACTGCCCTCAAAAATATAGCAGATATAACGAATGGAAAATATTTCAGGGCTACTGATTCAAGAATGTTGCGCGAGGTTTTCAATGAAATTGACGCACTTGAGAAAACTACTCTTGATGTCAATAAATTCACACAGACTGAAGAAAACTTTATGCCGTGGGTTCTTGCAGCTATTTGTGCTGTGGTACTGCAACTTCTGATAAGATATACTTTACTTCGCAGAATTCCTTGATTAATACAATATAGAGATGTTTAGTTTCGCATATCCAAAAATACTGTTTCTTTTGTTACTTGTACCGCTGTTCGTGCTCTTGTATGCATGGGCGCGTTTTACAAGGAACAGGAAGCTGAAGAAATTCGGCAAAAAAGACTCCATTTCCGCTCTGATGCCGGATGTGTCTCCTTATAAGCCGCCAATCAAGATTACTCTTCAGATGATTGCTCTTGCTTTTATTATAATTGCATTTGCAAGACCCTGGGGAGGCATAAAGGATCAGAAGACCACGAAGGAAGGCATCGAGGTCATTATTGCGATGGATGCATCCAATTCGATGCTTGCTTCAGCAACCGACGATCCTCAGGGTCCAGACAGGATGCGAACTGCCAAGATGACTCTTGAAAAACTTATAAATCGTCTGGACAATGATAGGGTAGGTTTGATTATGTATGCCGGCTCCGCCTATACGCTCATTCCGGTTACCAATGATTATGTATCTGCCAAGATGTTTCTTAATTCAATCGATCCCTCCCAAATCGCGGATCAGGGAACAAATATAACCGCAGCTCTTGACATGGCTTCTGCATCATTCAGCGAAGATAAGAATATCGGCAAAGCTGTGATTCTAATAACGGATGCTGAAGAACTCGATGACAGTGAAAGCGTTATGACTGCGGCGAAGACTGCTGCTAAGAATGACATTCAGATTGATGTTGTCGGAGTCGGCAGTTCAACTCCGGTTCCGCTAAATGTCAATGGTCAGCCTCTGATTGATGAGCAGAGTGGCGAAACTGTAAGGACAGCGCTTAATGAAGATCTCGCTGCCGATATTGCTAAAGCGGGGAAGGGTATATATGTGAATGCATCAAACAAGGATGCGCTTACTGAGCTTGACAAACAGCTTGATACTCTTAAGAAATCCGCGTTTGAGTCAAGTCTTTACGCACAGCACGATGAATTATTTCCGATCTTTGCATGGCTGGCTATATTGTGTATTGTACTTGATATTTTTGTGCTTGACCGTAAAATCGGCTGGCTTGACAGATTTACTTTCTTTTATAAGGAGGATAAGAAAAAATGAAGACTACGTTGAATTATATAGCCCCGCTGTTGTTTATGGTTTTATCTGCTTTTTCTCTTTCTGTAAACGCGCAGTCAGTGAGAGAAGAGCGTAAGTTGATCAGTGAGGGGAACAAGCTCTTTACGGAAAGAAAATACGCGGAAGCTGCAAAAAAATATGAGCAGGCGTTAGGTGTCAATTCTTTGTCGGCTGTCAGCCGCTATAATCTGGGACTTGCCCAGATCAAACAGGTTACCAACCCTCAGGATACCACACCTAAAAGCAAGTCTCTACTTGATGGTGCCAGAAAGAATCTCGGAGCCGTGGCTTCCTTGGCAAAAGATAAACCTGGACTCGCATCAAAAGCCAATTACAATCTTGGAAATCTTGAGTATAATACGAAGGAGTATAAAAATGCCATAGAGTATTATAAGCAAGCCCTTAGAATCAATCCGGGAGACGAGTCTGCAAGGAAAAATCTGCGAATTGCCCAGAAACAAATGCAGAATCAAGATAAGAATAAAGATCAAAACGAGCAGAACAAGGACCAGAACAAGGACCAGAATAAAGACCAGAATAAAGACCAGCAGAATAATAACAAAGACGATAAAAAGGAGAACGACAAGAATAACAGCATAAGCCAGCAGACAGCAAACCAGATTTTGCAGGCGATGGACAATAAAGAGAATCAGACGCGTGCAAGAGTGAACCGGGCTAACAAGGGGGAGAAATCAAATGCGTCAGGAGGATCGAGAAAGAAATGGTGATATGAAAACAGAAGTGTGGCGCCGACACATATTCAGGTATACCGTGATTGTTTCAGCATTGATTGTTGGAATGCTGTCTGCCAATGCTAAAAATCATGAAGATCTGTTTGTCAGATGTTCGATTGATCAGTCATCGTTTTATAGTCATGAATGTGTCTGTGCTACGATGTGGCTGTATACCCCTTATTCTGATATTGCATTTGTAAACGAGGTTGAATCGCCGCATCTTAAAACCGGAGAGTTTTCATATATCTCAAGGGTGCAGAATTTTCATAAGTCTCACAGGGAAAAAGTTGACGGGAAATTGTATTATGCGTTTCCGCTTGCATCGTTTGTGTTTGCGATGAATGATGCAGGTAAGTATACAATGCAGTCTGGAAAATTCGAAATAGGAATAAATTTCCCTGTCGTATATGAAGATCCGTTTTTTGGAAAAGTAAGAACTGCCGAGACGAGATCTTGCATTGTGGATATGAAGCCTGTAGACTTTAAAGTTAAATCTTTGCCTGCTGCGAAAGATACGGTTGCATTTTCAGGTGCAGTCGGAAAATTCAGTGTAAGCACAGTTGTTCCGCGTGGCGACATAATAGTGAATGAAGAGGCGAGCATTATTGTTATTGTGAAAGGAAGAGGGCTGTTGGGTTCTGACATTCTACCTGAATATCGTGATGCATTCGGAGAAGGAAACAAACTGAAATCTATTTCTGAGCAACTTAATACATATTTTGATGGAGAGTCGATTGTTTCAGAGCTTGAACTCGAATGTGAGTTTGTGCCTACGGATATCAGGAATTGCCGGATAGGTGCAGTCAGATTCGGTTATTTCAACCCGGAAACCAAGAGATTCGAAGTGGCGGAGTCCGAGCCTGTAGATATTGATGTAAAGTCTTCAGCAGTGAAAGTCGAACCAGTGTATATTTAAACAATTCTTATGTTAAGGAAAACGAGCATATTGCTTATGATGCTGCTGATGTCGGCACTTTCGTCATTGGCAGGGTCTGTGCGTCTTTACGAGAGTCCGGCGCGAGGTAAGCGGTCCATAGAGGTGGGAGACATGTTTTACATATATGTCGAGGTCAGCGATATCAATGGCAGACCGGAGATTCCTTCAAACATCGGTGGCGCGAAGGTTATGTATTTCGATCATACGGGTCAATCATCGCGGATGTCAAATGTAAATGGTCAGGTAACACAATCGACCAGCAATACATGGACTGTCACGCTCCGTGCTCAGAAAGAAGGCACATATTCATTCGGACCGATTACCGTGGGCGGAGTGAAGAGTAACCAGCTCAGATATACGATCGGTGCTCGGGGCACAGGTACAAACAATCCAGCTGGAGGAAAGAATCCGGATAATTCCGCTTCTTCCGGAAACACATCCGACAAACCTAAATTTATAGGTAAGGGTGACGGCAACCTATTTATGAGAGCGAGTGTATCGGAATCGAATGTCTACGAGCAGCAGGCACTTGTATATACGGTAAAATTATATACAACATATGACGCTATCAAATTTATAGGAGCCACTGCCGCACCCAAGTTCGACGGATTCGTTGTCGAAGAATCAAAAGCTGTTTCAAGTTCACTGGATTATGAGACTCTGGATGGAAAGACATACGCGACAGCAGTGATTGCAAGATATATAATATTCCCTCAGATGACTGGGCAGTTGAAGGTTATTGGAAACACATATACTGTTTCTGTTGATCAACGTGAGTATTATCATGATCCTTTCTGGGGAAATATGGCAGTGAATTCACCTTTGCAGCTGAATGTGAGTCCGAATGATCTTACTGTAAATGTCAAAGCTCTCCCATCTCCTAAGCCAGCTGATTTTTCAGGTGGTGTAGGTAAATTCACAATCGCATCGCAGTTGAAATCCAATAATTTCAAAACAAATCAGGCAGCCTCGATTGAATATATCGTTACCGGTTCTGGCAATCTCAAATATATTCAATTGCCGGATCTTTCAACCTCTTTTCCTCCTCAGCTTGAAGTTTATACACCCAAGACAGATGTGAAAGCAAATGTCGGTTCATCAAATGTCTCTGGTTCCGTTTCATTTGATTATTCTTTTATGCCGCTTGAAGAGGGTGATTTTAAAATACCTTCTGTAAGCCTCGTGTATTTTAATCCTGAAACGGGTAAATATGAGACATCGACTTCAAAAGAATATAATATCATAGTCGGAAAAGGAAAGGCCTCCGGCAAATCACAGACCAACACGAGGCTTAAATTTGATTCAGGTCTACAGAAAGTTACTTTCGAAAAACTTTCAAAAGATCATAGTCCCGACATATATAAGTTCAGCTACTGGTTATGGTACATCATACCGTTTGTGTCATTGATAATCTCAGTTATTGCGTACAGAAACTATCTTAAGTCGCATGCGGACATGGCTGCCTTTAACAGCCGTCGCGCGAATAAACTTGCACGCCGCAGGCTTAGGAAGGCGGCAGCTGCAATGAAGTCTGACAATTCAGAAACCTTTTACGATGAGCTTCTCATTGCATTGTGGGGTTATTTGGGCGATAAGCTTAAGATGCCGACTTCCGAACTTATGAGAGACAACATCAAGACAGTGCTGGAAACCGAGGGTATACCCGAAGACAATATTTCAGAGCTGCTTGATATTCTTGACAGGAGCGAATTTGCAAAATACTCGCCTGCGTCCGGTAAAGCAGGGATGTCTGAACTTTATGACAATGCGATAGAGGCAATAAACAAACTTGAAAAATCTTTTAAGGCAGTCAAATTAAAATGAATTATAGGATAATGTTTTTTATAGCGTCGGTATTATTGATGCTTCCTTTGAGTGTTATGGCGGACAATTCGCTTGAAAGTGCGGAGAAAGCATACAATGAAGGGAAATTTGCCGAGGCGTCTGCTATTTATGGCAAAATTTCGCAGGAACACGGAGTTTCCGCATCTTTGTTGGCAAATATGGGTAACGCGTATGCAAAGGCTGGAGATTACGGACAAGCATTTCTGTGTTATGAACGGAGTCTTTATCTTGATCCCTCGTCTAATGAGGTCAGGAATAACCGCGCATATATTCTTTCAAAGATAGAAGATGGCAACAAAGCCAATGCCAAAGGCAAAAATATATCTGTAGTTGCAGATGAACCGTCATTCTTCTCGCGGGTGAAACGATATGTCACATACAGTCATACGTCAGACACATGGGCGGTATGGGGCGCAGTTTCCTTTGTCCTGCTCTGTGGTTGCATTGCATTGTATATATTCCGCACGGAAGTACTGTTGCGTAAAATCGGTTTCTTTGGCGGATTGTCTCTGCTGGTATTGTGTGTTGTCTTTATGACATTCTCATTTGCATCGGCAAAAGCATGTCAGTCTCATGACCGTGGTGTTATCACCGGCTTCAAGGTGGTATTGCTTACCGAGCCTTTTTCATCTGCAAAAGCTGTTGGAACCCCGCTTGAACGGGGCACCCCACTTGATATTCTTGAGTCAGAAAACAGTCAGGATGGCACCATCGAATGGTATAAGGTCCGTCTGAATTCAGAGTTTGCCGGGTGGATTCAGGCATCGGATTTCGAAGTGATTTGACGCAGATGGAAGACAGATTAAAAAACGATGTTTTATAACACTTTAAATTTGTGGCGATACTCTTTGTTAAAATGAATTAAATTTCATAACTTAGCAAAACAATAATATCGATTACTAATATTTATTAATAGGAATAATAATCAAAAATACAGAAACCATGAGCAAGACAATCACATTCAACGAGCTCCGCAGACTCAAAGACAGTCTGCCAGATGGCTCGACCCATCGTATCGCAGATGAACTCAATGTCACCGTTCAGACAGTTCGCAATTATTTCGGGGGCGTAAACTATCAGTTTGGCAAAAACGCCGGAATGCATATCGAACCGGGTCCCGACGGTGGCATCGTTGTTTTGGATGACACCACAATCTATGATATGGCTGTCAAGATTCTTGAAGAACAAAACGAGCAACAGTAAAATCAACGGTATTATCAGTCTGCCATGATAGATATAGACGATTTCATCACGTTGGTGATACACACGCCCGCACATGCGCAAAATCTCAGGAATATTCTTGAGAGCCACGGCATGGAAGTAAGGCTTGAGGATTTTGTGTCGTTTAAATCACCAGTGGCAGTGGCACAGCGAGTAAAGATCCGTCCAAAAGATCTGCCGCTTGCGTTGAAAATTATTGAGAGTGGCGAAGGGTATTCACCCGCTCTCATAGATATGAAGATGGCGGGAATGAGCGGAAATCTGCTCATCCCCGTCGATTTTTCCGATTCGAGCCGGCTTGCCGTAAATATCGGCTTCAAGCTGGCTCGTCGGATAGGAGTGCATCCTGTGATTATGCACTCATACGTGGCTCCGATTTTTACAGCCGGCGCTTCGGACGATGTGTTTGGGGAAAACAGCGAGACTCTCGCTGCGGAAGAATCGAGAGATGTGAGAGATATGGCTTCGAAAAAGCTTTCGAAGTTTTGCAGTGATATCAAACTGTCTCAGAAAGAGGGATGTATTCCGGATATAAAGTTTTCTACCAGTTTGCTTGAAGGAGTTGCTGAAGAGTCGATACTTCAATATTGCAAGGAGACTCCTCCGGCATTGGTTGTCATGGCAACAAGAGGTAAAGACAAAAAAGAGGAAGAACTCATAGGGAGCGTAACCGCGGAAGTGCTTGATTCTTGTCGTGTTCCTGTGTTTACTGTGCCTGAAAACTGTAAAATAGAGAAGGTTGAGGATATAGTGCACCTTATGATGTTTTGCAATCTTGACCAGCATGACATAATGACTGTAGATGCGCTTATGCGTATGTTCGATTATCCGAAATGCCTTATAACTCTTGTGCCTGTGATGCAACGCAAGGCGACTAAGACACGAGATAAAATCGAAGCATTGTGCGAGTTCTTCAACAGCAATTATCCGACATCCAGATTTAAGACATTTGTGCCGGATTTAAAGGATTTCAGGAATGAAATAGATGTGGCGATTCCAAAGAAGGGGGTTGATCTTCTGATAGTGCCTAACAAGAAAACGAATGTGTTCAGTAGGATTTTTCTTCCTACTATTGCTCATAAATCATTGTTTGAAAGAGATATGCCAATGTTGGTAATCCCTGTTTGAATTTGTTTTTTGTATGATATATCCATCTGATTTTGAGTCAAAAATTGGATTTGACTATTTGCGTGCTTGTGTGTCTGAGAATTGTCTGAGTTCCATGGGGAAAGCGGAAGTTGCAAAAATGACATTTTCTTCAGATTTCAGTTTTATAAAGACTGAACTCGGATGCGTTGAAGAGATGATGCGAATAATTTCCGCAAATCAGCCTTTGCCTTTGGATAATATTCATGACATTGTGCCATATCTGGTTGAAATCAGGGCTGACGGATCATATATGGTATCCGACCGTCTGTACAGACTTATGAGGATGCTCCGGATGATGTCGGATTTGTCGGTGTTTTTTAAAAGTTCCATAGATTCCGAGTCTGGAGTGACACCATATCCGTGTCTTGTCAATGCATTTGCAGATATTGCACTCTTCCCCTTGATAGTGTCTGAGATTGAGAGGTGTGTAAACAAATTCGGTGAAGTTAAGGACAGTGCTTCGCCGGCATTGTCAGAAATAAGGTCTCAGATACGCTCGGCATCCGGCTCTATGCAACGTGCCATGAGGCGGGTAATTGACAGAGCTGTTGCAAACGGCATCGTCGAGAAGGATGCTTCTCCATCCATAAGGGATGGCAGAATGGTGATTCCTGTCACAGCTGCAAATAAAAGGGGAATACAAGGAATTATACATGATGAGAGTGCGACAGGGAAGACCGTGTTTATTGAACCGGCAGAGGTTGTGGAGGCGGGTAACAGGCTTCGGGAACTCGAGATGGAGGAAAGACGCGAGATCATAGCTATACTGAGAGGTATTGCGGATTTTGTGCGTCCGCACGTCGATGACATAATCGAGGCTTGTCGAAGTATAGGTCGCCTTGATTTCATAAGAGCCAAAGCGATATTCGCAATAGACCTCGATGCCCAGCTCCCCCATATCGAGGATAAGCACGAAATCGAATGGTATCATGCTGTACACCCCGGACTTGTTATGGCATTGCGCCCTCAAAGCAGGGCAGTTGTGCCTTTGAATCTGAATCTTACTGAAGACCGACGTATTCTTATTATATCCGGACCCAATGCTGGAGGAAAATCCGTATGTCTAAAGACCACCGCTGTCGTTCAGTATATGATGCAGTGTGGTCTGATGCCCACGGTCTATAATAATTCGCATATGGGAATATTTAAGAATATTTTCATAGACATCGGTGACGAACAATCGTTTGAGAACGACCTCAGCACATATTCTTCACATCTGAAGAATATGAAATATTTTATAAATCATACTGATGAAAGGTCTTTGATTCTTGCAGATGAAATGGGCTCAGGCACAGAGCCGCAGATAGGCGGTGCTCTTGCTCAGGCGATACTCCAGAAACTTGGGAAATCCGGTTGTATGGGCATTGTTACCACCCATTATCAAAACCTTAAGACTTTTGCAGATTCGGAATCTGGCTTTGTGAACGGTGCTATGCTTTATGACCGTCAGCATCTACAGCCGACTTTCGAACTGTCGGTAGGCAATCCGGGCAGTTCCTTCGCGCTTGATATTGCCACAAAAATTGGTCTGCCGCGTGATGTTATAGAAGAAGCCAAGGAAATAGTCGGAAGCGATTATGTCAATCTTGACAAATATCTGTCGGAAATTGCGCGTGACAGACGTTATTGGGCAAATAAACGTCAGAATATACGGGAGAAAGAGAGTAAGCTCGATTCCTTGTTGTCGAATTACGAGGAGACAGCTGGAGATCTAAGGGCACAGCGTAAGGCTATAATAAATGACGCACGTAAAGAGGCACGGGAAATTCTTGAGGGCGTGAATGCGAAAATCGAGCGTACTATTCTTGAAATCCGGAAGGCGGAAGCTGAAAAAGAGAAAACAAAGGCTCTCAGAAGAGAATTGGATGAACTCAAGAAAAATGTAATTGAAGATGCTGATTCATCAGTTGTAGACAAACTTCCCAAGGCTCTGGCTCCGTTGCGGCATAAAAGCCGCAGGGTAAATGAAAACGCAAGAATTGCTGGAAATGACACTATCAAGGGTAAGACGGCAGTGAAAGATTTGCAGCCTGGAGATTATGTGAAGATGATCGATGGCTCGATGACAGGAAAGGTGTTGTCTGTAAATGGGAAGAAGGCTGAAGTCGCGTTCGGATCGCTGCGTACAATCGTTGATACCGTCAAACTTAGGCTAACTTCAAAACCTAAGGAGTCAGCACTGAGTTCTTCGATGACTATTTCATCGGCGACATCAGAAGAGAGTCGGAAACGGCAGTTGAATTTCAAGAACGAGATAGATGTCAGGGGTATGCGGGCGGACGAAGCATTACAGGCGGTCACGTATTTTATAGATGATGCCATTCAGTTCAGTGCTGCAAAAGTAAGGATACTGCACGGAACTGGTCATGGCATATTGAAAACATTGATCAGAGAACAGTTGAGAGCAAATGGAGCAGTCCGTCATTTTGAGGATGAGGATGTGCGTTTCGGAGGTGCCGGAATTACTGTTGTGGATTTGGAATAATGGATTGCAAATTGTAATTTTGCGTTTCGAAATTTCATAAGAATGAAACGTTTTAAATATACCCCTTTGTGGTTGCTTCTTTCGGTTGCCTTGTCTGTAATTGTTACAATATCTTTTATGGAAGATATAAGGATAGGGGAGTGGACTGTGAAAAAGGCGCCGATAAAAGAATTTATTCTTCAAGATAATAAATTCGATTTACTTGCAGACTCTGATATAAACGCATCGGATTCGGCGGAGATTGTGGGTGGTGTGTCGTCAGAAGAAGTCGTCAGGACTGATTCGCTTCCGCAAAATCTTTTTATATTCGGAGATTCAATGACGTTTAATCTTGCATTGAGACTTGCGCAGTATGCACGTCAGAACGGTCATGTGATCCATTCTGTAAATTGGGATTCGAGCAATACAAAAATATGGGCTGAGCATGACACGCTCAGATATTATATCAACAAATACCGTCCGACACAGATTTTCATATCATTGGGAAGTAATGAAATGTACTTCAGGAATCCGGAGACACGTGCGCCGTATGTAAAAAAGATCCTTGAGGTCATTGATACTATTCCTTATGTTTGGATCGGACCTCCTAATTGGAAAGAGGATACCGGTATTAACGATATGCTGCAGCGCATTTGCAAAAAAGGAGCTTTTTTCCGGTCTGAGGGGATGGAATTTAAGCGTAAGAAAGATAATATCCACCCGACACGGGAAAGTTCATCGTTATGGGTAGACAGTATAATGCGGTGGATTCCGAAATCCTCGCATCCTTTCATAGTGGAGATGCCGTCAGATTCCATTGGAAAGGTTAATCCTAATATAGTTTTCCTGAAAGCACTCAATAAATAAGTTCTAAGTCTGTCATGTTTGATAATCTGATCAATAACATTGAACATATATACGTCAACATAGCAGGGATGTTCAGATATGATTCCGCGGCTCCGATGTTGTTTTCCAGTGGTCTGTTCTGGATTCTATTTCTGATATTCATCCCGTTTTATGCAATGCTTAAGAAAAGCAGGATGCGTATGATTGTGTTCGTAGTTCTGTTTTCTCTTTATTTCTATTATAAGTCAAGCGGATTCTTTTTCCTGATGCTGATCGGCACATCTTTGGTCGATTGGCTAATATCCAAAGCTATATTCAGAGTGGGTTCCCGTTCTGGGAAGAAGTGCCTCATGTGGTTTTCGATAATACTTTCATTATCGATTCTGGGTTACTTCAAGTATGCGAATTTCTTTTTATGGAATTGGAACCAGATGGTACAGGGCAATTTTCAGCCGCTTGATATTATATTGCCGGTTGGTATTTCGTTTTATACTTTCCAGTCAATATCTTATGTGGTAGATGTCTACAAAGGGAAGATTGCTCCAACACGCACATGGCTTGAATATTTGTTTTTCCTGTCGTTTTTCCCGGCTCTTGTAGCAGGACCTATTGTTAGAGCTGATTATTTTCTTCCGCAAATTGAAAAAAATGCAGAGGCAACGAAAAGCGACATATACGGAGGTTTCTGGCTTATAATAGTAGGTATTGTAAAGAAGGCTCTTATTGCCGACTATATTTCGCAATTCAATGATCTGATTTTTAATGATCCTTCATTGTATACCGGAGTTCAGGCGTTGATGGGAGTAATGGGGTACACAATGCAGATATACTGTGACTTTTCAGGTTATTCGGATATGGCTATCGGTCTTGCGTTGATTATGGGTTTCAGATTGGGTATCAATTTTGATTCGCCATACCAAAGCAGAAATCTGACAGAGTTTTGGCGCAGATGGCACATTTCGCTCTCATCATGGTTGCGCGATTATGTTTATATACCTCTTGGCGGCAACCGCAAAGGAACATTGCGCACTTATATCAACAATTTCCTCACCATGCTCATAGGTGGCTTATGGCATGGTGCGGCGTGGAAATTTGTATTCTGGGGAGCGATGCATGGTTTAGGTCTTGCCGTTCACAAGGCATCGAAGCCTGTTTTAAATAAGATACCTGATAATTTCATAACTGGATTCTTGTTTTGGCTAATTACATTTGTGTATGTATCGCTTCTCTGGGTCTTTTTCAGAGCTGCGTCATTTGAGGATTCTGTACTTATAATAAATAACATATTCGTTGATTTTGAATGGAATCAGATTCCACAATTCTTTGAGGCAAGAATGGTGTGGTGCGTAATGATGGTCTCGCTCGTAGTTTTTCATTTCATACCGCAGAGGTGGGCAGATGTCTGCCAGTATGCATTTATAAAGAGTCCCTGGATTTTGAAACTTCTTATATTCCTTGGTGTCGTGCAGCTCGTAATAGAGTTTATGTCGGAAGAAGTCGCT
>Ga0224483_100066_pt1 | contig 24152 bp, 22 predicted proteins | sample hydfratestSal1_FD_181453 | JGI IMG/M metagenome (GOLD analysis project Ga0224483, IMG submission 181453) | Metatranscriptome of mouse feces microbial communities from Columbus University, Ohio, United States - Sal1 (Metagenome Metatranscriptome) ... | reverse complement strand
TCCCGTTATTCTGCTCACTTTGAGCTATTTTATCAGATTCTGTCAAATGTATAAATATACATATGACAGAATCTGATAAAATAGCTCAAAGTGAGCAGAATAACGGGAGGATTTTACAATTATGAGATTAGCAAGAAAAGTTACTGCTATGGCGATGGCATCCATGATGGTAGTATCCATGGCGGCCTGCGGCGGCGGAGATTCCGCGGAGACTACTACAGCGGCTCCGGCAGAGACCACCACGGCGGCAGCGGCTGACGCTACCACAGAGGCGGCTAAAGACGCGGCTGAGGAGACGGCTAAGGAGGCTGAAGCGGCAGGCGGAGCCGGCGGAAACATCGGCGTTTGCATCTACAAGTTTGACGACGCGTTCATGACCACCTACCGTAATGCTCTTCAGGAGATCCTGGAAGGCAAGGGCTACACCGTTACCGTTATGGACGGCAAGAACGACCAGGCCGAGCAGAACAACCAGATCAACAACTTTATCGCTCAGGAAGTTGACGCTCTGATCATCAACCCGGTTATGACTTCCGCGGCAGACCAGATCATCGCTACGGTGAAGGATGCGGATATCCCCACGGTTCTCATCAACCGCGAGCCTACTGCGGAGCAGATGAGCACCTATGAGAAGCTGGTTTACGTTGGCTGCGATGCCCGTCAGTCCGGTACCATGCAGGGCGAGCTGATCCTGGATACCCCCAACAAGGGCGATATCAACGGCGACGGCAAAGTTTCCTATATCATGATCCAGGGCGACCCGGAGAACGTGGACGCTCAGTATCGTACCGAGTTCTCCGTAAAAGCGCTGACCGATGCGGGGATGCAGGTGGAAGAGCTTGATCTTCAGCGTGGTGACTGGGACCGCAACAAGGGCCAGGAGATCGCGCAGAATGACCTTGCCAAGTTTGGCAATGACATTGAGGTTATCTTCTGTAACAACGACGATATGGCCATCGGCGCTCTGCAGGCCATCCAGGCAGCAGGCCGCAAGGTCAACGAGGACATCTATCTGGTAGGCGTTGACGCTCTTGACGCTGCCCTCAATGAGGTTGTGAACGGCAACATGACCGGTACGGTTCTCAACGATGCCAACGGCCAGGCAGCAGGCGCTGTGGAGGCTATGGAAGCTCTTTTAGGCGGCAAGACCTATGCGTCCGGCGAGCAGTCCATCTATGTTGACTATGTAAAGGTAACTCCGGAGAACGCTGCTGACTTCCAGTAATTATGGAAGGATTATAGAGATTTGAAAGCGTGAGACATTGGGAAGTGCGTGTGCGTTGGCGCACGCACTTCTTGATTTTCTGCCTGTTTTGGGCGGAGAGATCACCTGCGTTTGGGATCATGTACCCAGCCGCGGGATTGGATTTAGGAAAATAATAAAGGGGGTCAGCAAATTGTCAGAGTATCGTTTGGAAATGCGGGATGTCGTAAAGACATTTCCGGGCGTCAAGGCGCTGGACGGCGCGCAGCTGAATCTGCGTCCCGGTACGGTTCATGCCCTGATGGGCGAGAACGGAGCCGGAAAATCCACCCTGATGAAGTGTATGTTCGGTATCTATCACATGGATCAGGGTGAAGTGATCTACGAAGGGGAGCCGGTTCAGATCAAAGGGCCTTTGGACGCCTTAAACCGGGGCATTGCCATGGTGCATCAGGAATTGCAGCCTATTCCGGAGAGAAGCATCGGCGAGAACATCTATGTGGGCAGGTATCCCACCAAAAAGATGGGGCCGCTTACAGTCATTGACCATGACAAAATGTATGAGGACGCCGCCAGGGTTCTTAAAGAGGTTCACTTAAACTTTGACGCCAGGGCAAGGCTGGGCAGTCTCTCCGTGTCTCAGATGCAGCTGGTGGAGATCGCCAAGGCAGTATCCGCTGACTGTAAAGTGCTGATCCTTGATGAGCCCACATCCTCCCTGACAGCCGCGGAGGTGGAGGCGCTGTTTACCATTGTGGACGAGCTGAGATCAAAAGGCGTCTCTATTGTCTACATCAGCCACAAGATGGACGAGATTTTGCGCATCAGCGACGAAGTGACCATCATGCGGGACGGCCAGTACATCGGAACCTGGTCTTCCAAGGATCTGACCACGGACTTTATCATCACCAAAATGGTAGGCCGGGAGTTGTCGGAGCTGTATCCGGAGCGTCACAACACGCCAGGGGAAGTGGTGTTTGAGGTGGAGGACTTTACCTCCATCAACCCCAAAAGTTTCCGCCACGCCTCCTTCCAGCTTAGAAAGGGGGAGATCCTGGGAGTGGCAGGTCTGGTTGGAGCCCAGCGGACGGAGCTGATGGAGGGTCTGTTCGGACTTCGGGCCCACACAGCGGGGAAGATTACATACAACGGCAAGGAGTTAAGGATCACTCAGCCCAAGGATGCCATCAACAACGGCATTGCCATGCTGACCGAGGACCGGCGGGCCACGGGCATATTGGGCGTTTTGTCCATTGCGGATAATGTTTCCATCGCCTCTCTGAACCAGTATCTGATCGGAGGCTTTATGCTGGATGACGCCAAGATCGAGAACCTGGTGCAGGAGAACGTAGCCAAGCTCTCCATCAAGACGCCGTCGTCCAAGACTCAGATACAGTCTCTGTCCGGCGGCAATCAGCAGAAGGTGCTTATCAGCCGCTGGCTGGCCAATGATCCGGATGTGTTTATTATGGATGAGCCTACCAGAGGAATCGACGTAGGCGCCAAGTACGAGATCTACTGTATCATTGCCGAGATGGCAAAGCAGGGCAAGAGCATTATCATGATCTCATCTGAGATGAGCGAGCTTATCGGCATGTCGGACCGCATTATGGTCATGTGCGACGGCCGGGTGACCGGATTTATAGACGGGGACAAGGCAAACCAGGAGAACATCATGGCTCTGGCCACCCAGTTTGAATAAGGAGGGAGAACATTATCATGGAAAAATCAGCAAAATCTTTTGACGTGAAAAAATTCATGTCCAACAATGCCATCATCATCCTAATCGTGATGCTGGCCATCCTGACCGGATGCACGACCAAGAATTTCTTTACCATAACAAACTTTAAGAACCTGGTGGTAAATGTATCCCCAAGGTTTATCATCGCCTGCGGCGTGTCAGGCTGTCTGATCACCAAGGGAACCGACCTTTCCGCAGGCCGCGCCGTGGGTCTGGCTGCCTGTCTCTCGGCCATGATGCTCCAGAGCATTGACTATTCGGCCCGGATGTTTCCCTGGATGCCGGATATCCCGTGGCCGGTTGCCCTTGTCATTGTTATGATCATCATGGGCGGTTTTGGCGCTGTCAACGGTATCGTGATCTCCATGCTGAAGGTTCCGCCCTTCATCGCCACCCTGGGCATGCAGACCATTATCTACGGTCTCTGCTCCCTGATCACCAATAACCAGCCTATGGGCGGGTACAAGAAGAGCTATCTGACCGTGGCCAGCGGCTCCCTGGGACCAATCCCATACCTGATGATCTTTGCGATGATCGTAGGAGGATATTTTCTGTTTCTGTACAACAAGACCCGCCACGGCAAATATATGTACGCCATTGGCGGCAATGAGAACGCGGCTCAGGTTGCGGGCGTGAATGTGCAGGGATCCCTGATCCGCATCTATGTGCTGGCTGGCTGCATGTACGCTCTGGCAGGATTTCTGGTGGGTGCAAAGGCCGGCGGCGCTTCTACAGCCACCGGCATGGGCTATGAGCTGGAGGCCATCGCGGCCTGTACCATCGGCGGCGTGTCCGCCAACGGCGGCGTCGGCCGAGTGGGTGGTATTTTGGTAGGCGTGCTGGTGTTTGAGATCCTGAAGATCTGTCTCCAGTTCCTCCGCGTGGATCCGGCTTACACCTACATTGCCCAGGGTCTTGTGATCGTGGTGGCGGTTGCCCTTGACCTTAGGAAATATCTGCAGAAGAAGTAAAAAAAGAGGGGCAGTGATAACATGGAAGTGATGTTAAAGGACTGTCCGGTGCTTAAAGTACAACCTAATGGCAGCTGTGAGATCTTGGATCTTCACAGGCTGCCTTTTGGGCTTCGGAAGGAGGATATCACCTTCCCACCTTTCCGGAGTTTGTGGAGTGGGCATCTAACCGGACTCTATCCATAGGAAAGATGCTATGCCAAGGAGATCCTCAATTCTCTGCGCCTATCCCAGGCCCACGACAACTTCGACTAAACAATCCGGCAATAATAACGAATTTAAAGCCTCATTTTATCCAAGTTAGGAAAGGAAGAATATTTTATGAAGATCGCAATCATAACAGGCGCCTCATCGGGTATGGGGCGGCAGATGGCTCTTGAGATCGGAGACCAGTTTGGAGGGATTGACCAGATCTGGCTCATCGCCAGAAGGGAGGACAGGCTTAAGGAGCTGGAAGGGCGGATGCCTGCCGGGATCCGCTGCTTTCCCATGAATATCACATCTCTACAGGAGCGGCAAACCTTTTTACAGGTTCTTAAGGAGGAAAAGCCCAGGGTGAGATTCTTAGTCAACGCCGCAGGATTTGGAAAGATCGGAAGGGTGGAGGAGATTGATATGGCCTTGGATGCGGATATGATCCGGCTCAACTGTGAGGCCCTCTGCGCCATGACGCGCCTGGTACTGCCATACATGAGCCGGGGCGGCAGGATCATCCAGTTTGCCTCTGCGGCGTCCTTTCTGCCCCAGCCCAGGTTTGCGGTCTATGCGGCCACCAAGGCCTTTGTCCTCAGCTATTCCAGGGCATTGGGGGCGGAGCTTAAAAACAGGGCTATCCGGGTGACCGCCGTGTGTCCAGGGCCGGTGGAGACGGAGTTTTTCGACATTGCGGAGAGTACGGGGAAGATCGCGGTGTACAAAAGGCTGATGATGGCGGACCCGAAGAAGGTGGTTCGAAAGGCATTGAGGGACAGCTGTGTGGGAAAGCCCGTGTCTGTATTTGGCCTGACTATGAAGGCCTTTTTCCTGCTGTGTAAGGTGGTTCCCCACTCCTGGCTTCTGGCGGTCATGACGGCAATGGACAGGGAATTGTCATGAGAATTATCGTGGTAACGGACAGGGAAGCCGGACAGCGGCTGGACAAACTGCTTGGGAAATATCTGGATCTGGCCGGCAAAGGATTTATCTACAAGATGATCCGCAAGAAGAATATCACCCTCAACGGGAAGAAATGCGACGGCTCGGAAAAGCTTTCGGCCGGGGATGAGATCAAGCTGTTTTTGGCGGAGGAGACTATCGAGAAGTTTTCCAAAGTCCCGGCGCGGACCAGGGGAAATGTCTCTCTGGATATCCTCTATGAGGACGACCACATTCTGCTGATCAACAAGCCGGCGGGGATGCTGTCCCAGAAGGCAAAGGAGGGGGATGAGTCCCTGGTGGAGTATGTGACCGGCTATCTTCTGGAGACAGGGGCCGTGACGCCCCAGGGGCTTAGGACCTTCCGGCCAGGGATCTGCAACCGCCTTGACCGCAATACCAGCGGTCTGGTGGTTGCAGGCAAATCTCTGGCCGGCCTGCAGATCATGGCGGAGGTCTTTAAGAACAGGAGCATCCACAAATATTATTGCTGTATTGTCAGGGGAGAGGTCAGGGAAAGCAGGACCATCGAAGGATTTCTCATGAAAGACCCGGATCTGAATCAGGTGAGGATCTATAAAGAAGGCGGACCCGGCCTGGCGCCTGTGGCCACCCGGTATGAGCCGCTGGGGTATCTCCCCTTTGGGGACAGGGCGGGGAAGGGGTACACAATCTTAAAGGTGACGCTGATTACAGGGCGGACCCATCAGATACGGGCACACTTAGCTTCCATAGGCCATCCTCTGGTGGGGGATCCAAAATACGGGGATCCACAGGTAAATGAGGACGCGAAAAAGAGGTTCGGCATCCGCCGTCAGATGCTCCACGCCTTTGAGGTGGAATTCCCCGCCATAAGGGAGCCTCTGGCCTATCTGTCGGGAAGGCGCTTTAAGGCTCCCATGCCCGGGGACTTTATAAAGATCCTCGGCCAGACGGGAATGAATTTTCAAACACGCTCTAGTACATCGTTGCATTAATTCACGAGCAAATAGCACAACCAGAGGTACTGGGATCACCCCAGCACCAGATCAGCGGCGATGCTCTGCAGCTTTGAGGCCACATCCTGGTCCAGCTCGGAGATGTAGGGACAGTTCTCCGGGGATTCCTGATAGATGACAGAGTACAGGATGCAGGCTGCCAGATAGCTTCCGGCCAGGGAGGGGTGCTGCTTATCCGTATCCCACAGTTCGATGTCCGGGTACTCCTGGGCACAGCGCATAAACCCTATGCCGGCGGGGGCTAAGAGGGCGTCCAGCTCATCGGCGATGGTCATGTAGCTTCCGGCCAGATTGGCCTGGACCGCCTCCCGCTTCTGCTGGGAAAGGCCGATCTTCATGCCGTTTTTCGGAGCCCAGGTCATGAGGAACACGGATTGTCCCCCTGCGGCCTTTATCTTCTCGTCCAGGATCCGGGAGGGTGGGAACATCTCCTTTTCAGCGGCGTTTGCGAGGGCCATGCTGGTATTTTCCTGGAGGATGACAAAATCCCAGTTTTCCCTGCTAAAGGTCTTATCCAGAAGGGCGCCGCCCTGGTCGTCGGTGTCCGCGTACTGTTTCAGGCTGTAATATCCGGAAGAAAGTTCTTTTACACTGCTTTTGTAGCCCTGGCTGTTGACGATGTTTAAAAACATCATGGAGAGGTTGTTGTAAAATACATGGCTGTTTCCCACAAACAGGATCTTTGGGCTGCTGCCCACCGCCGGGTCGGGCGCTTTTAATTCCAGCTTTGCCTGAAAATCCATGGCTTCCGCCTTCGAGCTGCCTGCGGCACCGGAGCAGCCTGCCAGCGAGACAGATAGTGCTGCGGCTATTATGGTGGTAATGATTGCTCTTTGTTTTTTCATGGCTTATGTCCTCCGTTCTATGCGATATATCCGTGATTGTTTCAAGTAATGGTTTCAAGTTCTTTATTAAAATTCTAACAATATTTTAACGGTTTGTAAACATGTTTTTGGAAAAATATTCTTGCAATTTGGCGACTTTCCATATAGTATTTCGAATTCCAAGAAAAGGTTCCATAGTAGAAAGAAAATTTTTTCCATTCACTTTTGGTGGATTGTCCATGTTGTTACGGCGGGTTCCATGATACAATTAAGTTGACAGAATTATAGACATCACAGGGGACAGCTTAGTTGACGAGATCACAGACATCGCGGCAGACAGAGAGATCTACATCATGTTGACATCGCGGCAGACAAGAACACGGACACCATGGAAGGCTCAGACACTGGCAGAAGTCTCGGAAGTTCGTTCTGGAGTTACTGACTAAGGAGGATTTTTTGGTTGTGAAAAAGATCTATAAGGCGCTTTTGCTGGCGTTGGCCGCGGTCCTGACGGTACACGGTCTGGCCGGGTGTCATAGGGGCCGCGCGGCGGCGCAGGCGACGACATCAGAGACGACAGCAAAGGGGACGGAAGCCATGACAGCCGCTGCGACAGGAGCAGCGTCGGAGAGGACTTCTGAGGCAGAAGCCAGGACTGAGGACAGGCAGGTGTACCGTGAGGCCGCCTTATCCCTGTTGATCGACAGCAACGTGGCATTGGACGGTTTGAAGGCGGTGTGTGACCTGGCAGAAAGTGAGCTGGGCATTACCATTGAGATCAAGTACAAAGTGGACGACAGCGTATTAAAGACAAGGCTTGCCGCAGGGGAGATGACAGACCTTTTGGTGTACAATTCCGGCTCCCTTTTAAGGGCCATGGACCCTTCGGAGTACCTTATGGACCTGACAGGCCAGCCGTTTACAGACAAGTATGATGACATTTACAGACGTTCCGTCACGGTGGGCGGGGTGGTGTACGGCGTTCCCTTCGCCTCCACCCAGTCCGGGGCGGTCATGTATTACAAACCTATATATGAGGAGCTGGGTCTTAAGCTCCCTCACACATGGGACGATTTTCTGGCTAACTGCCAGACTGTGGAGCAGGCGGGTTATACCGCCTGTTTGAGTTCCACGGCCAGTAAGTCCATGACCCAGGTTCTGTTTTTGGGGGATCATTACAACGTGATGGCTTTTGACCATGATTTTGCAGCCAGGTTCGAGAGCGGTGAGGCCGGGTATGCGTCACACCGGGCCGCTCTGCGAAGCTGGGAGAAATATGAGGACTTGCTCCCCTACTTTCAGGAGGGTCATAAGGAGGCTTCCTATGGTCAGGTGTGCCGGATGCTGGCCGGGGGAGAGGGCGCTCACTGGATCTGCCTGACACAGGCTTTGTCCAACATCTACTCCCTGTACGGAAAGGAAGCGGCGGACCGGATCGGTGTGTTCGGCATTCCGGGGGACGACATGCAGCCGTACTTTGACGCGGGAAAGACAAAGGTTGCCATGGAATTTGAGACTGCGATAAAGGGGGCCAAGTGTTCCTCCATCACCCAGTCCTTGTGTCTGGGGGAGCTGACGGCGGGGGAGGCTGCCGCGGCCTATGACGAGGACTGCAGGCTGCAGGCGCTCCAGCTTGGGGTTCTTTGGGATTGATTCTCGTTATCTTTTTTCGAATCCTCTTGCCAATCTCCCTTTTATTCTTTATACTTAAAAGGTAAAGCAGGTGCCATATGCGATTTCAAAAGAAGCTTCTGATCCACTATGTTGTGTTTTTTGCCGTGTCAGTGACCTCTGTGTTCCTGGTCTATGTGTACTCGTCCAGGAAGCGGTACGGTTCTATGGAGTACGCCCGGCTTCAGGTCATGGCAGGACAGATGGTGCAGCAGATGGATCTTCAGTACAGTTCCATGGAGATGGCCAGTGAGGCCATCCTGTCAGACGGAGAGCTGCTGGAGGCGTTGAGAATCTTAAAGACCGTCCCGGAAGGCAGCGTTTACCGGGAGGAGGCGAAAAAGCAGGTGACGGTCAGGCTTAACGCCTACTACCTTGTGAAGCGGTATTACCGGGCATTGATCTACAGTGACGCGGGGGATGTTTTCGCAAGCTATGATTTTGACAGCCGGAAGGTGGTGGATCGGGCGCCCAGGGGACAGAGACGGTGGACGGATCAGGCCCGCGCGAAGAAGGGGCGGGTGGTCCTTATTCCGCCCGGTGAGGATCTGTGGGGGCTTTACGACAGACGGCGGACCTACGGCATGGTCCGAGGCATCGTCGGATACGGGGCGTATCTGGAGGTGCAGCAGACAGAGGAAAGTTTAGACAAGATTTTTCATACATACGACGACAACATACGGGTCATGGCCATGTTAAAAGGGGGAGAAGCCCTCTATGGGACGGCGGACCGGGAGACAGCAGACGGTTACAGGATGATGGGGCTTGAAGGAAAGACAGGAATATTTCAGGTAAAGAACCCTGCAACCGGCAAAAAGGAGATCGTCTCCGCGGTTTGTTCGGATCTAACAGGCATGACCATTTTGCTTATAGAGGACAGCAGTGTGATTATGCAGAAGATGTCAGGAGTGATGATTTTGACGTGTTCTGTTCTTTTGATGTTTACAGGGATCTTTGCGGTGTTTATCTACCATGGCTCAAAGAAGATGGCGGAGCCGGTCAATGAGCTCCGCCAGCGGATGGAGCATATGAATCTTGACAATTTGGAGGAGTCTGTCCAGATCGAAAACAGCATTGACGAGATCAGGGCCCTTTCCAATGCCTACGGACAGGTGATAAAAAGGCTTAAGGAGTCCCTTGTAAAGGAGAAGAACCTGTCCTATCTGCAGCTCCAGGCCCACTATGACCTTTTGCAGGCCCAGATCAATCCTCATTTTTTCTATAATGTGATGAATGTGATCTCCGGCAGGGCCCTTTCTCTGGGGGACGAGACCATCTGCCAGATCTGCAGCAGCCTGTCAGGGATGTTCCGCTATGCCACAGGCAATCGCAAGCGCTACGCTACCATGGAGGAGGAGATCGGGTATCTGGAAAAGTATCTGTACCTGATGAAGCTGCGGTATATGCACAGGCTTTCCTACACCATAGAGGTGGATGAGCGGCTGAAAGGGCAGATACTGCCAAAGATCGTATTCCAGCAGATCGTGGAAAACTCCATAAAGCACGGGTTTGGCAGCGGTCAGGATACTCTTGGGATCACGGTGGAGGGGAGGCTTTTGGAGGAGAGAGGGCTGTGGCAGGTAGAGATCGCGGACGACGGAATGGGCATCAGCCAGGGGACGGCCCAAAAGCTTGGGGAAAATATGGACCGGATGAAGAAGAAGCTGGAGGAAAATAATACGAATATTGAGATGGAATTTGGAGGCATGGGACTTTTAAATACCTATGCCAGACTGACGCTTCTTTTTGGCGGCGGCGCAGATCTTTCGGTCCAGCCATTGGACCGGGGGACAAAGGTGGTGATAACAGCGCCTTTTGACAATGAGGAAACAGGTTCCAGGAATGCTCTCTAAGGAGGTGGAAGCGGATCATGTTTCGTGTTTTAGTGGTAGATGATGAACCGGCCGCGTTGGAGTATATATGCGGTATTATAGAGAAGAAATGCCCAGAGCTTGTAGTGGCTGCCACTGCATCTGACGGGAAGGAGGGACTTGCCAGGTTTCGTGAGTGTATGCCGGATCTGATCATCAGCGATGTGAAGATGCCGGTTATGGACGGACTTGATATGATAAAGGCCATCAAGGATCTGGGGGAGGAGGTGCCGGTGCTGCTTTTAAGCGGCTATCAGGAGTTTGAGTATGTGAGGACGGCCCTCACCTGCGGGGCGGCGGATTATATTTTAAAGCCGGTGACTCCGGCCGGTTTTTTGGAGGCTGTTAAGCCCACGCTGGGCCTTTTGGGCCAGAGGGTGTATGAACAGCGAAAGGAGCTGGCCAAGTCCATGATCATGGGGGAGAAGGTGAGGGAGGAGAAGATGAGCCGGTATTTTCCGGAGCCGGCTTACTATGTGGCGGTCATAAGGGAGAACGGTCTGCCCAGGCGTTTTACGGACACCAGGGAGATCGAGCTTATCTCCGAGGAGGAGCACACCATGTTTATCTATGGAAGGGATGAGAGGGAGGCTCTGTATCTCTGTCCTAAGGGGGCTGTTTCCAGGGAGGAATTTATGGACTTTTTCCGGGCGGAGCGTGACAGGAAAAGGGGGCCTCATAACTTCGTGACCCTAGTGATGATGGAGGACGCCGTTCCCAGGGAAAGGCTTGAGGCCGCGGTCAGCGGAGTGTACGGGGAGATGAACCGGCGGCTGTCCATAGGTGTGACCCAGACGCTCCTGGCAGGAGACGGGGGCGGAGGGGAGAGAGGCGGCCGGCCGGCAAAGGAATCGGAGGGGGCGATCTATGAGGCGGAAGTCATAAAGGGCGTGAACCGGTATTTGGAAAGGCGGGATTACGGGAAGATCTTTGAGGAGTTGTGGAATCTGATCCAGAAGGCTGAGGCCATAAAGTGTCCCCAGCTTCGGCTGGAGAGGATGGTGCGGCAGTTTGAAGCCCAGGTGCAGAACTATTTTAACAGCAGACAGGATGTTCTGGAGGAGGAGCTGATGCTAGAGGACGCTTTTTATGAGGCGGGGACTTCCAGGGATTTGTATGAGAGTTTAAAGAGCATCCTGGCCCGGTACTGGAAGCGGGACAAGGAGACTGTGAAGCTGGATTCGCCGGAGTTTATCCAGGAGATCAGGGAATTTGTGGAGGACAATCTGTCCCAGGAGCTGACAGTCTCTACGCTGTGCGGGGAGTTTAATCTGTCCCAGTCATACCTGAATCTGATCTTCCGTAAGCACGGCATGGAATCTTTTAACACCTACTTGAGAAATGCCCGGATCAACAGGGCAAAGGAGATCATGAAGCGGAACCCCCATATGTTTATCAAGGATGTGGCCATGATGGTGGGGTACAAGGACCAGTTTTATTTCAGCCGGATCTTCCGGGCCGTGACGGGGATGTCGCCCTCCGAGTACCCGGGGAGAAAGTAGAGGATGAAAATAGAAATAAAAAGAAGCAGGCCGCGGTACATTCTGGCCTGCTCCTTTGTGTGAGTCGGTTATGCCCTTATGTCAATCTGACCTCCAAGCCCGGTGACCGCGGCTTCCATCATCTTGGTGAGAGCGTCCCCGTCCTGCTCCACGGTGTCAAGAGCTTTGGACAGTATCACATAATCCAGCCCTGTGTTGATGCTGCCTGTGGGCATGGCAGCGGAAATGGCTGATAACCCCATACATATCCCCCCTTTCTTAAAAAGATCTCTGGTTTTAAGTATAGCAGAGGCAGTTATAAAAATCAACACTTTCCAGATGGCCTAAAACAGTTGAATATGAGCATGGAATATGGTAAAATGGGAAAAATATCGCACAGGCAGCTGAAAGCTTAAGGAGGAGATCATCCTATGGAAGATTACAAGAGAGAGTTTATTGAGTTTATGGTGGAGAGCCAGGTGTTGAAGTTCGGTCAGTTTACGTTGAAAAGCGGGAGAAAGTCTCCTTTTTTTATGAACGCAGGGGCCTATGTCACCGGCTCGCAGCTTCGCAGATTGGGCCAGTACTACGCTAGGGCGATCCACGACCACTACGGAGAGGATTTTGACGTGCTGTTCGGCCCGGCATATAAGGGCATCCCGTTAAGCGTGGCTGCCACCATGGCGTTCAGTGAACTGTACGGCAGGGATATCCGGTACTGCTCCAACCGCAAGGAGGAGAAGGACCACGGGGACGCGGGCATTCTGCTTGGCAGCCCCATAAAGGACGGGGACCGGGTGGTGATCATCGAGGATGTGACCACTTCCGGCAAGTCCATTGAGGAGACGCTGCCTATCTTAAAGGCCCAGGGGGATGTGGAGATCGTGGGGCTTATGGTGTCTCTAAACCGCATGGAGCGGGGGAAAGGGGACAAAAGCGCCCTGGAGGAGATCCAGGAGCTTTACGGGTTTAAGGCCAATGCCATCGTGACCATGGCGGACGTGGTGGAGTGTCTTTACAACCGGGAGTGCCTGGGACAGGTGGTGATCGATGATAAGCTGAAAGCTGACATTGACGCGTACTATGCGCAGTATGGGGTGAGATGATCTGTATATTGCCGATCCGCGTCCTCCGCATGTGTGCGGAGCTAGACGTAGGCGCCACTACGCCGTCGCTTCGCAGACGCACGGATGACACGAATATCAAGCACTATTTACTCGCAAATTAGTGCAACAATGTACCAGGAAAAGGGCCAAGGCAGGAAAGGAGAGTGAGCTATGGAGCGTATTTATAAGACCATGAGAAATATAGGAGCCGCCAATATTGCGGTGGGTGTGGTTTTGATCAGTGTGGGACTGATCTCCGGGACGGTGTCTATCGTCACAGGTGCTCTTTTGCTGAAGAGAAAATCAGAGATCACATTTTAGGGATGGCTGGCAGTATTCCAGGGAGGGATACTGCCGTTTTCGGCGCCCCTTTCGGGTTTCGGGCAGTGCATAACAGTCCGTGTCAGGAGTTTAAGGGGTGCGCGAAGTTTTAGGTTCAGCGAGATCACGGGAGTATATATGATTCGGAATACCACGAAAAATCAGAAGATGGGCTGGGTGCTGTTTATCATGTACCTGATCGCCCTGGTTTATTTCATGTTTTTTGCCGAGTCCTTTGGAAGAACCGGCAGCACGAAGGCGGGATACGCCTACAATCTGGAACTATTTAAAGAGATCCGGCGCTTTCTGGTGTACAGAAAGCAGCTGGGGTGGAAGGCGGTCATCCTCAATCTGGGGGGCAATGTGGCAGGGTTTATGCCGTTTGGATTTTTCCTGCCCATCGTCAGCAGAAGGGGACGGCGGTGGTACAACGCTTTTTTACTGGGATTTTTCTTAAGCCTCTGCATTGAGACCACCCAGCTGATCTTTCAGGTGGGAAGCTTTGATGTGGACGACTTATTATTAAATACAATCGGTGGGATTTTGGGATTTCTCTGCTATAAGAAGGTGCAGGGGATCCGCGTAAGGAGGAAACGGCGTGCCGCAGAGATCAGGGAGACGCCAGAAGACGGCAGGTAGAAAGAGTGCCAGAGGAATGGGAGCAGGCGCGGGCCGGGAGATGAGCGTGATCCAGAAGTATTTGGAGCCCCAGCGGGAGAGAGAGAGGGAAATACAGCGCAGGAAAAAGGAGATCATGGCTTCCAAGGCCAGAAAAGAGAAGAACCGCCGGGAGATCAAGGAGACGGCTCTCACCAAGTCGTCCAGGGTATCCTATGTGAGAAAACCTTTTGCCGCAAGGAGCAAGATGTCCATGGTCCTGACTGTGGCTGCCCTGCTACTGGGGGGAGGCGGGCTCTACGGGGCGGTGACCACCCAGGGACAGGCTACGCTGACTCACGGGGCCATGGGGCTGTGCAGTATGCTCTTGTCCGTGGCTGCCATCTGGTACGGAGGCATTTCTTTTCTGGAAGATGATAAAAATTATATACTGGCAAGGCTGGGCATCGCCCTGGGCGTGTTGATGCTGGCAGGCTGGGCCGCAGTCGTTGCCATTGGATTAGGAGGTTTAGGATAATGGATTACAGAGTGTTTTTTGAGGAGATGAATAAAGGGATCAGGGAGCGGTTTGACCGGGCTATGGACAAGATCGGTGCTATTGGCCAGGAGGTAAACGCCCCAGAGCCCTTTACCCGGTATTTTGTCAAGGTGTCGGACTTTATGGTCATGATCGAGGAGTTGTACGAGGCGGTGGAGGAGGGGCGTTACCGTACCCTTCTGCTTCCCCAGCTGGAGGAGTGGAACGAGATGCTCTACGGGGATATTATGCCGGATCACTATGAGGAGAGCTACGCTAACCCGGCCTTTGCCGTGGCAATGCTGGGGGATGACTGGGGGCCTGTGATGGCTGCCCTCTACACGGAGATCCGGGGGCAGATTGCGTTTGCTATGGAGAGCCGCCTGACGGAGATCACGGTGTTAAACGAGCTGTTTGTGGAGATCTTCGATCTGTTTGGGGAGTCTGTGCCGGATGTGGGGGCGGTGAAGGAGCTTTTGCACCGGTTTTACACGGATAACAGGGAGCTGATGGTGGGCTGGCGCACCAGGGAGCTTCTGGACCCGGCGCTGACTTTTGGGAAAGATATTGTCATGAACTGCAATCTGGAGGATATGCGGTATCTATATTATTACGGGGAGTATGTGTCTGAGGAGGAGGCAAAGATCGCCGACTTTTTGAACCATCTGCCGGAGGAGACCATTGACAAGATGGCCCGCACATACACGGAAGGGTATCGGAGGGGCTTTGAGGTCATGGGCAAAAAGCTGGAGGGCAAGAAGAGCGTGGCTGTGATCTACGAGCTGGGCTTTGAGCGTATGGTCCGCCGTGCTGTGGAGCTGTTTGGGGAGATGGGGCTGGAGGCGGTGATCTTCCGGGCTCCGGTGTGGTCGGTGAACAAAAATCCCAACCGGAAAAGGGGGTTTCACGGTTCTTCGCCTAACAAGCAGTATGAGTATGACCACCGCTATGACACGGCCCTGTATCTGGATAAGGCATTTACGGACCACAAGGAGGCTGCCCTTAAGGCGGCTCATGAGCAGTGGAAGCGTCAGGGGCGGGAGTACGGCGGCCCGGCTGTCATCGAGACTTTTGGGGAGGAGGGATTCGCGCCACGGAATAAGCGGGAGGCCCTGGCTTTGAGCCCGGATCAGGAGAAGCTGACCATTGCCCATGCCAATGCGTGTACCCGCATCAGCAATGAGTACGTGCCGGGGGATGAGACCAGCTTTACCATCATCGCGTTTCCCAAGCCGTTTATCGGGGAGAAGTTTAAGGAGATCTTTGATGAGACCATCCGCATAAACACCCTGGATTATGAGGAGTACAAGAAGATCCAGCAGGCGATTATTGACCGGCTTGACGGGGCGGAGTATGTGGTGGTCACAGGAAAGGGCGCAAACAGGACGAATCTGCGGGTGAGCCTTCACAGCCTTCATGACCCAAAACGGCAGACCAATTTTGAGAACTGTGTGGCTGACGTGAACATTCCCCTGGGCGAGGTGTTTACCTCCCCGGTGCTTGCGGGGACGGAGGGGATTTTGGAGGTCAGCAGCGTGTATATCGGAAATTTCCAGTTTAAGAACCTGGTGATGGAGTTTAAGGACGGGAAAGTGATTTACTATGGCTGTGACAATTTTGAGGATAAAGAGGCGGGCAGGGCTCTGGTGAAGCAGGTGATCATGAAGAATCATGACACGCTGCCCATGGGAGAGTTTGCCATCGGCACAAACACCGTGGCTTACGCCATGGCCCAGAGATTCGATATTGTGGATAAGCTGCCTATCCTGATTGTGGAGAAGATGGGACCTCACTTCGCGGTGGGGGATACGTGCTACAGCTGGTCTGAGGACACGGTGATCTGCAATCCTGACGGCAAGGAGGTGATTGCCAGGGATAACGAGATCTCCATCTTGCGCAAGGAGGACCCGGGGAAGGCTTATTTTAGCTGTCATACGGATATTACCATCCCCTACAGAGAGCTGGGGGAGATCTACGGGGTTGACAGGCATGGGGAGAAGCTGCCGGTGATTGCGGACGGAAGGTTCGTGGTGCCGGGGGCGGAGAAACTGAATGAGGCGTTAAAGGACTGTTAAGTTTCTGGTGTAAAGGGTTAAGGACCAGGGGGCCGTGGGGGGATGTGGACGGCGGCCCCCTGTGGGAATCGAGAGAAGCTGTGAAGTGAGAGGGGAAGGACCGGATGAATCTGATTGCCGCGGTGGACAGACATTGGGGGATCGGGAGAAACGGCAGGCTGCTGCTGTCGATCCCTGAGGATCAGAGATTGTTTCGTCAGGAGACTCTGGGCAAGACCGTGATCATTGGGAGAAAGACCCTGGAGAGCCTGCCAGGGGGGCAGCCTTTGTATGGAAGGCGGACCATTGTGCTCTCCCGGGGGGAGAAGAAAAGGATGAAGGGCGCTGTGTGGGTGGGCAGCGTGCAGGAGGCTCTGGAGGCGGTGAAGGACTGCAAAAGAGAGGATGTGTTTGTGGCAGGTGGAGAGGAGATCTACAGGGCTTTCCTGCCTTATTGTGATACGGCCCATGTGACGTTTGTTGATTATGTTTATGAGGCGGACGCCTATTTCCCTGATCTGGACCGGGACCCGGGCTGGGTTCTGGACGTGGAGACGGAGGAAGCCACTTATTTTGACATTTGCTACACGTTCCGCAGGTATGTAAGGAGGGCTGGGGAACGCGGAGTTGAGATAGAGGAATAGAGATACAAAGACAACTGTGAGGACCGGCGGAACTTTTGTGAAAAGGGATCCGCCTGGTTCGGATGACAAGGAGAGCAGAGAACAGATGAGAGATGGACGAAAGAGGCTAAGGGGATACGGGACAGGGATCCGCCGGGGAGCTGTGTTTCTGCTTGCGGGGATGCTTTTGTGGCAGCAGCCGGTGACAGCGTTTGCCACATCGGCAAGCAGGGCGGCCAAGGAAAAGAAGGAGGCGGAGCAGAAGCTGAATGAGGCCAACAAAAGGGCCAATGAGGCTCAGCAGAAGATCACCAATACCCAGTCCGAGGTTACCAGTTTAAGCAGCGAACTGTCGGAGCTGATTGCGGAGATCACGCTTTTGGAGGCGGATATTGATTACAAAAATGAGCAGATCCATGAGGCCCAGGGGGAGTACGACGCTGCCAAGGTCCGGGAGGAAGAACAGTATGACGCCATGAAGAAGCGGATCAAATATATGTACGAGAGGGGGGAGACAGAGTATCTGGACATTCTCCTCCAGGTGAAGAGCATGACAGAGCTTTTGAATAAGAGCGAGTACATAGAGGCCCTCTACACTTATGACAGGGAGAAACTGGAGGAGTTCCAGGAGACAAAGCTCCAGGTAAAACAGTACAAGGCTCAGCTTGAAAATGAGAAGGCGGAGATGGAGGGAATGCAGCTGGAGTACGCGGCCCAGCAGACAGAGCTTGAGAATACCATTGCAAGGAAGCGGCAGGAGATCGCCAATTTTGATGAGCAGCTGGCTGCAGCCCAGGCGGAGGCAGCTGCTTACACGGCTACCATCGCCAAGAAGAACGAGCAGATCCGTCAGGCCCAGGCGGAGGAGGCCAGGAGACGGGCCGAAGCCCAGAGGGTGGCGGAGGAAGCCAGCAGGCAGGCAGCGGAGGCGGCCAGGCAGGCAGAGCTTGCCAGCAGCGCGGCGGAGGAGAGCGCTCAGCTGGGGGATGCCATTATCGCCCAGAATCCGGGCGGGAATCCGGATCTTAACAATACTCAGAACGTTCAGGCTCCCCCCGCTGCCCAGACTTCGGCTTCCACCACAGCAGCGTCCCAGGGGCCTAAAGCGGAGACAACTAAGGCCCAGACCCCGGAGACCACTAAGGCTGCCAGCAGCGGCGGTTCTGGCAAGGGACAGTCTGTGGCAAACTACGCCATGCAGTTTATCGGCAACCCTTACGTCTACGGAGGCACCAGCCTGACCAACGGCGCGGATTGTTCGGGGTTTGTCCAGAGCGTATATAAGAATTTTGGGGTGAGTCTGCCCAGAAGCTCCTCCCAGCAGCGCTCCGCAGGAACGGCAGTGGATTATGCGGACGCTCAGCCAGGGGATATTGTGTGCTATGCGGGCCATGTAGGCATCTATATCGGAAACGGGCAGATCGTCCACGCCAGTTCTCCCACCACGGGGATCAAGGTGGGCAATGCCACTTACAGGAGTATTTTAAGCGTGCGGAGGATCTTAAATTAATATGGCTAAGGCAGTGACAAAGGAAGAGAAGTACAGGCAGATGATCGAGACACCGGTGGAGAAGCTGATTCCCCGCCTGGCGGTGCCTACCATCATCAGTATGCTGGTGACCTCCATCTACAATATGGCGGATACTTTTTTCGTCAGCCAGATCGGGACCAGCGCCTCGGGGGCTGTGGGCGTTATGTTTTCCGCCATGGCTATGATCCAGGCCATCGGTTTTACCCTGGGAATGGGCAGCGGCAATTATATCTCCAGGTCTTTGGGGAGCCGGGATGAGGAGACTGCCGCCAAGTCGGCGGCAACGGCGTTTTTTACAGGCGGGATCATCGGCATCCTGATCGCGGTGTTTGGGACTCTGTTCTCCAGGCAGCTGGTGTTTTTGCTGGGGGCTACGGACACCATTGCCCCCTTTGCCCAGAATTATGCCAGATATATCCTGGCGGCGGCTCCGTTTATGATCACTTCGTTTGTGATGAACAATATCCTGCGGGCTCAGGGCAACGCGGTGTTTTCCATGGTGGGCATCACCGCGGGAGGGATCTTAAATATGTTCTTAGACCCGGTGCTGATCTTTGGGTTTCACATGGGGATTTCCGGCGCCGCCGTTGCCACTATGGTCAGCCAGATGGTCAGCTTTTCCATCCTTCTGTTCCAGTGCAATATGCAGAAAGGGTGTATCGCCATCCGGATTTCCAGGTTTACGCCCACTCTTAAGATATACGGGGAGATCCTTCACGCGGGACTTCCCTCTTTCTGCCGCCAGGGACTGGCAAGCGTGGCCACAGTGGCCCTGAATTTTGCGGCCGGGCCTTACGGGGACGCGGCTATCGCCGCTATGTCCATTGTGTCCCGGTTTATGATGTTTGTCAATTCCAGCCTTATCGGCTTTGGCCAGGGATTTCAGCCTGTGTGCGGTTTTAATTTCGGCGCTAAGCGGTATGACCGGGTGCTGGAGGCTTTCTGGTTCTGCGTCAAGGTGGCTGTGGTCATGCTGACTTCTTTCGGGATCGCGGCTTTTATGCTCAGCAGGCCTATTATCACCATGTTTCGGAGGGAGGATGAGGAGGTAATCCGCATCGGAACTTTGGCTCTGCGGCTTCAGCTGGCCACCATGCCCTTCCAGGCCTGGGTGATCATGGTGAATATGCTGACTCAGTCTATCGGATACGGGTTTCGGGCCTCCCTGGTGGCCATGGGCAGGCAGGGGGTGTTTCTGATCCCGGCTCTTTGGATTTTCCCGAAAGTTTTCGGGCTTTTAGGACTGCAGATCTGTCAGCCTGTGGCGGATATGTTTACGTTTGTGCTGGCTACGGGGATCGTTATGGGGGTGCTGAAGGAGTTAGGGCAGATGAGGGATGAAGAGGCTTTGTCAGATAGGCGCGGGTTATCATAAGAAGAGATGGAAGGAGAGTAGGAGAATGGGGATGGGTTATCTTAAAAGGAGGATCGCAGGTTTTGTTGTGGCCATTGCCATGCTCCTGGATCTGGGAGTTATAACGTCTTTTGGGGAACCGCCGGCCTGGCCCGGGGATGTGGGGATCGTGGCCGGGGCGGGCATTGTCATTGACGCGGATTCCAAGGCTGTTCTCTTTGGACAGCAGATCCATGTTCCCTACCCGCCGGCCAGCATTTTGAAGCTTTTGACTGCCCTTGTGGTGGTGGAGAACTGCGAGATGGACGAGACGGTGACTTTTTCATATGACGCGATCCACAACCTGGAGGCGGGAGCGGGCAACAAGCTGTCTCTGGCGGAGGGAGACCAGATCTCGGTGGAGGATTGCCTCCACATGATGGTCTTGATATCCAGCAACCAGTCGGCTAATGCCCTGGCGGAACATGTGGGGGGAAGCCGGGAGGGCTTTGTGGCCATGATGAATGAGAAGGCGGCAGAGCTGGGATGTTCCACGGATGAGACTCATTTTGCCAATCCGTCGGGCCTTAATGATGACAGCCAGTATGTCAGCGCCTACGATATGGCTTTGATCGCGGCCGCCGCTTTTGAGAATGAGGATGTGTTCCGCATTGCGTCCACGAAAAAGTATTCCGTGGGCCCAACCATCAATAATCCTAACGGGGCGAATATCAGCATGGAGCACCGCATTGTCATGGAGGAGAGCAGGGGAAGCGAGTACTACTGCGAGGGCGCGAAGGCGGGAAAGACCGGCTACACTTCCAAGGCGGGCAATACCCTTGTGACTTACGCGGAGAGGGACGGGAGACGGCTTATCTCCGTGATTTTGAAGGGGAGCGACAAGTACCAGTATTATATGGATGCCAAGAATATCATGAATTTCGGGTTCTCTTCTTTTAAGAATGAGTCTGTTGCGGGAAATGAAGGCTTTTTGCAGGAGCAGGAGGAGTTTGACTTTGGTGGGACGGTGTATCCCGCGTCGAGACTGCGGCTGGAGGAGGCTGCGGTGACGCTCCCTCTGGCTGCCGGATTTTCCGACGCCCAGAGGAACCTGGTGACAGGGGAAGACCTTCCCGCCGACCACCCTGAGGCGGCTGTGGCTATGCTCTCCTACACGTATAATGAGCGGCGGGTGGGAAGCGCTTATATCTATGACAGGGAGACAGAGGAGCGGCTGGCGGCTGAGCAGGCCAGCAGGGAGGCTGAGGAGGCGTCCCGCCTGGCGGCCGAGGCCATAGGTGAGAGCCAGCCGGAGAGCCAGGAGGCGGAGACTGCCCCGGAGACGGATGAGAAGGAGGCAGGAAAAAAGGAGGGGGGATTTCTTTCCGGATTTTCCATGAGCCAGAATCAGATCCTTGTCCTGGCGGCAGGTGTGGGCCTGGCGGTTGTTGTGGGGCTTGGGATCATCCTTGGTATTCGGAAGCGGAAGGAGAGGATCGCCAGAGAGCAGCGGCGGGAGAGGCGGAGACAGCGGCTTTTGGAGATTGGGTATAATGAGGAGGAGTTTGAGGAGCTGATGAGGAAGCGGCGGGAAAGCGGGGCGGAGCGGAAGAAGTGAGAGAGTGAGACGAAGAAAGAGAAAGAGAAAGAGCGAGACAGCCGGGGGAGGTTGTTCGCTTGTGGCTACGGCCTTTTTCATACATGCTTTGCCAAAATCCTGTTACCTATGCTATGTTACCTATTTGTTACCTGCGGAGCAATTTTTAAGGCATTTCACGGCAAATCTGTCAGAATGTAGATAAAATAAAAAAGTACCGTAATCCATGAAATTACGGTACTTTCTGACTTTCTATAAAATGTTAATTCAGAACTTCCCAGCCTTCGCTGCTTCCTCAACAGCCACTGCCACAGAAACAGTCATGCCAACCATTGGGTTGTTGCCTGCGCCGATAAGACCCATCATCTCAACGTGAGCCGGAACGGAGGAGGAACCTGCGAACTGGGCGTCAGAGTGCATACGGCCCATGGTGTCGGTCATACCATAGGAAGCCGGTCCTGCGGCCATGTTGTCTGGATGCAGGGTACGGCCTGTGCCGCCGCCGGAGGCAACGGAGAAGTACTTCTTGCCTTTCTCCACGCACTCTTTCTTGTAGGTTCCCGCAACCGGGTGCTGGAATCTGGTAGGGTTGGTGGAGTTGCCGGTGATGGAAACGTCAACGCCTTCTTTCCACATGATGGCAACGCCCTCGGTCACGTCGTTGGCGCCGTAGCAGTTTACCTTGGCACGGGGACCGTCGGAGTATGCCTTTCTGTATACTTCCTTAACCTCGCCGGTGTAGTAGTCCATCTCGGTCTCAACGAAGGTGAATCCGTTGATCCTTGCGATCACCTGAGCAGCGTCCTTTCCAAGGCCGTTTAAGATAACGCGCAATGGTTTCTGACGAACACGGTTGGCCTTCTCTGCGATACCGATGGCTCCCTCTGCAGCCGCAAAGGACTCGTGGCCAGCCAGGAACGCGAAGCAGTCGGTCTCTTCTTCCAGAAGCATCTTGCCCAGATTGCCGTGGCCAAGGCCCACTTTACGCTGGTCGGCAACGGAACCGGGGATACAGAAGGACTGAAGGCCCTCGCCGATGGCAGCGGCCGCGTCGGCAGCTTTGCGGCAGTCTTTCTTGATAGCGATGGCGGCGCCTACGGTGTAAGCCCACTTTGCGTTTTCAAAACAAATAGGCTGAATGCCTTCCACCATCTTATATACATCTAAGCCGGCATCCTTGGTGATCTTCTCAGCTTCTTCGATGGAAGCGATGCCGTAGCTTGCCAATACTTCATTGATTTGTTTGATACGTCTCTCGTATGATTCAAATAATGCCATGATATGTATTTCCCTCCTGAATAATGATAACGGAAATGGTTCGAAATCTAATAAACCGGAAAACGCAAACTCTTAGTTTTGCGATTGCGCAGCGGAAATCTTTCCCCGCGCGTGTAGTGGTGCTTTATTCCTGACGTGGATCGATGATCTTTACTGCGTCTGCCACACGGCCGTACTGGCCTTTGGCCTTCTCCCATGCGGTGTTGGGGTCGTCGCCCTTCTTGATGAAGTCGGTCATCTTGCCAAGGCTTACGAACTGGTAGCCGATGATCTGATCTTCTGCGTCAAGAGCGATGCCGGTTACATATCCTTCTGCCATCTCAAGGTAACGAGGACCTTTTTTCAGAGTTCCATACATGGTACCAACCTGGGAGCGCAGGCCCTTGCCCAGATCCTCAAGCCCGGCGCCGATGGGAAGTCCCTCCTCGGAGAAGGCGCTCTGAGTTCTGCCGTAGGCGATCTGTAAGAACAGCTCTCTCATAGCGGTATTGATCGCATCACATACAAGATCCGTGTTCAATGCCTCCAATACGGTCAGGCCCGGAAGGATCTCGGACGCCATAGCCGCGGAGTGGGTCATGCCGGAGCAGCCGATGGTCTCAACCAGGGCTTCCTGGATGATGCCTTCCTTCACGTTCAGAGTCAGCTTGCACGCGCCCTGCTGGGGAGCACACCAGCCAATGCCGTGGGTCAGGCCGGAAATGTCGGAAACCTGTTTGGATTTTACCCATTTTGCTTCCTCCGGGATCGGAGCTGCGCCATGATGAACGCCCTGTGCAACTGTGCACATCTTCTCTACTTCATGTGAATAAATCATTGTAAAACTCCTTTCAAATAAGTAATAATTGTGAAGTACTTTGCTCGTTAAAATTATCACATCATACTTGATAGTATTTTCTCACAAAATGTCAAAATAGTCCAGAGTTTTTTTCTAAAATTTTCCGGAAATTTCTTTCAAAATGAGGAGGCATAGGGAACTATGACATATAGTTAGGGAAATGATATCTGCCAAGTTATCTATAAATCGAGAAATATACCAGGATATATGTCATGGAGAAAAGGCTGTTAGGCAGCTAAATGGCAATAAATAAAAGGTTGCCAAAATGTATACTTTTTGGTAACTAATCCCTTCAGGATACAGAGATGTTATTATGACTGCCCCAAACGAAACAGGGGTAGAGATACTGACGGATAAGGTTTGTAAGACCGTCCATCAGTCAGAGAAAGGAAGCTTGGTCTGCGACTAAAGCCGTCCCTTGCTCACTCAACAATACAGCAG
>Ga0224483_100064_pt1 | contig 24494 bp, 20 predicted proteins | sample hydfratestSal1_FD_181453 | JGI IMG/M metagenome (GOLD analysis project Ga0224483, IMG submission 181453) | Metatranscriptome of mouse feces microbial communities from Columbus University, Ohio, United States - Sal1 (Metagenome Metatranscriptome) ... | reverse complement strand
CAACAATTTGGCGCAAATTGTTGCATAAAGAGACAAACAGAAATAGAAAGTTATAGTGTTAATAACTTATTGGATACAGAGGGATAAAGATTTGCCCCTCTTATTGTTGAGTGGAATTCTGAAACATTAACGGATAAAGGCAAGGTGGGATATGATAAGCGGACTGAAGGTATTTGACTGCACATTACGGGAAGTGGGCTATCAAACTGGATGGTATTTTGAAAGCGATTTTGTAAGGAATCTTTATAAGTTTGCCCAAGGGAAAGGCATTGACTATGTAGAGTTAGGGTTTTTCCACAAGCTGGATGCAGACCCAGGCAGGGGATGCTACCGTTATTGCAGCATGAAGAATAAAGAAATAGTTTCTGTGTTAAAATCCATTAAAAATATTACAAAAATTTCTGCCATGCGTGATATCCAAAGGCCAATGGCAGGGCTATTGCCCAAACAGGAAAGCGCGGTGGATACGATTCGGATATTAACCCGGTCCCATGAAACAGACCTTACTGTGTTGGATAAACGGGTAGAGGAATGTATGAATTTGGGGTATGAGGTGTTTATCAACTTTACCAGCGCCGGTTATAATTCCCCAGAACAAAACAGGGAGTTTATCAAATTTGCCGCTAATAAGCAAGTCCATGCCATTGAATTTGCAGATACGGAAAGCGTTATGACAGAAGAGTATGTGGTTCGGACTATTGAGGAGTGCCATGAAAATGGGGTGGAATGCGGCGTGCATCTCCATGATAAAAATGGCACGGCTGAATTATTGGCAGATTTGGCATTGGAACACAAGGCCGATTATATGGACGTGACCCACTTAGGGCTTGGGGGAAAATGGCGGGACGGCAACCTGACCATGGAATACCTGCTCCGTAAAATGGGCATGACTGGCGGATATGAGGCCACTATGATTAAAAATCAACTAATTGAGCAACTCATAAAATACCATGGTTATTCAGCAGCAGAATAACGTGTGGAGGTCTGCCCAATCGACAGAAAATTGTGTGGGGGGGGGGTAGAAACATTCAGTTAAATTGCAGAGGTATGTGATGATAAAAGTATCAGATTATGTGATTCAATATTTGGAGCGGTTAGGAGTAAAGCATATGTTTATGCTTCCAGGAGGGGGAGCCATGCACTTGAATGATTCCCTTGGCAGAAGCAAAAAAATCCAGTATGTGGTATGCCTCCATGAGCAGGCTTGCGCCATTGCCGCAGAAGCATATGCCCGGGTGACGAATAAGCCTGGGCTTCTTATGGTGACAACAGGCCCAGGAGGGACAAATGCAATCACTGGGGTGGCGGCCGCTTACGTGGAGTCCACGCCTATGGTGGTAGTATCTGGGCAGGTAAAGCTGGCAGACCAGATCCGTGGACAGGGAATCCGGCAGCAAGGGATGCAGGAACTTGATATTGTCTCTATTGTAGAGCCGATTACAAAATATGCGGCAATGGTGACGGATCCACAGTCGGTCAAATACCATTTGGACCAGGCAATTTATCAGGCTGTCCATGGAAGGAAAGGACCTGTTTGGCTGGATATCCCTCTGGATGTCCAGGCATCAATGGTGGATGAAACATCGTTGGAAGGCTGGGCGCCAGACGGGCAGGAAGCTTCTGGAGAAATGGATTTGGAATGCCAGGTATTAGGGATTATAGAAACCTTGAACCGTTCTAAGCGGCCTGTCTTGCTTGCAGGGAATGGGATCCGGCTTGCAGATGGGCTAGAAGTGTTTGGGGAATTGGTGGAATGCCTGCAGGTTCCAGTCCTGACTACCTGGAACGGAATTGACCTAATAGAGGATAACCACCCGCTCTTTTTTGGCAGGCCAGGGGGGCTAGGGCAAAGGTATGCAAATTTTGTCCAGCAAAATTCTGATTTTTTCTTGTCTATTGGGGCCAGGATGAATTTATTGCAGACAGGGTATAATTTCGATGGATTTGCCAGGGAAGCAGTAAAAGTGATGGTGGATATTGATGCTAACGAATTGAAAAAAATAAATGTCAGGCCACAAATTGCAGTCTGTGCCGACGCCAGGGAATTTATAGGGCTTTTGCTGAAACACAGGGATAAAATCAAGGCGAAAGGACGTTTTGAATGGCTTTCTTATGCCAGGCGGATGAAAAGCAAATATCCAATTGTGCAGAAAGCACATTGGGAACAGGATGGGTACGCCAATACCTATGCATTGTTGGATGCGATTACAGAACAGATGGGACAGGACGACATTTTTGTTTCTGGAAGCTCTGGGACATGCATTGATGTTTCCATGCAGGTTTTCCGCGTGAAGAAAGGGCAGCGCGTATTTTCTACAAAGGGGCTGGCGTCTATGGGCTTTGGGGTTCCGGCGACCATAGGGGCCTGCCTGGCAGGCGGCGGGCGCAGGACGGTATGCGTAAACGGGGACGGCGGTTTCCAGATGAATATTCAGGAACTAGAGACGATACGGCGGCTGAACCTGCCAATTAAGATATTTGTGTTAAATAACCAGGGCTATGCCCAAATCCATGCCACTCAGAAAAATATTTTCTCTGGGCATTATGTGGCTTGTGATCGAGGCTCTCACCTTACAATGTCCCCAGTTTCCGACGTTGCGGCGGCTTATGGGCTGAAAACTTTTAAGATACAAAATAACCAGGAGCTTCCACAAATAGTAAAGGAAACCCTTGCTTATGACGGGCCTGTTATTTGTGAAGTTATAGTCCCCATTGAATTGAGCGCGTTCCCAAAACAGGTGTCATATAAGCGCCCGGATGGGCAGATGGAGTCGCTTCCATTAGAATATATGAACCCCATGCTTCCAGAGGAGGAATTGCGGGAAAATATGTTGGTTCCAATGTATGGGGAAGTTTAAGGAGAGAAAAAATATGAGATATTTGTTAGTAATGCAGCATTTAAACCCTATGCGGCAAAAATTTTATATGCCGTTAGGTTTGCCATATATTAACGGCGCTATGAGGAGTAAGGGGTTTGATGTAGAGGCAATTAATTTGCAATATGTGGAGGGAGACCCGATTGAGGCATTAAAAGAATGTATTATCAAGAAGAAAATAGATGCCGTTTTGTGTGGGGGCTTAACAACACAGTATGGCATGATAAAGGAGATATTTGATGCTGCAAAGTCTGTAAATCCCGAAATTATTACAATTGGTGGAGGGGGAGGGTTTTCTTCTGAGCCAATTTTATTTTCAGAAATGACAGGGGTGGATTTTGCCGTCATAGGTGAAGGGGAAGTGACAAATTGTGAATTGGCATATGCGCTGGACCATGGTGGGAGCGTGGATGGTATTTTAGGTTTGGTCAGAAAAACAGATTCAGGGTATGTATATTCGGGGGAACGGCCGTATATCAGAAATCTAGATTCGGTTGCCTTTCCTTCTTATGAGGGGCTAAGTTTGGATAAGTACCTAGAAGGGCAGAGGGTGGATGGGTGGTACCACACTTATACCTTTTTCTCAGATAACCCAAGAATGATACCGATGCTATTGGCCAGGTCTTGCCCATTTTCCTGCAAGTTTTGCTATCATCCGATTGGGAGGGGTTATCGTAGCAGGTCGCTGGATAATTTTTTTGAAGAATTGGATTTATGGATTGAAACTTATCATATCAATGCAATTGTGCTAATTGACGAATGCTTTAGCATTAAGCCAGAACGGGTGCTGGAATTCTGTAAAAGAATTAAGCCATACCATCTGTCTTGGGTCTGCCAGATGCGTGTAGAGACATATTCAGATGAAATATTAGAGGTTATGGTTGATGCAGGGTGTGTGTCGGCAACTTTTGGCCTGGAGAGCATGTCGCAGAAAGTTTTGGATGATATGAATAAGAAGGCGACAATAGCCCAATTGCAGGAAGCGTTAGAAAGCTCCTACCACCATGGCGGCGGGGCATCAGGCAATATTATATTTGGAGCGGAAGCAGAAACGGTTGAAACAGTGGAAGAAACCATGGAATGGTGGAAACATAATAAAAAATTCCGTATTACAGATTTTGCAATGGTTGGCACTTATCCAGGCTCTGCTTACTATGAAAATGCAGTAAAAAAGGGGATTTTGAAAGATAAGAAAAAGTTTATAGAGGATGGCTGCCCTTTTATCAATATTACGCAAATGTCAGACAAGCAATATAAAATATTGGCGGCCTTTGCCCGGTTCAAAGACACTGAGGTGAGGAATAAAGGTAAAGTGATAAGCGCAGTAGAAACAGATGGAGGGGTCGATGCTGAATTGGAGTGTTCCCATTGCGGCTATAAAAATTATTATAAAGGGATACAGAAAACCTCATACCAAAGCGGGATATTAAGGGCATTGGCATGTAGGGAATGCCATAATTTCAGTGATTATGTATTTGATGAAGATACCTATAAGGAATCGTGGAATATAACAAAATGGCTGTATGGCTGCCTGACTGGAAAGGAAGGGCAGGCGCTGCAAAAATATATGGAAAAGCATAATTATAAGCGGGTAGCCCTTTATGGCGTGGGATTACAGGTGAAAGAATTTGTAGAATTATTAATGGATAAATTTAGGGAGGCTGGTGTTGAGGTAGCGTATGGGATAGACAGGCAAAGCAGCTCCATACAGGTAAGTGATTTTCCAGTTTATGGACTGGATGCCCCATTAGAACAGGTAGATGCCATACTGGTAGTCCCTGTCTACTATTTTAATACAATCTACAACAATTTAAGAGAAAAGACAGATATGGATATCGTCTCATTGGAGGAGGTATTTGCTTAATTTGGTTCTGAAGGAGAGAAAAAAACGCTTTGGAAGTTGGAGGTTCTGTGAGATATGGATTTCCAGATAAAGAGAGTTGTGATGACAGGAGGGAGTGGGCCAGTTGGCTTGGCTCTGATCCGCAAATTATTAAATGAGGGCGTTGACATACTTTTACTGCAACGCAAAAATTCGTTAAAACGGATATATTTGCCGAAAGATAAAAGCCTTACAGTGGAGTATTGCACGTTGGATGAATTAAGTAGCTTTATGCCCAACCATAACAACTATGATGTGTTTTTTCATTTAGGCTGGACTGGGACAGGGAAAGAGCAGAGGGACAATTTTGAGGAACAGTATAAAAATGTGAAATATGCCTGTGATGCTGTTGACTTGGCATATAGATGTGGGTGCCATTCCTTTATTGGGATAGGGAGCCAGGCAGAATATGGAAGGAAGAGCATGCCGCTTAGCGGGGACATGCTTTGCACTCCAGAGACAGCATATGGCATTATGAAACTATGCGCTTGCCATGCAACCAGGGTTGCCTGCCAAAAATATGGGATTAGATATGCGTGGTGCAGAATATTAAGCGGGTATGGTTTATATGATAATTTAAATTCATTATTAATATCTGCCATTTTAAACAGTATGGAGGGAAAGCGCTTAGAATTTTCCAAAGGGGAGCAAATCTGGGATTTTACATATCTGGATGATATTGCAAATGCTTTGTATTTAATCGGGAAGAGAGGAAAAGATGGGGGCATATATCCCATAGGGAGCGGCAAGGCAAGGCCTTTGAAGGAATATATCTGCATCTTGTGTGAACAGTTAGGGAAGCTGGACAAAATGGAATTAGGGAAAATACCCTATAGCGACACCCAGATTATGCATCTGGAAGCGGATATCAGTAAATTACAGGCGGACACAGGATGGAAGCCAGAGGTTGATTTTGAGGATGGGATAGTCAGGGTAATTAATTTTTACAAAGAGTGGATAGTAAAGTGGAAATCAAAGTGGGAACAACGTGTGATAGAACAAAATATGGAAATAGGGCAAAAGAGAATAGAAGGATATGGAAAATAAGAAAATTATGCAAGAGGAAATTATGGTTACGGTATTATGTACTGCATATAACCATGAAGAATTTATTGCAAGCGCAATAGAAGGCGTGATGAACCAAAAAACAAACTTTAAATTTGAATTAATTGTCCATGATGATGCATCAGAGGATAGAACGGCAGAGATTATTAGAGAATACAAAGAGAGGTATCCAGATTCAATCTTCCCCATAGTCCAGAAAGAAAATCAATATCGGTGTTGCAATATCTATCGTTCATTTTTATTTCCAAATGTAAGGGGAAAGTATATTGCGTTTTGTGAGGGGGATGATTATTGGACAGACCAGGATAAGTTGCAAATACAAGTGGATTTTTTGGAATCCCATGAGGATTATTCTATGTGCATGCATAACGCGGTAAAACGTGACTATGGAACAGGTGAGGAAAGCTGTTTGGATACATTTCCGGGGGATGGCACATATTCCCAAAAACAGCACATTTTGGCTGGGCTGGGGACAGGGTTTCCAGCATTTGCATCTTATATGGTAAGGGCAAACTTGCTAGGGGGTATGCCTGAGTTTTTCTTATCGTCAAAAGTATTAGACTATCCCTTGAGGCAGTATTATGCAAATTGTGGGAAAGTATATTATTTTGGAAAACCTATGTCAGTATATCGTGCATTCACCCCTCAGTCTTATATGAAGGTAACCATGGGGAGCCAGCAACTATATAACCAATATACTTTGGAAATGATACATTTTTTTGAGGAATTTAATAAGTACACAAAGGGAGAATTCAATGAGGTTTTAGAATGTAAAATTATTTCCGATTATTTTGGGTTCTGCCAGTCTATCCCAGAAGAAAAGGGGATACCTAAAGCCATGGAAGCAGGGTTGGATATCAACAAGGTAGCAGTCTGCTATAAGCGCTTGTCTGAGACTTATTTGGACAGCAGCATTTTGCGAATGTTTGAGGAAGGCAAAAAAATATTTATTTATGGCACCAGCAGGATTGCCCAAACTTGCAAAAGGCAATTGGATTATGCCGGAATAACATTTGTGGGGTTTGTTGTTTCCGATGGGCAGAAAAAGGCAGAAGCTGTAGATGGGAAAGAAGTGCATTATTTGGGTGAGGTTATTGCAAACTATCACAATCCAGGTTTTATCCTTGCGGTACAGCCAGTCAATGTTGGGGCAGTTGCCGCGGCATTGAAACAATATAATGTGAAGGAGTTCTGTATACCATACAGCATAGAGGGATAGATGAAAGGAAGATAGAGATGAAAATATGCAGGCGGGGATTATATGTACAGATTATTGATGGGATTGGCACTGTAAGGGCGTGCAGTTGGGCGGGATACTATATATTAGGGAACTTGCGGGATAACACTATGTTGGAAGTATACCACAGCGATGCAGCAAAACATTTCCGGCAGACATTATTAGATGGGACATATGACTATTGCAATGAGGAAAATTGCCCTTGGATGGCAAATAACATGTTGGAATCCCAAATGGTGGAGGTTGATGAGATACCAAAATACCCACAGATTATCAGCTTGGCATATGATAGGAGGTGCAATTACCACTGCACATGTTGTATTTCAAGATGTGATAGCATGTTAGACCCAACGGTTCAAGAAAAAATAGAGAATGAAGTTCGTGAAGCGTTGCCATATGTAAAGAATTTTTCTGCAAATGGGTTAGGGGAAGTGTTTGCTAGTGAAGGTATGATGAAATTAATTTCTGAATGGAAGCCAGAAAATATAGAAAATGCAGAATTTGATTTAGAGACAAACGGATCGCTGTTTCATGAGGATAACTGGGAGAAGATTAAAAACATTGGAAATGCAAAATTAAATGTTGCGCTGACAGTACATAGCTTTGATGAAGCGGCATATCAATATTTGTCAGGCACCAAAATGAAACTTGGCCAAGTGATACAAAATCTAAAATTTATTAGAGGCCTGAGGAAAGAGGGTAAAATTGATTATCTAGAAATTGCCACAGTAATGCAGGAAAGGAATTTCAGGACACTGCCAGAATTTATAGCCAGGTGCCTCAATGAATTTGGTGCAGATAAAGTGAGGGTACGCAGGTTTTTGCCCGAAAAAGCCCTGGATGAGAATATAGAATGGTTTTTTGACATCAGGAACCCGCTCCATCCATACCACCAGGAATACTTGGAGGTAATGAAGCACCCTATCTTCCAAGACCCGCGTGTGTTTAAATGGACAGGCGACCATTTGAGCAACCGGGGGGAGATTCCTGCCAAAGCCAATTACAGGGTGTTAAGGGATCTGTTTTTGATTGAGGATATTGGGACGAAGCTGGCGGGATATTTTAACCAACATGGTTTTGGAGAAATTATCCTGTATGCCATCACAGAGATTGCCCAGGCTTTGGTAAAAGTTTTAGAAGGGCAGCCTGTAAAAATTAAATATATTTATGACAGGAACACCAGCTTAAAAGAATGGAATGGGCTTGAGGTAAAAAAACCGTTACATGAAAGCCTTGTGCAGACTGCCGAGCCGCTTTTGGTGACGCTGGTCCCAAGGCATAATGAAATGGAGGAGTTTCTGCGGCATCAGGGGTATCAGGGCGAGGTTCTGTGCCTGGATAAAATACTGGAAGGATTCAGGCAGTGCTGAAAAATGTTTGACAGCCATGTTTGGCACATAGTTTTCAAAAATACAGGAGGGTTCAAAAAGGAATGATAATTGCGAATATTACGGCAGGGCTGTGCAATCAGATGTATTTTTTTTCGACAGCATACGCTTTGGCGAGGGAATGGGGAGAAGAGTTGGTAATAGACCCTGATATTGATGGGAATACCGAATCCACATATTTATTAGACGAATTCCATATGCCGTTGTGCAAGAAAATTATTTACCCAAAGAGATACTGCATAGGAAAAGAATACAATACGGTGTTACCGAAGATTAGGGAACGGGCGGTTGTGATTGACGAAACCTATTTCGAGCAGGTAGGGGAATATGTGACGATTCCAAAAGAGAAATTTATGTCCGAGTATCCTGGAAAAGATATTTATTTAAGGGGAGTGTTTTTGACACGCCAAATGTTTACAAAATATTTGCCTGAATTAAGGGAAATTTTCACTTTGAAGCGCCCATCTGCATTTGTGGAGGAATTTGAAAAGAAGGTTCAGGGCGTGACCCCAATAGGGGTACATATCAGAAGGCAGAGTTTTACCGTCCTTGGGGATGATAATGGCATAGACTTTTTTATGGCTGCGATTGTTTTTATGAGGGAATTCCATAAAAATGCAAGGTTTTTTATTTTTTCGGATGACTTAGGCTACGTAAAAGAAAACTTAGGGACAGCAGATGATATTTATTATGTGGATGCCATGAATGGGTATCGGGGCGACATTGAGGAATTTGTTTGCCTGATGAAATGCCATCATTATATTTTGACAAGAAGAAGCACGTATGGAAGGATGGCGGAAATATTAAACCCTTATGAGAAAAAGACCTCTGTGTTATGCGGTGGGAATACCTGGAATGATTCTGAGGAAAGGTTTAAGTTTTTGTCTTTAGAAGACGTGCAAAGGTTAAGCAAATTATTTAAAATCAAGAAGATTGAGGGACAATTCCATAGGGAGGATTTGCAGGGCAAAGTAAATGGGGAGCTTAAAAAAGAGCTTATCCGTATAGGCCTGGACAGCGAAGGGGTCTCCTTAGACGATAAAAGATGGATTATGTACCAGAAGGCACAACTGTATGCAAAAGAGCAGGAGTATGGGCAGGCAGTGCATTTGTGCAGGTTGCTGGAAGATCAGTATGGCGAGTGTTCAGATGGTTTCCATAAGTTTTTTGGGGATGTATTATATAAATTTGGGAAAGTTCGTGAAGCGCTTGTGGAGTATGCGCGTGCAGCAAGGGGCAAAGGGATTGATACATCCCACTGCCAGGATGCGGTGTTTTCTAATTATGAGAAGCTGCTAAAAGCAACAAAGAAGAAACATTATATTATTGCCCAATACCGCAACCATTCCACAATGTATATTAGCCAGATGCAGGTAATTGGCTTGCTTTTGGCACGCATGGGGAATGATGTGTCGTTTATTTTCAAACGGAATATTATAAAAGTGCCAGAAGGTGCGCTAAATACCAGAATGATGGATTGGGAGAGGATTCTGGACAATAAATGGATGGATGTAATATTGCAAAATGGGTTTGTTATGGGGCGGTTCCATTATGGCTACCCTTGTTATGATTACCTGGATGTTTTGGAGCATAAGAATGAGATGCTTCAGAAAATAGCTGATAAATATCCAGATGAAGAGACTATTATCATAGGCAGGGATCCAGAGATACTTGGTGCAGACATTCCATTTCAAAAAATATTTGTAGACTTTTCTGAGCCGTTTGATGAGGCTTATCTGAAAGGGGATGTGACTTTATCAGAGATAGGCAGGATGTATAATGAGGCAGGGCTTGTTATTACCAGGGATAGAAGCTACCAAAAAAAGGGGCAGAGTGTAATCAGGATAGACGGCGGTTTGCTAGAAGGGGTTCAGTGGAACGTGGACGTGGAGATACCTTGTTATGAACCAACAACATACACAGAAGATTACCTTGACATTGCATTGAAAATAGCAGATTTTTGCAATTAGGTGAAGCAGGAGAACGCATTATGATAATAACAAGAACCCCATTGAGGATCTCTTTTTTTGGCGGCGGGACGGATTTGCCAGATTATTATAAAAAATTTGGCGGAGAGGTGTTGTCGACAACAATTGATAAATATTTGTACATCACCTGCCGGCGCATGCCGCCATTTTGGGAATATAAAGACCGCTTTGTCTATGGGTCAAAGACAGAAGAAGTAAGCAATATAGATGAAATTGAACATCCTGCCATCCGTGAGACATTGCGGTATATGAATTTAGATTATGGGCTGGACCTGCATTACAATACAGATATCCCAGCGCGTTCCGGGATAGGGTCAAGCTCTTCTTTTACCGTTGGGCTTCTCAATGCCCTTTATGGGCTGAATGGAAGGATTATCTCCAAACAGGAATTGGCAATGCAGGCAATACATATTGAACAGGATTTTATTAAAGAGGCAGTTGGCTCCCAAGACCAGACTGCAGCGGCTTATGGTGGGTTTAACCATATAGTGTTTAAGGAAAATGGGGATATTGAGGTTCGGCCAATGACACTTCCGCCAGAAAGGCTAAAGGATCTGAACGACCATCTTTTATTAGTGTTTACAGGGTTCCAAAGGTTTGCAAAAAATATTGAGAAAAGCAAAATACAAACGCTGGGGGCGCACTATCCAAATTTAGGGAAGATGAAGGCATATGTCAGGCAGGCAATTGAGATATTAGACAGTGGCAGGGATATCTGTGAATTTGGGGCATTGCTGAATGATACCTGGAAAGAAAAGAAAGCTCTGTCGGATAAGGTAAGCGACCGCCAGATTGATGAAATGTATCAAATGGGGATACAACAAGGCGCAATCGGAGGGAAGCTTCTTGGGGCAGGGGGAGGGGGCTTTATGTTATTCTTCGTGGAGCCTTCTAAAAGGGAGAACTTTATAAAGAGGTTTGCAAATTATATTTGCGTTCCTTTTGGGTTTGAAGATTCTGGAAGCCAGATTATTTATTATAGGCCTGATAAAGAAATGATTATCAATTGACAGTAAGGGATAAGGCGATGAAAAAGATATTAGTATGCGGGGCAACGGGGTTTATAGGCAGGAATATTGCAACGTATTTTAGCAAAAAAGAGGGCTGCCAGGTGTATGGCGTATATCACCAGCAAGAGCCATGGGATTGTAAAAACATTACTTTCCTAAAAGCAGACTTGCGGGAAAAAGCCCAAGTGGACCAGGTGGTTCAGGGTATGGACATAATTATCCAGGCAGCGGCCACAACGTCTGGTTCCAAAGACATTGTGTCCCAGCCGTATATCCATGTTACAGATAATGCAGTCATGAATTCCTTGATTTTCCGCTCAGCCTATGAGGCGAATGTGGGGCATGTGGTGTTCTTTAGCTGCGGTGTTATGTACCAGCCGTCAGGAATACCTGTAAAAGAGACGGACTTTAATGCAAATATAGGCTTGCTCCCACAATATTTTGGCGTGGGATGGACCAAAGTATATATAGAGAAAATGTGTGAGTTTTATGCGGGGATTTCTGCAACAAAATATACTGTATTAAGGCAAAGCAATATTTATGGCCCATACGATAAGTACGATTATGAACATTCGCATATGTTTGGCGCTACTGTTCGGAAGGTGATGGATGCAAAAGAAGGGGACACAGTTGTGATATGGGGGGAAGGCACAGAGGGAAGGGATTTATTGTATGTAGATGATGTGGTGGACTTTGTGGAGAGGGCAATCCGGCTGCAGGAAGGGAAGTTTGAACTGTGCAATGTTGGGTTTGGGCATGCATTTTCGGTAAATGAGGTTGTAGAAAAAGTAATTGCATTGTCTGGGAAAAAATTAGGCATTTCGCATGACCTAGGGCAGCCATCCATTCCGACCCATCTGTCATTTAATACTGGGAAGGCGCAGAACCTGTTTGGCTGGAAACCTAAGATAGGTTTGGAAGAAGGGATCAAAAAAACGCTGCGATGGTATCAGGAAAGTGGGAGGATATAGCATGGATTTATTATTAATACGTTCAAATGATATGAAAGCAGTTTATGGGGACACCCACAGATATGTTGCTTGTGAACCCCCTTATTGGGCGGGGGTGATTGCTTCTTATGCCAGAGAGGAAGGGCTGGAAGCCGGGATTATTGATGCGGAAGCTTTTGATTATTCCCCAGAGGAGGTATCCTCCCTTGTGCTGGAAAAAAGGCCTGCCATTGTGGGGCTGATTGTAACTGGGAGCAACCTTTCGGCATCTACCCAGAAAATGAAGGGGGCAGGGCTGGTATGTAAGGCAATAAAAAATGCGGATAAAGATATTCCCATTTTTATGTGGGGGCTGCACCCATCGGCATTGCCCCAAAGGACCATGGAGGAAGAGGAGATTGACTACCTGATTAAAGGGGAAGGGCTTAGGGCAGTAGCCCAACTTACAAAAGGAGTGAAAGAAGGCGCTGCTGACTGGGGCAGTATAGATGGGCTGTATTATAAAGAAAATAACAAGGTTGTAGGGAATGGAAGGCTTAATATTGCAGATATTGCCGATGTGCCTGCACCAGCATGGGACTTGCTGCCAATGGAACGCTATATGCCGCACAACTGGCACTTGTTTGGGGAAAGCAGGGAGAAGGCAAAAGGGAGGTACGCTGTGCTGGCGACTTCCCTTGGATGCCCATTTAGCTGTACATTTTGCGCAATTTCCGCACTGTTTGGCTTAAAAAAGGTAAGGTTTATTGACGTAAGCAAGGTGATGTCAGAAATTGATTTATTAGTAAACAAGTATCATGTAAAGTACATAAAAATGATGGATGAATGCTTTGTGCTGAATGAAGAGTATGTCAATGAGTTATGCGACCGTTTGATAGAAAGGAATTATGATTTAAATATTTGGGGATATGCCAGGATTGATACGGTAAATCAAAAGTTATTGGAAAAATTAAGGAAAGCAGGCATACGCTGGCTGGCCTTTGGGGTGGAAAGCGGAAGCATAAAATCCCTAAATGGTGTTGCAAAGGGGCAGTTTGACAATGAAAAGGTAAAGCGTGTTGTAAAAATGACACAAGATGCAGGCATCTATGTGCTGACAGATTTTATGTTTGGGCTGCCAGACGATGATATAGAAGATATGAGGGCAAGTTTTGAACTCTGCAGGGAAATCAATCCGGAATGGATTAATTTCTATGTGACTATGCCATACCCAGGCTCTAAATTATACGATGAGTATGTTGCAAAAGGGGAGCATCTGCCAAATGACTGGAATGCATATGCACAGTATAGCTATGAATGCACGCCAAAAGGAACCAAATATTTATCCCCAACCCAAGTTCTGGAATATAGGGACTGGGCGTTCAATGCTTTTTTTGAGGGGAATAGCAGGTTCTTTGAGAACGTACAGCAGAAATTTGGGGAAGGGGCTGTGCAGGAAATTAAGGCAATGGTTAAGAATAAGTTGAAGAGGAAATTATTGGAAGCATAAGCAGAAGTTAGGAGCGCTATATGGATAAAAAACGCCCATACAAAGTGACTAGCCATCAGGAATACGAGATTGGAAGGTTTACCATAGTAAAAGATACCATAGAAATAGACGGAACCAAATATCCTTATTCTTATGAGAAAGTAGAAGATTGTGTTTGCATATTGCCAATCATTGGGGACAGCATTGTGCTGCTCAGGCAGTACAGGCATAGTTTTAATCAATGGTTTTATGAATTGCCAGCAGGCGGCATTGGGGATGGCAAGCCCGAATTTGCAGCCAGGAGGGAATTACTTGAGGAAACAGGGTATCTTCCAGAAAGGATGGAATATCTTGGGAAATGCCCTGTTTCCCAAGGGACATCTACTGCAGTCGCCTATCTTTATGCCGCGGTATGCGGGCAAAAGAGAGGGCAGGAATTGGATAAGACAGAGATGATAGAGGTAATGGAAGTGCCAAAAGCAAAATTTATTGAGATGATAAAAAATCTTGAATTTGACCATATGGTCGGGATTGCGGCATGGCATTTGTATCAACAGCAGTTCAAGGAGAAATAGTGTATGAAAATAAGGGATGTTTTTTTCCATGGGATTTACCAATTAGTAAAAGAGGGGGAAGATATTGTGGTTGTAAGCTCCGACCTTGGGGCGCCAAGCCTGGATTGTTTTAGAAAAGATTTTCCCAACCGTTTTATCAATGTAGGGATTGCGGAGCAGAACCTTATTGCAGTGGCTTCTGGATTGCAGTTGGCAGGGAAGAAAGTGGTTGCCTATGGATTGAACCCTTTTCCAGTGACGCGTGCATTTGACCAGGTAAGGAACCTTATGGCATCTTTGCAGATTCCAATTACGTTGACGGCTTTGAACGCTGGGACATGTTCAGCAGATGCAGGATATACCCATATGCCAATAGAGAATATTGCTGTTTTAAGGACATTGAAGAATGTCCAAATCTTGAACCCATCAGATGAAATAACCATCAGAAAACTGTTGAGGGAAATTGTGGAAAACCCCAAGCCCCGTTATGTGCAGTTTGATAAGTTTATTGAGGGAAGTTTGTATTCTGAGAGCGATATTTGCTGTGAAAAGGGTTTTGCCACAAAGAACCAAAACTGCAAAGTTGTGATTGTATCAAGTGGGATTATGGCCCATAACCTTATGAAAAGTAAGGTGCCAGCTAAAATAATAGATTGCTTTTCCCTTCCAATACAGGAAGAAGAGTTTGTAAAAGAACTCAATGGCTGTAAGCAGGTTATTACGGTGGAAGATGGGGTGCTTCCTGGCGGGATAGGGAGCATGGTATTAGAAATTTTAAGTGATTTTAATGTAGCTGTCCCTGTAAAACGATTTGGGTTAAGGTTTTGCCAGGGGTACCCTGAACGCTATGTCAACCGTGAAATGGTTTTCCATGAGCAAGGGTTAACTATCGCGGAAATAGAGAGATATGTGCATGAGGTTAATGGAGAATGAGAATGGACCAATTATATGAAGGGCTATATGAAAAATCATATCAGATAAGAAAAAGGTTTCTTGAAATATTTACGGAATTAGGGTATGGGCATTTAACAACCGCTTTTTCAGAAACAGAATTGTTGATTGCATTGTTCTATCGTGTGATGGATTTTAACGCGCAAAATGCAGGCAGCAGCACCCGGGACCGCCTTGTAGTAAGTAAAGGCCATGGTGCAGGGATGCTTTTCCCTATTTTTGAAGACCTAGGCATACTAAGTGCAGATGAGGTTCGGGATACCATTAAGGTGGGGGGAGACTGTTCTAAATGCAGGGGGTTGTTTTATCCTGGATTCGAGTTTTACGGAGGTTCGCTGGGAATTGGCCTTGGCATGGCGGCAGGCCTGGCATTAGGGGCAAAGCTAAACAGGGAAAGCTGGCTGACCTTCTGCTTGCTGGGCGATGCGGAGTGTTATGAAGGCTCTATCTGGGAGGCGATGCTTTTTGCAGGCCATAACAAGCTGAATAATTTGGTTGTTATTGTTGACCGGAACTATTTGGGGTGTTCTGATTTTACTGAAAATATGTGTGAGCTTGAGCCGTTTCGGGATAAATGGGAGAGCTGCAAATGGGACACAAAAGTTGTAAATGGCCATTCATATGAAGAGATCCTAAAGGCTTTGGAAGGCGTGCGCGCAAGGCAGGCCTCTAAGCCCGTCTGTGTCATAGCCAATACAGTAAAAGGCAAAGGGCTAAGTTATTTGAGCAATAAGCCTCTAATGCATGGATATATGCCAAAAGGAGAAGCAGTTCGGGACGCGTTTATGAAATTAGAAAAAATATAGGGAAAAATGGGGGCTTATAGTGGAAAAAAATAGGATTATTGAGGAGGATGCTAAAGATATTGCCTCCCGGGTGGATTTATCAGAGTTAAGCGGGAAAGAAATTTTAATTACCGGGGCAAGCGGCTTGATTGGGACATATTTTCTTTATTCTTTAAAAGAATGTATGGCAAGGGGCCTGCAAATAAAGAAGGTGCATATTGTGTGCAAAAACCAACTGCCGGAATACTTACAGATTTTTTCAACCTATCCATGGATAGAGTTGTGGCAAGGGGATTTGTGTGAGGACGGGTTTGCAAATAGCTTGCCGGAATGTGATTATATTATCCATGGCGCGGGCTATGGGCAGCCTGCAAAATATATCGCGAATGATGATAAGACTTTAAAAATTAATACTGCAGCCACCTTTACGTTGTTGGAAAAGATAAAGGAGCATGGGAAATTCTTGTTTATCAGTTCCAGTATTATTTATAACGGCCTGCAAAAGGAAACTTATTATGAGTCGGATGCTGGGGTTACGACTACGCTACATCCCAGGGCAGGCTATATTGAAGGGAAGCGTTGTGGGGAAGCAATTTGCTTTGCCTATCGAAAAAAAGGAGTGGAAGCAAAGGCGGCAAGGCTTTCTTTTACCTATGGCCCAGGAGTGAGGCAAGGCGATGAAAGGGCAATGTGCGTATTTATAGAAAAAGGGCTAAGGGGAAATATTGCGTTGCTGGACCAAGGGTGTGCGGAAAGGATCTATTGTTATGTGGCGGATGCAGTAGAGATTATGTGGAATATATTATTATTTGGCAAAGAGCCTGTCTATAATGTGGGCGGAAAGGAAAAGGTTACAATTTTAGAATTAGCCCAAAAGATTGGTAAAGTGCTTGGGGTTCCAGTCACAGTCCCAAAGGATGGGAAAAATGGCGTGCTTGGGGCGGCTCCTTTGGAGCGGCTGGATATTAGCAAGTTGGAAAAAGAATTTGGCAAAACTACGTTTGTGCCGTTAGGGCAAGGGGTGGAACGCACGATTCAATGGATGCAAGGGCAGTATGTATATCAAAATGCGGATGGTTCACAAGAGAGGTAAGGAATGGAAAAAGATGCAAAAATTTTTGTTGCAGGGCATACCGGGTTAGTTGGCTCAGCTATCGTGCGGAAATTAGCGAGCAAGGGCTACAATAATTTATGCCTGGCCTCCCATAAGGAATTGGATTTGCGGAACCAGAAAGATACAGAGGCATTTATACAAAAAGAAAAACCAGAATATGTTTTTATGGCGGCAGCCACAGTGGGCGGGGTGCTGATTAATGATACGTTGCCAGGCAAGTTTTTGTACGATAATTTGGCAATGTCTATGAATGTTATCCATTCGTCCTATTTAGCTGGCGTAAAAAAATTGCTCTATATGGGGAGCGGATGTATCTATCCTAAATTTGCCGAACAGCCTATCCAAGAAGGGGCGTTGCTCAGCGGAGCCTTAGAAAAAACAAATGAGGCCTATGCAGTTGCAAAGATCGCAGGCTTAAAGCTGTGTGAGTACTATAACAAGCAGTATGGGACAGAGTTTATTTCTTGCATGCCATGCAATGCATACGGGCCTGGCGACCATTTTGGCTTGGAAAGTTCCCATGTAGTCCCAGCCTTAATTCGCAAAGCCCATGAAGCCAAAAAGAACCATGCGGAATCTATTGTGATGTGGGGGACGGGGCTGCCAGTGCGGGAATTTATTTATATTGATGATATTGCCAGCGCTTGTGTTTTTTTGATGGGGCATTATACAGGGGATGAATGCATTAACGTGGGGACAGGGACGGAGTATACAATTCGGGAACTGACACAAATTGTATGCGATGTGGTTGGTTTTCAAGGCAAGGTTGTAAATGATTTGGGCAAGCCGGACGGCGCCCCGCGGAAGTTATTGGATTCTTCCAAAATATTTGCATTGGGGTGGAAGCCAACCGTTAGCTTTGCAGAGGGAATCCAAAAGACATACCAGGATTTCCTGGCAAACGAAGAAAAATATCTTAGAGAGGGAAATTAAAATATGAAGGCATTGATTACAGGGGTTACAGGCATGGTTGGTTCCCATTTGTGTGATTTCCTTTTAGGGCATACCGATTGGGATATTTATGGTGTATGCCGTTGGAGAAGCCCTTTAGATAATGTGTCCCATCTGTTAGAGCGGGCAAACAGGAAAGACCGCCTTTTTTTTGAATATGCGGATTTGAATGATGAAATGTCCTTAATCCATGTGGTTCAAAATGTAAGGCCAGATTATGTGTTCCATTTAGCGGCGCAAAGCTACCCGCTGACTAGCTTTACAGCTCCAATAGATACATTGAATACTAATATATTGGGTACATGCAGGCTTTTGGAAGCAATCCATTTGGAAATGGAGAATGATGCAGCATATGTGCCAATTATCCATGTCTGCGCATCCAGTGAGGTGTTTGGAAAGATCCCGCCAGATAAGAAGCCAGAGGCAGGCATCCATGAGGAATGCCCATTCCATCCGGCGTCCCCATATGCCATTTCAAAAGTGGGTACGGATTTGCTGGGCAGGTATTATGCCCAAGCATATGGGATGGCAGTCCTAACTACCCGGATGTTTACCCATACTGGCCCTAGGCGGGGGGATGTATTCCATGAGTCAACGTTTGCGAAACAGATAGCAATGATTGAAAGAGGGTTGATTGAGCCTGTGGTAAAGGTAGGGAACTTGGATTCCTTGCGTACCTATGCAGATGTACGGGATGCCGTCCGTGCATATTATATGCTGGTTACTGAAAACCCAATTGCAGGGGAATATTATAATATTGGCGGGACGTATTCATGCAGGGTGGGTGACACCTTAGAGGCCTTATTGTCCTTTTCAGATAAAAAAGGGCAAATTAGGGTAGAGGTTGACCAAGGACGGCTGCGGCCTATTGATGCAGACTTGCAGGTGCCAGACTGCAGAAAGTTTATGCGCCACACTGGTTGGAAGCCTGAAATACCTTTTAGCCAGACAATGCATGATTTGCTGGATTATTGGAGGAAGCGGTTGGACAATGGGGAGTCATTCCTGACAAGGTAGCCAGGGCAAACACCCAAAAATAATGCAGAGGGGCAAGGAACGTTTAGAAAAACATTTAGGCAGAGAGATGGGAGTTGGTGCGTGATGTTGGATATACCATTGATGAGCAATAATATCAGTCAGTCAGACATTGATGTGTTGATACAGTTCCTACAAACTACTGGGCGGTTTACAAATGGCCCGAAAGTGCGGGAATTTGAGGAGGCATGGTCTGAGTGGCTGGGGGTGAAATATTCTTTGTTTGTAAATTCTGGGTCATCTGCAAATTTTATGTCCCTTGCAGGAATCCGGGAGCGCTACGGGGCTGGTGAAGTGATTTTATCGCCGATTGGCTGGTCAAGCGATGTTTCAGCAGTAATTGCAGCAGGGTTGGAGCCAGTATTTGTGGATGTGGAATTGAATAATTTTGCATTAAAAGCAGAAGAGGCGATTGCGAAAATTACGGACAAAACGAAAGCAATCCTGCTGACTCATGTACTGGGATATAATGGCATGTCCCGAAAGCTTAGGGATATCTGCACAGAGAAAAATATTGTATTGATTGAGGATGTTTGCGAGTCACATGGGGCGGTGTACCAAAACCAAAAACTGGGGAGCATTGGGGATGTCTCGAACTTTTCTTTTTATTATGCCCACCATATGAGTACCATTGAGGGCGGCATGGTCTGCACCAATGATAAGGGATTTTACAATTTAATGCGGATGTACCGAAGCCATGGGATGCTTCGGGAATGTGATGATAAAGAGTATGTCAAAAAAGTAGGGGAAGAGTATAAAGAATTATACCCAGAATTTATCTTTACAGTTCCAGGGTACAATATGCGCAGCACAGAATTAAACGCTGTGATTGGGTTAAACCAGTTAAAGAGGCTGGATGGAAATATTAGGGCAAGGCAGGAAAACTATCAGTTATTTATTGAGAACCTGGACCCTGATATTTATTACACTGATTTTGACGGAACCGGGAATAGCAACTATGCTTTTGTTGTGCTGCTTCGGGAGGGGGACCCAAAGCGGTATGCCAGAGTTGTGGAAGCATTGCAGAAAGAGAATGTGGAATTCAGAAGGGGAACCGCTGGAGGCGGCAGCCTGCTCCGCCAGCCATTTGTCAGAAAAAGGTTCCCAAAAATAAATCCAACCTTATTTCAGAATGCAGAGCATATCCATAAATTTGGGCTATATACTGGCAATTACCCAGATCTAACCAAAGACAAAATTTTGGGTTTGTGTAGGGTTTTGAACCATATTAGATAAATATTGGCAGAAAAAGAGGGTAAAAATGCAAGCAGTAATTATGGCAGGCGGGCGTGGGACCCGGATTGCAAAATTAAACGCCAAAGTCCCAAAGCCAATGGTTCCAATTGAGGGTATGCCAATTTTGGAGCATCAGCTTTGCGTATTAAAAAGGCAGGGAATCCAGGAAATTATATTGGCAGTTGGCCATTTAGGGTATAAAATCCGGGACTATTTTGGTGATGGGAGTAAAGCGTCGCCAGTTACAGGGGAACCCTTTGGGGTTTCCATCCAATACATTGAGGAAAAAGAGCCGTTAGGGACGGCAGGGGCATTGCATTATTTGCGGGGGAAAATGACAGAAGATTTTCTTCTGGTGAATGGGGATATTATTTTTGACGTGGATATCGCAAGGTTTGCGGGATACCATAAGGAGAACGCAGGGCTTGCCACAATTTTTACCCACCCCAACGGGCATCCCTTTGACAGCGGCATTATCTATGCGGATTTTAAGAAAAGGGCTACCAAGTGGCTGCACAAAGAAGATGCCAGGACATGGTACAAAAACCGTGTGAACGCAGGGCTGCATCTATTGTCGCCGAAGATTTTGCAATTGCCAGTGCTGCAAGAATTGCATAAGGTGGATTTAGACCGCGATGTCTTGGAACCATTGATCGCAGAGGGCGGCCTGATGGTATATGATTCCCCTGAGTATGTAAAGGACATGGGTACGCCAGAACGGTATTATGAAGTGTTGGCGGACATCCGGGCGGGAAGGGTTGGCTCTAAAAACCTTTCCCATAAGCAGAAGGCAATTTTTTTGGACCGTGACGGGACATTGAATAAACATGTGGGGTTCCTTCGCAGCCCGGAGGAGTTAGAGCTGATTGAGGGCGCCGCGGAGGCGGTAAGGGAAATTAACCATAGCGGCTATCTGGCGATTGTGGCAACAAACCAGCCAGTGATTGCCCGGGGCGAGGTTACCGAAGAGGGGCTAGAGTTAATCCATCAGAAGCTTGAGACATTGCTTGGCAGGGAAGGAGCTTACCTGGATGCCGTATATTACTGCCCCCACCATCCAGACAAAGGGTTTGAAGGGGAGGTGGAGGAATTAAAGGTAATATGCCATTGCCGTAAACCAAGCCCAGGGATGCTATTGCGCGCGGCCAAAGACTACAATATTGATTTGTCGGAGTCCTGGATGGTAGGGGATAGTGAGAATGATGTCCTGGCAGGCAAAAATGCTGGCTGTAGGACTTTATTGCTGGAGGATGCGAAAGGGAGAAAGGGAGATTGCAGGTCTTTATTGGAGGCGGTCAGGATGATAACAGGGGATATGGACATGCTACATGCCTAGATGCAGCCATATTTAGGCGGGAAAAGGATAGAGAAAATGACAAGTTTTTATTCAAGGGATGAACTTCTTGGCATGGGTTTTGCCAGTTTAGGGAATGAAGTTTACATCAGCAGGAAAGCAAGTGTTTATGGCGCGGAAAATATAAGCGTAGGGAGCCATGTCAGGGTCGACGATTTTGTAGTTTTAAGCGGGAACATCACCATTGGGGATTATGTGCATATTGCGGTGTTCACATCCTTGTTTGGCGGGGATGCAGGGATTGTGGTTGATGATTTTGCCAATTTATCCTCCAGGGTAGCAATTTATGCGCGGAGCGATGATTATTCTGGGGAATTTATGACAAACCCAATGGTATTGGAAAAGTATAAAAATACGTTGGAATCCAAGGTTACCATCGGGAAACATGTAATTATCGCAACAGGGTCAACGGTTTTGCCAGGGGTATCCCTTGGGACGGGCAGCGCGGTAGGCGCCATGAGCCTGGTAAAAAAAGATGTGGAGCCATGGACGGTAGTGGCAGGGATTCCAGCCAAGTACCGAAAGCCAAGGAGCAAAAAACTCCTGGAATTAGAAAAACAGTTCCGAATGGAAAGCCAAAGCAGCACATAAGTATTGAAGCGCAAAGTAAGCAACAGGAAGTGGGAAGATGGAAGACAGGATTAATGTCACAAGGTCGCTATTGCCGCCCTTGGAAGAATACATAGAAGAGATCCGCCCGATGTGGGAGAGCCATTGGCTGACAAATATGGGGGAAAAACACCTGGAACTGGAAAAGAAGCTTTCAGAATACCTAAAGGTGCCGTATATTTCTTTAATGTCCAACGGGCATATGGCGTTAGAGCTTGCCTTACAGGCATTGGCCCTGCCAGCCGGGGGTCAGGTAATCACAACGCCTTTTACTTTTGCATCCACCACCCATGCTATTGTCAGGAATAATTTGGAGCCAGTATTTTGTGACATCGACCCAGTGGGCTATACCATGGATGCATCGAAACTAGAAAGGCTGATTACAAATAAGACGGTAGCAGTCCTGCCTGTCCATGTATATGGGAATTTGTGCAACATTGAGGAAATAGGGCGGATTGCCAGGAAACATGGGCTGAAAGTCATCTATGACGCCGCCCATGCATTTGGGGAAACTTACCATGGCGTTGGGGTAGGGAATTTTGGCGACGCTTCTATGTTCAGCTTCCATGCAACTAAGGTGTTCAACACAATAGAAGGCGGCGCTGTCTGCTATAGGGACGAGGAATTTGGCTTAAAGCTATACCGCTTGAAAAATTTTGGGATTCGCAGTGAGGAAGTGGTGGACGGCATAGGCGCAAATGCCAAAATGAATGAGTTTCAGGCGGCTATGGGCATCTGCAACCTGTGCCATGTAAAAGGGGAGATGGAGCAGCGCAGGCAGGTGTCAGAATACTATCGCAGGCGGTTAGAAGGGGTGAAAGGCGTCCAACTTAACAGAAAGCAGGAAGGTGTTAAGCCGAATTATGCATATTTCCCAATCCTTATAAAAGAAAAGGAGTTTGGCGCGAACCGTGATGATGTTTGCAGAGAGCTTAGGGAACAGGGGATTTATGCAAGAAAATATTTTTATCCGCTGACTAGCAGCTTTGAATGCTACAGGGGCAGGTTTGATGCAAACGAAACGCCGATAGCCTTAGAGGTTTCTAGGCAGGTGCTGACCCTGCCCTTGTATGGAGGGCTTAAGGAAGAGGACCAGCGGCGGATTTGCGACGCGGTTCTTGGAATGTGCAAACACAGGTAAAATGGAGGAAGCTATGGGACAAAGGAACTGCCCAGTATGTGAAAGCGGGCATTCGGATTTTATAAAAAGGATTACTATGAAGGCGCCAGGGAATTACCGGCTGCCAGAAACCTACGATGTGGCGTCATGCAAATTATGCGGCATGGTGTATGCGGATACAAATGCCTCTATGGAAGACTACGACTGGTATTACAGCCATTGCAATTTTTATGGGGATGACAGTAAGTACGACAATGCTGGGCGTTATGGCATGGTGGAAGGGCTTCTGGGGCAATTTTGCAAAAAAGATTCTGTAATGTTAAACATTGGCGCTGGCAATGGCAGGTTTGAAGCGGATCTGAAAGAGAATGGCTATCAGGACGTTATGGGGATAGACCCATCCGCAGAAAGCGTGAGGAAATTAAAAGAAGCTGGCTTAAAGTCCAGGGTGGGGAATATTTATTCTGCCGTCCCCGAGGAAGAGAAGCACAAATATGACTGTGTTTTTTTATTTGAGGTGGCGGAGCATTTGTTAGAGCCTGGGAAAGGGATTGGGAATGTAAAGGAATTTTTAAAAGAGGACGGGGTGTTTATGGTAAGCGTCCCAGATTATTCCTGCATTAAGCAAAGTAGCAATATTGCAATCCCCAATTACTTTAACCTGGAGCATATTAATTATTTTTCTGAAACCTCATTGGATAATTTGATGGGCAGGTACGGGATGTGCAAAGTATGCCAAAAAAGGGAAGGGGAAGATTTAATCCATTGTTATAAAAATACGGATGCGCCAGGGGAGCTGCAGAAGGATTACAAAACCAAAGAAGCGGTGTGCGGATATTTCGATGCGCGGCAAGGCCATGCAGGCAGGGCGGCTCAAATTATTGAGGGGTTAAAGAGAAGCCAAAAGGAAGTTGTGATTTG